>RRYU01022640.1_pt3 | contig 60104 bp, 67 predicted proteins | sample 2162651 | NCBI WGS metagenome assembly RRYU01 (sample SAMN10267283, study PRJNA491782) | microbial mat metagenome | isolation source: biomat in the production well | place: Japan: Minami-Kanto gas field, natural gas well KTG3 | collected 2017-06 | reverse complement strand
GGGGGGCTGTGGGCTTTGCGGACTTCGGGCCATTTCCAGGGAACGAGGTCGGAGCGAGGAATGGCCGGGAGAGAGTGGAATGTGGCCGGAAACGGCCAATTCGGGCGACTGGCGAAGTACGCAGGCGTTCGCAGGAACGCCCAAGAACGCGCGGGAACCGGCGCGATGAGACAAGAAAACACCCCAACCGAGAACGGTTGGGGTGTTGTTATTGGTGGAGGCGGCGACAATCACATCGCTCTGTTAATCAATACGTTGCGTCGCTAAACGCCAGAAGTGCCCCCCATAGATACCCCGCCCGGAGCTGATAGGAACAGAGGGCGTTTCGGGAGGCTGCGGGGTCTTGTTTTCCAGCAGCCCGGAGATCGACGACCACCGCGGCGTGCCCTGCTCGCTCCAGCCGGATTGTCGGATCACCCGAGCAGTCGACGGACGGATGAACAAGGACAAGACCCCGGTCACGTCCGCGTGACACGAAAGCCTTCCTGAACGGTCTCGATGTCTCCAATGCCTCAGCGCTTCGTCTGCAGATCCAGAAGCGCCTTGAGGCGGGCGACCTCGGCGAGGGCGGCTTCCTTGGCTTGGAGCGCAACCTCCTTGGCTTGGCGCTCGGCTTCCTTGGCTAGGCGCTCGGCCTCCTTGGCTTGGAGTGCGGCCTCCGCCGCCTGCAGCGCGGCCTGCTCGGCGGCGCGCCGCTCTTCGAGCTCCTGCGCGACGGCACGTTGCACGCGCAGCGACTCCTGGCGCGACTGATAGCGGTGGTAGTCGCGCTCCTTCTCGGAAAAGGCGTTCAAGGTGCTCATCGCAGACCTCATGATGGGGGGTTGCAGCCAGGCGGGCAGCCGGGTCGGATCCAGGGTCTCTCCATCCTTGAGAAATTTCAACCAGCATTCGGCATCGCTTTGGACCGGCTCGACAGCGAATTTGCTCAATTCGAAGACGCGGATGGTCCCGTGATCGACGAGCGGGCGACCCTGGTCGTCACGCCACCGGTAGCGATGGCCGTACTCGGGCCGATCCCGAAACAGCGTCCCGTCGAGGATCCAGATCGCATAGACCGGCTGCAGCACACGATAGTCGTCGCCGCGTTGCAGCTGCTGGCTGAACAGATCCGCCCAGGCGTAGAGGATACGCGGGACGAGATTGGCGAAGACGAGCAGTTGGATCTCGATCTGAAAGAGCCGCTGGGCTGCGTCGCGCGCCTTCACGTCGACGACGGTCAGTTTGTCGTCGAGGGTCTCGCGCTCGTTGTAGGGGTTGAGGATGTCGACGTGCGTGATCGGTGCGGCGAGATCCTCGGCGAGCAGCGCGTTGAGAACGTGGATCAGCAGGTCGCGATGGTCGTCGGACCCGAAGAGGGTCTTGAAGACGCAGTCGACCTTGGGATCGATGGGGCGGTGCATACGAGAAGTGTATTTCTCGGCCGGGGCGTTGACAAGTTGGCTGCCCTGGGATAGCAGGGACAAACCACGGTTTACTCGGGGATACCTGAGAATCCGTCCCCTTTTCCCACCCGCGAGGTCCCGCGTGCCCAGCGCCGCGGGCTCGCGAAGCCGCTGTCGGCGCCGCCGGGGTCGAGCCATCGGATAAGTGATTTCAGGACCTGACCATAAAGCCCGCTAAAGCCCGCTCGAAAAAGCCCGCCCGAGCGGGCTTTTTTGTGTCCCGATTCAGATCTATAGTCATCCGATGCGAGGGAAACCAACGACGATGAGCGGAACAGCCACCATGACGAACGCAACAAGGTACGAAGAAGACGTGGTCGCTTGGGCGTCCGAACAAGCAAGATTGCTGCGCGAAAGACGGTTCGACCTTTTGGATATTGCCCATCTGGCCGAGGAGATCGAAGACGTGGGAAAGAGTGAGCAGCGAGAGCTGACGAACCGCATGGCACTGCTCTTGGCTCACCTGCTGAAGTGGCAAAGGCAGCCCGGTCGCCGCGGAGCCAGCTGGCAGATCACCATCAGAAACCAACGGCGAGGAATCCTGCGCAGACTCCAAGAGACCCCGAGCCTGCGTCCAAAGCTCGACGACCCCGACTGGTGGGCGGGCGTTTGGGACGACGCGACAGCGCAAGCCGCGCAGGAGACCGGACTCTCGGATTTCCCCGAGACATGCCTCTGGACGCCAAATCAGATTCTCGATCCGGCGTGGTCACCAGAGTAGGCGAAATCAGCCGACGCTGACGGCGAACTGAAAAGCTCTGCCGAAGGACAACGAGGCCAGCGGGATACCAGGGACAAACCACGGTTTCCTCGGTGATACTGAGAGAGTCCCCGGCTTTAGATGCTCGACGGCCTGATCTCGGCCATCGCGAGCCGTGCTGCCCGCGGTATTCTGTGCTCTGGGCCGATTGGGTCAATCGTGCAGGTCGGTAGCTCCCTCGATGGTGTCGGCGCGTGCCGCGATGCCGCTTGGTTGCGGCGCGATTCTGCCGATCTGAAGATGGCGCTCCCGGCATTCCACAACGCCGAAGATACCCCTCACTGAGGCGGAGCGGCAGGACCCGATTGCCAATCCCCTCTCGCTGCGCTGACCGTCCTGGAAGCGCCCGAGGTAATCCTCGCCAAGTGTCGGGTTTCGGTTCTTGTAAGCTGCGAGATCGGGAGGTCGATGACCCACCCCCGACCGACACTGAGAGCTGACACATCCTCCGAACACCGGACCGGACCACTCGATCCAGCGAGCGCCGGGGCGGCCCGAACCGGGCGCGTATCATCCCGATCGCCTCGCCGTTGGTGCGTCGGCGGCCGTCGAAGATGCGATCCGGGTTGGCTCGGACCCGCGCATCCGCCCGTTGCGGCGGTGCGCGTGTCCCGCGACAGTGAATCCGACGGGCCGCCCGGTCCGTCCCAGATCGAGCGCTCACTCGGCGTCGTCGTCCTCCACACGCGCTGCCGCGTAGTAGACCGCCACCGCGTGGATCTCATCTGGCGTGAGCTGACCCGCGATAAAGCGCATCCGAGCGAACTCATCGTTGGCACGATCGCCCGTTTGGTAGGCGGTCATTGTCTCGACGAGATGGTCGATCTTCTGACCGGCGAGGGACGGGACTTGATCGCCCCATCCTTCGCCCTTCTCGCCATGACAGACCGCGCAGGGCAAGAGCAAGCGGCTCTCATCGCCGAAGGCGACAAGCTGCGGGATAGGCTCGGTGACCGCGGGCGGCTCAGGCGTCTGCATTGCGAAGTAGGCCGCGAGGTCGGCCATGTCCTGATTGCTCAGCTTCCGGACTGCCTTTTTCATGTCCGAGCTCTCGCGCACGCCGGTCTTGAAATCGACCAATTGCTTGTAGGCGTAGGCACGGACCTGACCCGCGATGCTTGGCGTGAAGTCGTCTTCGCTGACCCCGGTCTCGCCATGGCATTTACTGCATCTGACCTTTCCGGCGATCTCCTCGCCACGGCCGGGGTCGCCCGCGGCGATGAGGTCCAGGCTGGCGCGGCTCCACACGAAGGGCGCGTCATCGTCGGCCATCGCGGCCGCGGCCGCGGCCGCGACGACGAGTCCAAGACTCAGGATAAGGGTTGTTTTCATGATTCGGTTGCTCCTGGGTGGTCCGGGCGTCTCACGGGTCGAGCTCGAGCTGCGCCGTCTTTGGCGCGCTCAAGGCGGCGGCCGGGATGCGCTCTTCGAGATTGACCATCTCGACCGACGGCACCCGCACGGCGCCTTCGCCCAGCAACAGGTCTGCAACGCCCTGGTCGAACGAGCGGTAGTGCAACTTGGCACGCACACTGATCTTGGCGGCGTCCGCCGGGAGGTTGAAGTAGTAGGTCCCATACCGATACCCCTTCGGTGGGATGGTATTCATCTCCGTGAAGCGCGCGACCTCCCATGGCAGGAGTGTGTCCTTACCATCCTTGTCGACCGCGTGGTTGTTGAAGATGACCGTGTCCGGCGGCAATCGATTCTCATCGGTCAGCGTCCCGTTGCGCAGCAGCTCGCGGCCTTGGTCGTCTGTGACCACGACCTCGAGCCAGACCTGGCGCACCTCGGTCAAGCTGGTTGGCAGGTGATGCCCGGCTCGATTGTTGGTGACCTTCACCTTGACGCGTTGGAGCTGCTCACTCATCGGCGTGACATCGATCTTCAGTGAGGCGACGGTCTGCAGGCGCTTGATGGCCTCCAGGGCGTTCCCCTCACGCCCCAGATCCTCGGGCTTGACCGAATCGGGATTGGGCGCGTTCAGAAGCTCCGTGATCACGGCGTTGCCGCCGATGAATGCGTGGGTATGTACCACCTTCCGCCAAGGTCCGCCCAGCGCAGCGAATCCCTCCAGGGATGGCTCGTCGAGCTCCTCGGGACGCTTCATCTCATCGGCGACGCGCATCGCGATCTCGACCGGCACCATATGGCAATCCTGGCATTGGATCCCGTTCTGGGCGTAGATCGAATATTTCCATTCGTCATAGGTTCGCTCGATTGGGAAGTTGTTCGTCGGGTGGAAGATCTGATGGCAGTTGCCGCAAAAATCGGCTCGGCCGTGATGCTCCGAATAGGCCGTTTCATGGAACGGCGAGACCGCGTCGTCGAGCGTTGCCCGCTTGGTCGGGCCCGGGTCGACGATGAACGAGGCATTCCCATGCTCGAGCACCGCGGTCTTGTGCAGATTGGTCCCCGAGATGGTATGGCAGACATCGCACGAGACCCCCATCTCCGCCACTGTGGGCGCGGTAAAGGCCCCATGAATGCCCTGGTCCGGGTGGGATTCAACGGTGCCGGTCGTGATGCCGATCGCGGTGTGGCAGGTTCCGCAGTGATTGAGATTCTCCGGATTCTCCTTGACGGCGAGCGCGCACAGCGCCTGGTACACCGGATCCTTGAATGAGTTGGAGTGCATCGATCCATTCCAGCCCTGGTACTGTGTGGTGTGGCACTGCCCACAAAGTCGGGGGTCCTTCCAGTCCTCAGGACTGAGCTGACGATGGCCCTCGATCGTGACGTACGAAGGCGGGAAGGGTCTATCCTCCGTGGCAGTCCCGATGACGTCGCGGCCGAATGCGGGTGCGGCGCATGACGCGACGAGGACGAGCGCAAGCGCGCCTGCGCTTGAACGCCACGTGGTGCGGTCGGATCTCATGAACATCAGATTCTCCTCTGGTGTGGCTGCTTGGCCAGACACGTTGGCTGGTCGCGCGGTGTCGGGTTGCTGGCCCGCTGCCGCTGCATCGCCAACCGAAAGACGGTTCTTCGCCGTCGTCGTGCACGGGTGATAACGCAAGAAACGCGCCGTTATGGGCGCCTCGCAAAAACAATCGGATGGGTCGATTGTCCCCGAATGAGGTGTTGCGCTGTTGCAGGGACCGTACGGATGGCCCTGCCCGCCCAGGAGGAGGGCAACCAATGATCAACCAACGCGGGATTCGGGACCTGCTCCAGCCATTGCTGGACCCGATCCAAGAGGGCGTGATCGTCACGAACCGCCACGGCCATGTGCTGATTCACAATCGGGCCGTGCGGCGGCTGTTCGGCCTCGCCGAAGAGTCGGCCCCGCTAATTTTGAGTCGGCTCGGTCAATACAACCTCCGCGCGGCGCTGATTCGTGCCGGACTTCGCGAGGCGAACGGCGATGGGGACCACTGCGAGGCGAAGGTCCAGTTCGACGCGGAGATCAGGGTCGAGGGGACGCCGCGCTGGCTTCGGATCGACTCCAGTCTCGTCTCTCTGCCTGGTCAGGGGCCTCAGCTTCGTATGATCGTGCTGCGCGACATCACGGCCGAGCGCCGTCTGTCCGCGGTGATGCATGAATCGGACAGCCTGGATTTCGTCGCCAGGGATCCGGACATGCTCCGTCTGGTCGAGCGTCTCGACCTGGTGGCCGGTAGCGATGCGGCGGTCCTGTTGCAGGGTGAATCGGGGACGGGTAAGACCGAGCTTGCGCGTCGGCTGCATCATCGCAGCCAGCGGGCCGACAAGCCGTTCGTCGAGGTGAACTGCGGATCCATCCCTGCCTCGCTGATCGAGACCGAGCTCTTCGGTCACGTCAAAGGGGCCTTCACCGGGGCCTACAAGGACCGCGTCGGGCGCTTCAAGGCCGCCGACGGCGGGACACTCTTTCTGGATGAGATCGGGGAGTTGCCCCGAGAGCTCCAGCCGAAGCTGTTGCGGGTGTTGCAGGACGGCGGCTACGAGGCGGTTGGCTCGGATCGCACTGTCCAGGCAAACGTCCGGGTGGTCTCGGCATCGAACCGCGATCTGCGTGAGTTGGTCGACCAGGGCGGGTTTCGCGCCGACCTTTATTACCGGATCGCGGTGGTCAAGTTGCAGGTGCCGCCCCTGCGCGATCGCCCGGGCGACATCCCCTCGCTCTTGGAGAGCATCCTCGGACGGCTGGAGATGCGCGGCTATCCGGGTGCGCTGACAATCAGCCGCGAGGCATTCAGCTCATTCATGAACTACCCCTGGCCCGGCAACGTGCGCGAGCTGGCCAACGCCGTCGAGCACAGTGTGATCTGTGCGGTCGAGGGGCAAATCATCCCGGAGAGTCTCCCGGACTGCATGCGCGACTACTGCGCCGCGCGCCAGCGCCACGAGCCGTCAGCCGTGCAGCCCGATGTCGAGCGCACCCGCATCGCCCAGGCACTCCACCAGGCTTCAGGGAACAAGACACTCGCCGCCCAGATCCTGGGCATCGACCGCAGCACCCTCTGGCGTTGGATGCAGCGGCTCCAGATGGATTGATCCATCGAATGCGCGCGAGGGCATGGCCAGGGGATTCGTGACCGGGGTCGAGACGATGCAGTCGATCGTCGCGCATTTCGGCGTGCACTGGTCTACGCTCATTTATGCGATGCGCTGGCCTGAACGGGCGGACGCCGGCTTGACTGCACCGGAGTCGAGCTACCGGAAGCAGACGAGTGATTTCCCGGCCTGACCCCTGGACAGACGCGCCGTTAGACAGACGTGGCTGGCTGCCATTCCGGAGAGGAGTCCTCTGATGACGACATCCCGCGCGCCCGCGCGCGAGATCTTCGGCTGGGCGATGTTCGACTTCGCCAACTCCGGCTACACGACGGTCATCGTCACCGTCGTCTTCAGCGTGATCTTTCCGCGCCTCATCGTCGGCGATGCGCCCGACTACCGGTTGGGTGACCTCTGGTGGAGCGTGGCGCTGTCGGTGAGTTACGGCCTCGTGGTCGTGACGGCCCCGGTGCTCGGCGCGATCATGGACTACCGCGCGGCGAAGAAGCGGTTCCTGTTCGCAAGCTACATCATCACGGTGGCGGCCACGGCGCTACTCTACTTCGTGAGTCCGGGTCAGGTGCTGCTTGGCGTGTTGCTCCTGGTCGTGTCGAACTATGGTTTCGCGGTCGGGGAGTCGTTCACGTCAAGCTTTCTGCCGGACCTAGGGCCCACGGAAGAGCTGGGCAAGATCTCCGGCTATGCTTGGGGCCTGGGCTACATCGGCGGCATCGCCTGCACGGGTCTGGTGCTCGCAGTTGTCGGTGATCAGACCCTCGAGAACTTCGACCGCGTCAGACTCGTCGGGCCGATCACCGCCATCTTCTTTCTCGTGTCCGCGATCCCGACCTTCCTGTTCCTGCGCGAGCGGGGCACGCCGAAGGTGCTGCCCCCGGGCGAGTCGCTTTTGGCCATTGGCTTCAGGAGGTTGCTCGACACGGGCCGCGCGCTGAAGGGTTTCCGCGACCTCCTGGTGTTCTTCGTCTCGTTCTTCTTCGCGATGGCCGGACTCTCGATCGTGATCGCGTTCGCGTTCATCTACGGCGACCAGGTGATTCGGTGGAGCGCCACGAGCCAGATGTTGATGTTCGTGATCACCAACCTGACCGCGAGCATTGGGGCTGTCGGGTTCGGGTTCCTCCAGATGCGCTGGGGGAATCTCCGCACCTATAACCTGACGCTGGCGATCTGGGTGGCTGCGATTGTCGGGATCTGGGGCACGCCGGGCCTGACGGCCTGGCTGAATGGGGCGCTCGGCACCGCGTGGTCGGCCGAATCGGTCTTCCTTGCCATGGGGGCGATCGCCGGGCTGTGCCTCGGCGCCACGCAGTCCGCCAGCCGAACCCTGGTGGCGGTCTTCAGCCCCCAGTCGAAGGCCGCCGAGCTCTTCGGGTTCTGGGGGCTCTTCGGCAAGCTGGCGGCCATCTTCGGCCTGCTGTCGCTCGGGGTGCTGCAGGTGCGCCTGGGCCTCCAGCCGGCCATCCTGCTCTGCTCGCTGTTCTTCCTCGCAGCACTGGTGCTCTCGCTGTTCGTTCGGGAGCAACGCGGCCGCGACGCCGCAGCGGCCTACATCGGCCCGGAGTGAAGGCTCAACTCGTTCCGCCGTTCATCCAGCCGGATGAGTGCACTCAGAAGACGGGGTCTTGTCATTAATCCCCCATTTTTGAGCCAAGCGGTTGGCATGGCCAGACCACTTCTAATCGAGCTTTCGGGCGGGTTGTATCGCGTCACCGCGCGCGGCGATCGCCATGAGGCGATCTACCGTGACGATGCCGGCGATTGGGCCTGGAGCAGCTACCACGCCATGCTCGGCGGGGTGCCGGCGGCGCCATGGTTGGAGACCGACTGGGTGCTCGGGCAGTTCGGGCACAAGCACGCGGCGGCGCAAGCCGCCTGCGCGGCCTTCGTCGCCGACGGCGGGATCCGACACGGCTCGCGCCGGGGCCCTGGTCAGGGCGGTTGTCCGGCCGGGGAGCAGGTCTATAATCTACACCATCCCCGACCGCGGAGCTGCTCCATGCCCCTGGACCCCAAGCTTCAACTCACCTTCGAGGAATGGCTGGAAGGCGAGCGGGCGCCACTGGAGGGTCGCAGCGAGTACCTCGGCGGCGAGGTGTTCGCCATGACCGGGGCGAGCGTCGAGCACAACGCGATTGTGGTCGATATCGCCAGGGAGCTGCGCATCCAGATGAAGGGCCTACCCTGCCCAGCGTCGCGTGCACCCTGTCGCTGGCGGAGGTCTACGACAAGGTGCAGCTCCAGCCAGTCTGAAGCCGAAACGCGGGCCGCCCATCCGCCGCCGCTCGCCCGACACTCGGCCAGTCGGACCCCGGATGCATGATTCCACCGTCAGTCGCGCGGCTCGCCGGGTCGAGCGCTGGGTGTCCAGTCGATGCCGCGGGGACATGCCGGGGGGTTAAAATGACGGCTGATGACCTGAACAGGCTGCCAACAGGGAACGCCATGCTTGGTAGAGTGATCCGTACCGAGCGCCTCATGCTGCGGCCGCTCGGTGTCGAGGACCTGGCCGTAGTTCAGGCTGCCGGGGGACGGCGCGAGGTGGCCGACACCATGATCTCCATTCCGCATCCGTTCTCGACCGAAGATGCCGAGCGCTATGTTCGATCCCGAGTCGCCTCAATGCGGCTGGAGCACGGCGTGGCATTTGCGCTCTGGATGCGCGCACATACGGCATTCGTCGGACTCGCCGAGCTCCGGGACATCGACCACGAGCATGCGTTGGCCGAGCTGAGCTTCTGGCTGGCGGTCGAATCCAGGGGGCTGGGGTACATGGGAGAGGCGCTCGCTGCGGTCCTGCGTTATGCATTTCAGGATCTGGACATCAACCGGATCTATGCCTACCACATGGTCCGCAATCCGACGTCGGGGCGGGTTCTGTCGCGCTTGGGCTTCGAAGTGGAAGGCATCCTGCGGCAACGGGTCCGCAAGTGGGGCCTGTTCGAGGACGTCGTTCTGCAGGCGCTGTTGCGGGCGGACTGGTCCGAAGCGGTCGGCCCGTTCGGTTGACCGCCTTGGTCCTGGCCTCGCGCGCCTCGGGTTCGCTGGGATCGTCTGCTCTCGGGCTTTAAGTCTCGGCACCTATAGGTCGGCGTGCCAGGCTTCGTTCTGGATCATGTCGTTCAGCGAGCGAGCCGGGAACCTCTCCCGCGAAACCTCGCCGAAGGGGGTGCGGATAACGACCAAGCGGGCGTCGGCAAAGTGCTCCTCGGGGGACTCGGCGCACCGAAGAGGGGGTGGCATGCGTCAAAAGCCAGACGAGCTCTGGCAGCCGTGGTGTCTTCATGATCCCTTCCGGCGAACGGTCGCGGCTGGAGTCATGGACCGGCCAACATGCAGGACGCTGCTTTTCCAGCGAGGTCGATCCGGCAAAACCGCCGCGTGATCCAGTCGTCGATGGTGCCCGGTCGTTCGCCGACGGACGGTGTCGGTAGGCATTCAGCCTACGGCGGATACTCTGTGATCCGTCGACAGGCGGAAGCCCCGGCGAAGACCGTCTCCGGCCCGCCCGTTGGCGCCGGCCCATCGCTCAATAGATCCAGATGAGGAATTGCCCCATGCCAAAGCCCCCGATGCTCGCCGTGACCCTGGCCTTTTTCGTCCTCGCCTTTTCGCTCCGCGCCCTGTCCGACCAGGATTTCCATGGGATCATCGAGAGCCGACCCGCGGACGGCCATGTCGGTGAATGGGTGATCGGCGGACGGACCTTCACGGCAACGGCCGACACCGAGATCGACACCGATAAAGGTCCGCTCGACATCGGCGCCTGCGCCTCGGTCGAGATGGAAGGCCAGCGCGTCGAGGAGATCGAGAGCGAGCGCGCGGAAAAGTGCGCGCGAACGAATCTGAACTGATGACGAGGACTGGTGATGATCGACGCAAAGCGTTTACTCGATGAATTGGTCGGCAGCGGTGTCGCGGGTGGCCTGGCCGGCGGTCTCGCCGGCGGGACGCTGGCCGGCCTGCTGAGCGGGAAGAAGGGCAAGACGGCCAGGAAGCTCGCCGGCTCGGCCGTGAAGCTGGGCGGTGTGGCCCTGGTCGGCGGGTTGGCCTACAAGGCCTGGCAGAACTATCAGCAAGGCCAGCAGCCGGGGGCCCCGACGGCGATCGAGCCGCCTCCGAGCGGCAGCGCCTTCCTGCCGGCGCCCGGCGATCCGCACGGCGGCACGGCGCTCAGTCTGCTGCTGGCGCGCGCCATGATCGCGGCGGCAAAGGCCGATGGTCAGATCGATGTTCAGGAGAGCCAGGCCATCCTCAACCAGATCAACGGCCTCGCCCTGCCGGCCGAGGACAAGGCGTTCCTGTTCGAGGAGTACGGCCGCCCACTGGACATCGCGGGGCTGGCGGCGGCGGTGCCCACGCCTGAGCAGGCGGCCGAGGTCTATACCGCCTCGGCGCTGATGGTCGACCCGCCCTCGCCCCCGGAGCGGATCTACCTGCAGGCGCTCGCCGGTGCGCTGGGTCTCGACGCCGCGCTGGCGCAAGCGATCGAGGCGACGGTGGCGGCGAATCGAGCGGTTTGAAGTCCGTGCCGACGCGCCATGGTCGGCTTCGACCAGGTCGGTCGCGGAACCTCGCCCATCCGCCCTGGAGGCCGCGTCCCCGGCTTGCCGTCGTGGCCATCGCGGCGCTGCTGAATGCGGAGATCGTCATGGCAGAGTCGAGCATCCTGCGCTTGCCCGAGCCGGTGTCCGGACCCGTCGGCACCCTCGGTGCCCTGCTGCGCGAACGGCGGACGGTCCGGGCCTTCAGTGCGGAGCCGCTGACCCTCGCGCAGGTCGGCCAAATCCTGTGGGCCGCGCAGGGGATCACCTCGCCGGATGGTTTTCGAACCGCACCCTCGGCGGGCGCGCTCTATCCGCTGGAGCTGCATCTGATCGCCGGTGCAGTGACCGGCCTGCCGGTCGGGCATTACAGGTACGTCCCGGCGCGGCATGGCTTGGATCGGTTGGCAACCGCGGATCGGCGCGTCGCGGTCGCGCAAGCCGCGCACGGTCAGCCTTGGATTGCAGAAGCCCCGGCGCTCGTGGTGGTCGCCGCCGTGCCGGAGCGAACCCGGACCAAGTACGGCTCCCGCAGCAAACGCTATGTCGACATGGAGGTCGGGCATGCCAGCCAGAACCTCCTGTTGCAGGTGGTGGCCCTGGATTTGGGCGGCGCGGTGGTCGGGGCCTTCGACGATGCCGCGCTGCACCGGCTGCTGGACCTGCCGAAGGCGGAGGAGCCCTTGGTCATCCTGCCGATCGGGCATGCGCGTGGGTCGCGCTGATGACGGCGGAATCCTGAGGGGCTGTCGCATCCCGGATGGACCATCATCCACACGGTCGGGCGAGGACCCGGTCCAGAAGACCTTCAGCAAGGCGGTCAACATCTACGAGGTGCAGGCGTTGCTGGCCGATTATGTGGGGCGGGGCAATGGGTCGTAAGCACGCACCCGCGCTCAGGGTCGTGGGCGACCGCAGCGCGCGTGATGCAGTCGCCGAGACTCCGCGGCCGACAGGCCGATCATGGCCGGCTGCTGCCGTTAGGGTCGCCTGAACCAACCCAAGACCAGCTGGACCGCAGACAGCCGCAAAAGGGGGGGACGAATCCGGTAGGGTCAGCGCGGATTACTCTGAGGGATTCTCGTGGAATGAGGCGAAAGCGCTCGGCATTCCGATGGGGGCGCCCTACTTCAAGTACGCCGAGACGTTGAGCAAGGCGAACGCTGCCGTCTTCTCCTCGAACTACGCGCTCTACGGGGATCTGTCGCGCCGGGTGATGCAGGTGCTGGCGGGGTTCGCCCCGCGGATCGAGGTCTATTCGATCGACGAGTGTTTTCTGGACCTGGCCGGGATGCGGGCGGATCCGACCGCCCTGGGGCTGGAGATCGTCGCAAGGGTGCGGCGCTGGACCGGCATCCCGGTCGCGGTCGGGATCGCCCCGACCAAGACCCTGGCCAAGCTCGCCAATCGGCTGGCCAAGAGGGGCCTCAGTCCGGCCGGTCCGGTGCTCGACTGGTCGGCGCTGCCGGATCGGGACGCGGTGCTGGCCGCGATTCCGGTGGAAGACCTTTGGGGCATCGCGGCGCGCTTGGGGGCACGTCTGCGCGCGATCGGTATCGCCGAAGCGCGGGCGTTGCGTGAGGCGCACCCGCAGCGGTTGCGCGAGGCCTTCGGGGTGGTGGTCGAGCGCATCGGTTGGGAGCTGCGCGGACGCGCCTGTCTGGCGCTGGAGGCGGTGGCGCCCCCGCGCAAACAGGTCATGGTGTCGCGCAGCTTCGGTGCGGCGGTGACCGAGCCGGCCGAGCTGCGGGCGGCGGTCATGGCCTTCGCGAGTCGGGCCGGGGAGAAGCTGCGGGTGCAGGGACTCGCCGCCCCGGCGCTGACGGTGTTCGTGCAGACCAACCCCTTCGATACGGCCCAGGCATACTATGCCAATGCGGTGACCTTCGGTTTTCCCGTACCGACGCAGGACAGCGCGGCGCTGGTCCGGGCCGCGACGCGGGGCGCCGACCGGCTGTTCCGCGCAGGCGACGCCTACCGCAAGGCCGGGGTGTTGTTGCCGGATGTGGTTCCGGCCGAGCAGGCGCCGGCGGATCTCTTCGCCGAGGTCGCAGAGGATGACCGTGCACGACGGCGCATGGCGGTGTTGGATGCGGTCAATCGCAAGTACGGGCGCGAGACCCTGCGGTTCGCGGGTCAACTGGCCGGGTCCGGTTGGCGGCGGCGTTCGGAGCGTAGCTCCGGGGTCTCGACGACGCGCTGGGCGGGGTTGGCGGTGGTGCGCGCGGGGTGAGGCCGGCGCAGGGATCGGAGCCACATCGCCGCTACGCATCTCGTGCTGTCCGCCCTGAACGGCATCCGTCGGTGCGGTGGATCAGGTCAGGCCGTCCTGCACGTGCGCGGCCGTCTCCGCTTGCAGCCCGGGGATCACCTTGCGGACGAGTTCGAGGAAGGCGACGCGTTCCTCGGACGAGAGCCGCTCGAGCGCTCGGGCGTTCACCGCCTCCGCCGCTGCCGTTGCCGGCCCCTCGAGTGCGCGCGCCGATTCCGTCAGCCAGATGCGCTGTGCGCGTCCGTCGGCGGGGTCCTTGCCGCGCCGGATCAGCCCGTCGCGCTCCATGCGTGCCAGGGTATTGGTCATGGTCGGCTGCTCGATGTCCAGGCGCTCGATCAGCTCGCGCTGGGTCAGGCCGTCGCCCTCCCACAGCACCAGCAGTGCCGGAAAGGTCCCCGTGCTCAGACCCAGCGGCTTGATCCGCGCTTGGAGGTCCCGGGCGAACAGCCTCGCCAGATGGTTGACGAGATAACCGGCCGAGTCGTCTTTGCTGAATCTCATGTCTGTTGTTACCACTTGCATCGCTTGCTATGCAATGATAGATAGCCTGCTATCTTTTTAACGAGAGACAGAGGCCGAAGATGCTGAAGCGCATTCACCCCTTCGCCGGCGCACTCGCGCTGTTGAGCATTCTGACGTTCTGGATGGCCACGGTCCTGTCCGAGGCGTTTGGCGAGACAGCGACCGTCATCGCCGTCAAGACCATGATCCCTTGGGGCTTTCTGGTCCTGATTCCGATCCTCGCAGCGACCGGCGGGTCCGGCTTTGCACTGGCACGCGAGCCCTCCGGGGTTTTGGTCGAGCGCAAGCGCCGACGGATGGCCTTCATCGCCGCGAACGGACTGCTGATTCTCATCCCGAGCGCGCTCTTTTTGTCCTTCAAGGCCCAAGCGAGCGAGCTCGACAGTGCCTTTTTCGTCGTGCAAGCGCTGGAGCTCATCGCCGGTGCGGTGAATATCCTTCTGCTCGGTCTGAATCTGCGCGATGGTCTGCGTATGCGCTTGATGCGACGGGAACGGCCGATGGCGGCTCGGCCGGAACCTGGCTGGCCGGACGCATGACATGGTCGATCCGCGGTGCCCGGGTCGACGATCACTCGCGCGATCGTATCGTGGTTCGGAGCGCAGGAATCCGGATCCGAGACTAAACTCGCCGAATAGACCATCACCGCCTGGAGATCCAGATGGACGACATGGTGCAACCGATCCGTCGACAGGTGCGTCCCACCTGGCATCCCGAGTTGGAGCCGCTCGACCCGGCCGATGAGCCTGCCGTCGAGCTGCCGCTGCTCGGCCTGGTCAGCGCCGGTCAGCCGATCCTTGCGGTCGAGGAGCACGAGACCCTGATGGTCCCTGCCCGTCTGGTGAAGCGGCATGCGGCGGAGCGCAGCTTCGCGCTGTATGTGCGCGGCGATTCGATGACGGACGACGGCATCGACACGGGCGACCTGGTCGTCGTGGAGCAACGCCCGACGGCGGAGAACGGCGAGACCGTGGTGGCCCGGATCGACGGCTATGAGGTCACGCTCAAGCGTTTTTATCGGGAGCCCGACGGGATCCGGCTGCAGCCGTCCAATACCGAGATGGAGCCGCTGCGGTTCGAGGACGGCGAGGTGGAGATCCTCGGGGTGGTGTCGGGGGTGGTGCGGGGAGGGTGAGGCCGAGGACAAGTCGGCCTTGGCGATCTCGAAGCGCTTGGACCGAGCGCCTGCCCCGATATCCTCCTACGTTCTGGCTCATGCTTAGGAGACGCTGGCCCCACTCGGCAGACTGACAAGAGAGCGTCATGACCACATTGATCGTACACGGCACTTTGGCCACGCTTTCGAAGTGGTACTGGGATTCATGGAGCCCCGGCGGCTTCTGCCACGCCGTCAAGGTCGGAATCGAGAATGCTGGCGGTTACGACGACGTTTGGCGGGTCGCCGGGATGCCGGTTGCTGAGGTCGATGACCTACACGCGCACTGGAATCCTTGGACGGGCCTTTACGGGCAGGTTTCCGAGATCCATGGGCACTTCGTTTGGAGCGGCGATGACAGCGGAGCTGCGCGTGATGCCGGCGCCAAGACGTTCGCGAGGTACCTGAACAAGGTGCGCGAGCTCACGGATGAACCGATTCGCATCATTGCGCATAGCCACGGGTGTAACCTGGTGAAGAACGCCAGTTCCAACAAGAAGCTGTCGCGAGACGTCGTCATCGACAGGGCTGTGTTCCTGGCGTGCCCGCATTTTTACGCACAGGCATTCAAGCAGCCCAAGGACCCGTTCAGTTTCAAGATGGAGCCGGCGGGAGAGCAGTTTACGTATCAGCTGGATCCTCAACGGTTCGGAAGGATCCTAAACCTCTATTCGGACCAGGACAGCGTGCAGGTAGGTCTCGCCGAAAAGCTCCCGGGCGTACCCGGTCCGCGCCTGAAGGACTGGACTGGGCATCAGTCGAGTCGGACGGACAGGGATCCTCGGGCCGCTCACCTTTATACGAACCTCGACCTGCAGGTCGAGACCGCATGCAGCGGCGTCAAAGCGCACACCCTAATGCACGGCGCGATCGCTGGATGGATCGCGGGGCAGTGGCTCAGTGGTCAGTCGCTCAAGCGTATCCGACATGGCCTCGGGGGCCGGCTCCCCTTGATCGCCTGTGATGACGACGGGGAGTAAAGGTGGATGAGCATCCGGCCCAGGTGAATCCCGGCGAGGCGCCAGGTGCACGCCATGCGGCCCCCTTTGCGGGATCGGCATTGCCGACGGTCCTCCGATGGACGCGTCGCGCTTGAGGGCCTTCAGTCCTCGCGGGAGGCGGATCACGTCCTCGACGCCGCTCGACCGACCGACGATCTGCTGTTTCAGGCGGGCGAGCTCCTCCGGTGTCAGAATGTCCTCGCGGTTCAGGGCGGCGAACCTGGCGAGTCCCTCGGCGATGCCGGCGGCTGGAGTTGGAATACCCGCGTGGATGGCGTCGAGGTGGTTGCGGATGGCCAGCTCGTCGTGGACGCTGACGCGCGGCGTCTTGGCACAGGCGTTGAGGCGCTGCCCGGCGGCGGTCAGGGCACGGCCCTTGCTTAGGGGATCTTGGCGCAGAGCACTGCTGGCCGGGTCATCGGCCAAGGCTGCGAGGGCATCCCGATAGGCACTCTTCACGCTCGCGTCGGTGATGCAGCCGCTCGGTTGAAATAGGCCGTGGGCTTGTTGGCTATGCCTGTTATCGGTGCGCTCTGCTAGAGTGCTCGACCGCCGCGCTGTCACGATGATCCGTCCCCAATGCCCCGCCGCCCGTCTCCGAAACGCTCTTCGCCGCGCCAATCTCCGCGGCTCTCCGGACTTGCCCGTCTCGTTGCGATCCTTCAGGGCAGTCTGATCGGACTGCGCAATCTGGGCATCGGTCTGGCCCTCATCGGCTCAGTCTCATTTCTGCCGGAGACACTGGTCCAGACCTGGCCCGAGCATGCGCAGCGCGCAATCGAGATCACGCGCGATATCCGAACGCTGCTGTTGGATGTTGTGCGTGATACGACCGCCGGCGTCGGCTCCTGGGTGTCCGATCTGGACGGGGTCGACATCCAGGCGCTTGGTCGTGTGGTGGCCGAGGAGGTGACGGGATGGTTGACCCGGGATCTTTGGCCGTTCGACCTGACCGGTGCACCGAATCCCGATCAGCCGGGGATTGCGCTCAGCTTCAGTGCGGCCAGAACGGCACTCTACGACACCGTTTACAGCGGCCATCGGGTCACCTTTTACTGCGGCTGTCGTTACGATCGCGATGGTCGAACCGATCTCAAGGGCTGCGGGCTCGGCACGTTGGACGGCAGCAGCCGCGCCCAACGGGTCGAGGCCGAGCACGTCTTCCCCGTATCTCAGTTCGGCAATTTTCGACGCTGTTGGCGTGAGCCCGCCGCCTTTTCCAAGTGCCGGAGCGACGGCGGGAACACCCTTTCGGGACGCGCCTGCTGCGAGCGCGTCGACCCGACGTTCGTCACGGCCCAAAACGATCTGCACAACCTCGTCCCGGCCGTGGGTGCGATCAACGCGGCGCGCTCGAACTTCAACTGGGGCGAGTTGCGCTCCGGGTCGCGCCTGGGCGACTGCGAGATGCGCTTCGATCCGATCCTACGCCGGGTCCAACCCCCCGACGCGGTTCGTGGCGAGATCGCCCGGACGATGTTCTACATGCGCGATAGCTACGGCTTTCGTCTGAGCCAACAGGACGAAAAGCTCTATGCGGCCTGGAACAACGCCGATCCGCCCGATGCTTGGGAGATCGAGCGCAACCGCCGGATTCGGCGTTTGCAGGGCAAAGGAAACCGATACGTGGAGGACTATCGGACGCTGTGACGGGTCTCATTAAAAGAGCCGGTCACTGACTCGATTGACGGCAGTCGCGGGGTCGGGTAGTGCCTTGTTCCTCTCGGCCCTTCCCGGACTCGGCAGCGTTGAGACCATCAGGACCCGAACGATGCTCCTTGCTGGTGGTCCATGATGATCCAGCAATGCGGGATCGGTTATGCTTCCGACAGTCGGCAGCTGGCTACGCGCGACGTGCACAAGTGATCGTCGGTTGATGGGGGAGAAGCAATGGGGCACAAGCAGAACCCGAGGGCGCTGAAGCGCCGCGCGGAGAAATCACATCGGCGCTCGCTGGCCAAGCGTGCGCAGGCGCGGCGAGCACGGCTTCAGCCGATGCCGACTGTCGGAAGCTTACCGCTGACGACGACCCTTCTCGAGGAGAAGCTCTCGGCGAGGATCTGGGAATTCGCGGCACCACTGATCGATGCCTCGACCACGACCGTGGAGCAAAAGCACGCCGTGTCGCTCGCGATCCTGGCCTGGAATGCGGCACTCTCCCCGGAGCCACAAGGCAGGGAGATGCTGGATGAGGCCATCCGCCACATTGCGGAGCGAGACACCGAGGTCGAGACGCTGTTGCGCGAGACGCTGGACATGATGATCGTCCGCAAGCACGATCTGTTTTGCGACGATCACCGCCTGGTCCTCTCTCATACCTTGACCGACACGCCGAGCGGGATGCACCTGGAGGTGGCGTCGGCGCTGATCCCACCAGCGCCGAGGTCATAGCCGGATTGGCTCGGGTCGCGCTGACCCGACGAGGACCATCGAACCCCACCCCGATTGAGCGCGATCGGCTCCTGCTCGCCACGGAAACGCTCGGGCGCACGTGCGTCCAAAACCCTCACCCGAGCCGCTGCCAGATCGGCGACCAAGGCATCCGTATCGACCCATCGGCTGTCGTCCGGCCGGGCGGTCAACTCGCGCGGCTCATGGCGGGTGACCTCGCGGATCAGCTCGCCGCCCGCCGCGATCCAAGCCTGGAGTCCGCCATCGAGCAGGGCCGCCCGCCGGTGTACGATCCAGCGCAAAAGCCACCAGAGCCGCACCGCGTATCCGCCCCCGACGTCGTCATAGACGACCACCCGGGTGGCGCTCGAGTTGGAAGGGCAGGCTTCAGATGCAGCGGTTGGAGGACCTGACGACGGTCGAAACGCGAGCCAGCGGTCCCCACGAAACCGTCGCCCGGGGAGGACACGAGGGCCGCGATGAATATCGGTCTCACGACGATGGTCTGGCGTGCGGCTCAGAGCGACGCCCCGAAGGCCGGGATGTCGGCGATCGCAATTTCCTCCAACACATGGTCCCAATCGAACGAGCATACCGGAACCCGGACCATTCGAACCGCTCAACTCCAAGTCTCGCACCGCTTCGCTGCACTCATTCAGGGGCCTCGTCCATGACCGATTCAAACCCTGCTCAACACACGAACATCCTGCTGATGACCTTGGCCGCGCTGCTTGGGGTCAGCCTCTCGAGCACCGCGACCGCGCAAGGGATCGTCTTCAGCCCGCTCGACATCTTGGGCTGGACAACAGAGCGGTTCAAGGGTCCGGTGAAGTACGAGACCGTCCAGGTCGACGGTCAAGACGCCGTGCATGCCGTGTGCACGGACAAGGGCGCCACCGCGCTCTATCTGCGGCGAGAGATCAACCTCAGGGAGACCCCGATCCTGGAATGGTCATGGCGGATCAAAGACACCTTCGGCGCAATCGACGAGACCACAAAGGCAGGAGATGACTACCCCGTTCGGGTCTATGCCGTCTTCGATGGTGGCTTGCGTCGATGGCGCACGCAAGCCGTGAACTACGTCTGGGCCAGCGCCCAGCCGAAAGGCAGTGTCTGGCCGAATGCCTATGCGTCACAGGCCATGATGATGGCACTGCGGTCCGGGACCTCGGGTGCCGGTGAATGGGTGACCGAGCGCCGAGACCTTGCGAAGGACTTCCAGAGATTACATAGCTCGAGCCACGATTTCATACACGGATTAGCCATCATGACCGACTGCGACGATGTCGGCCGGGGGATCGAGGGGTGGTACGGCGAAATCCGACTGCGATCCGATTGATCTGTCGCGACCGCGGCATCCGCTTCAAAGCCGACGAAGCCGGACAGGATGTCGCCCGTCTTCGAGGAGAAGGGATCCATGCACTTCTCAGGGTGAAAAGACACCCCACATTCTCGGGTGATGAATCACGCGTGTCCTTGATGGTCACGTGACCAATGCGAGCCAGGGGATAACCAGGATGCTGATCGGCGTTCCGCGCGAGATCAAACGCCAAGAGTACCGCGTCGGCATGACGCCCGAGTCGGTGGCGGAGGCGGTGCGACGAGGCCATCAGGTGCTGGTGGAGACGGCGGCCGGCGCCGGGATCGGGGCGCTTGACGAGGATTATCGCGCCGCGGGCGCACGGATCTGCGCAACGGCCGAACAGGTCTTCACGGACGCCGAGCTACTCGTCAAAGTCAAGGAGCTTCAGCCTGAGGAGCGGGCGAGGCTGCGGGCTGGACAGATCTTGTTCTCTTATCTCCATCTCGCTCCGGATCCCGACCAGACGCGGGATCTGGCCGCCTCGGGCGCCATCTGCATCGCCTACGAGACGGTCACGGACGCTCAGCGCGGATTGCCGCTCCTGCGGCCGATGAGTCAGGTGGCTGGGCGGCTGGCCATCCAGGCAGGAGCAACGGCGCTCGAGATTGCGCACGGCGGACGCGGGGTGCTGCTGGGCGGCGTCGCCGGTGTCGCACCGGGACAGGTGCTCATCCTGGGCGGCGGGGTCGCGGGCTTCAACGCGGCGCAGATGGCGGTGGGCCTGCAGGCGGATGTGACCATTCTGGATCGAAACCCGGCAGTCCTGGATCGCCTGGCCATTCACTTCGAGTCGCGAGCGCGCGCCGTCCACTCCAACCGGACGACACTCGACCGTTATCTTCGGCAGGCCGATCTGGTGATCGGTGCGGTCCTGGTTCCAGGTAGTCCGGCGCCGCGGCTCATCACCCGCGAGATGCTCGGCCGAATGCGGGCGGGTGCTGTCCTGGTCGACGTCTCGATCGATCAAGGCGGCTGCTTCGAGACCTCGCGACCCACGACGCATGATCAGCCGACCTATGTGGTTGAAGGGATCGTTCACTATTGCGTCGCAAACATTCCGGCTGCCGTGCCGCACACCTCGACCCATGCGCTGAACGACGCCACCCTACCCTTCATCCTTGCGCTGGCGGACAAGGGGTGGCAAGCAGCCTTAGGAGAGGATCCGCATCTCCGCAATGGGCTCAATGTCTGCAAAGGACAGGTCACCCACGCGGCGGTGGCAGAGGCACTGGGATACGCCTATGTGCCGGCCGCGGAGGTCCTGGGACTCGACGCCTGATGTCGACCCATCATCCGTGCCTGGCCGCCTGCAAGCCGCCCCTGTTCGAACCGTCCGCCACCGAGGCGCTGTTCCCGGCCATCCGGGGCAGGCAGCGCTGTTGCCTGCTGGCCCATTGACGCCATCGGGCCCTCCCGGCGTCGGTCTTTTCGGAGCGCTCCACCTTCAAGGTAAGCATCACCGGTTGACTTTGCACCTCGCTTCCTCTCCTGACGACGCCTCGACCAGGACGTTACCGGACTGACCGCGAGTCTCGGCTCCAGGCCCGTGGCTGGCGGTTAGCCTAGATCCGGCAGTTGAACGGCCCCTGGAGTGCGTCCCGCGCGGTGTCCGGCAAGGCGCAACGAGGCGTCGTAGTGGTTCTACGACAACGAGTTGCAACGCAGTCGGGCGCCGCGCGGGGCGTGCTCCAGGGGCCGTAGCGGACATCACCCGGCGGGCGAGGCATCTAATGACCTAGATCATCAACGACGTCAAACTCTTGCATGTGGCACGAAGCGGTCAACTGCCGGATCTAGGGTTAAGCCGGGCAGGCTTCGCACCTGCAAGACCGCAAGACAACGCAGACTTGCCAAGCCACAACGAATGGTGTCGCCTGACGGCTCCGGGGCCAGCCCGTTCCCCGCCGCGTCGGCCGCGCCGGGGCGCCGCTCAGTCGTCGAAGCGGCGGCACTGCACTGGGGTGACCGAGTCGAGGTTGCCGGTCGCCGCATAGTGCAGCGAGCCTGCGGCGGCGCTCTGCCGCCAGTCCTCGTGCAACAGAAGCGAGCCGCGCAGGCCGGCGAGCTCCAGCGCGTCGGGCAAGGTGACCGCGAAGCGCAACGCCTTGAGCTGGCCGGCCGCATCCCATTCGGGATCCAGCGCGACATCGACGCGGCCGGCGAGGTCGGGCGAGGTGTCGGTCTTACCGGCTGGAAAGCGCGGAGTCTCGGGTTGTGCCGGGTCGCTCCACAGGAGCTCGGGCGTGGTCAGAAAGAACCGTCGCACCGCCGGGTCGAGCTCGATCAAGACGCGGGTCGCGTCAGGGTCGGCGCGCTCGACGCAGATGATGGTGACCGGCGGCGCGGCCAGCGCCGGGGCGGCGACCAACACGAGCCAACCAAGGCCGTGGGCCAATGCCCAGGGGCGAGACGGCGTAGGGCGGGTACCGAGGGCCATTGGAGCCTCCATTGCGAGTGGGCCGATCACGGCGGCGGCCGGCCACGGCGCGCCGAGATGGTCCCCCAAGGCCGGCCGGGGAACCCGGCGGACCGAACGGCGGCATCGGGACTGCAGAGTCTCTGCTTTGACCTGGACTGCATGCGGTCTCCTGACCACCAGCGCAAGTCCATGCGGTTTGCTATAGTCCATGAGGTCTCCTGACGATCAGCGCAAATCAGCGCCGTGAAGCGTCAACAGCTTGGGGGCGGTGACCTTCGCCCCACTCCTGACCCCCGGAGAGAGCCGCGCAAAGCCAGTCGCTCGCGGCGGAGAACCTGCCGCCAAGGAAGCATCCTAGGCACCGCACGGCGGTTGAGGCTTGGTCGCAACCAAGCAAGGCTCTGTTGGCAGTCCTCGCCCGCAACCGCCGGCGTGTCCGGCAGGAAGGCCCCGATGACCCTCACCACCTCAGTCCTCACCGCGCTCGGCGTCAAGGCCGAGGCGACCGCGCTTGCCAGGCTGCAGAGCGGTGCCGCAGTCGACGTCGTGTACGAGCGCACCGTCCGTGAGATCAACGCCAACGGCCTGCACGACTGGTTCAACGACTACGGCCGGGGCTACGGCTGGTTACCCGAGGTGACCCTGACGCTGCTCCAGGATGCCGCCAACAGCGGCGAGGTCTGCATCATCGTCGGCAAGCGGCAGAACCTCAACCAGTCCGGGCATATCGTCGCGGTGGTGCCGGAGCATGGCGCATTTCAGGCGCGCCGCAGCGCCGCCGGAGAGGTCACTCGCCCGGTCGAGTCCCAGGCCGGCGCGCGCAACTTCCGCTTCGGCGTCAACGCCACTGCCTGGTGGCTCAACGCCAAGTTCCAGTCGTTTAGCCTATGGCGACATCCCTGAAAGCGGATTGCGGGTCAAGGATGGAAGCACGCCATCGCGGCGTTGAGTGTCCGCGCGATCTTCGGACAGGTCTGCCCCTCTTGATATAGGCACGGAACAGGCGCCACCAGCTCAGTGTAGTCGCTGAGCTGCTCCAGGCGCGCGACGGGGCGCTTGAGGTGCGCAGGGGTGGCGGTGACCGGCAAGCCAGTTCACCGGCAAGGCGACCTGCTCGCTATGGATCTCGAAGCCAGATGACCGGTCTAGGAGCGGTCAGTCGACCGCTCGATGAGGTGACGAGGCGAGCATCCGTCCGGGCGGATAAGGATCATCGCTCCGGTGTTGAGTCGTTCCATCGCCTGCCCGGGAGATGCGAACGCAGGAGAACGCCGCCTGAATGCACCCGAGATGGATGATTCGATTCAGGACCAACAGGAACGCCTCCTTGATATTTCGATCCGCGCGGACGCGATATACCCTCGGGGGCCTAGTCGGCTTGACCCTGTTATGCGGATCTCTTTCGACATCTGCACAGGAATTGATCGCACACAAGAGCGCGGGGACGGATCTCTTGACGCGCAATGAGGCGAGGCTCTTTTTCACGATGCGGCTCAAGAACTGGCCAAACGGGACACTGGTCAAGGTCTTCGTCCTTCCGGATAACCATGAGCTACATGCTCGCTTCGCAACTGAGCTTCTTGGTCTATACCCGTATCAGCTTAAACGCGTGTGGGATCGGCAACTCTTCTCTGGAACGGGACAGGCGCCGATTACGGTGCAAAACGAACGGGAGCTGATCGATCGTGTCGCAACCACGCCCGGTGCGGTGGGTTATTCGAGCGGTCCAGTCGAGGATCCGAACGTAACTGTCGTGGAGGTGCGCTGAGATGCGCACTCAGGCTTGCCTCATCGCCCTGCTGGCCGGTCTAGGCCAGGTTCCGGCCCATTCCTTGGAATTCGTCGAAGGCAAGATCCAAGTCCACGGTTTCGCCAGCCAGGGCGTCGTCAACACGAGTGACAACCGGTTTTTCGGCAACAGCCCCAGTACCTCCTTCGACTTCACCGAGCTTGGGGTCAACGCATCCTACCAAGCGAGTCCAAGACTGCTTTTCTCGGGCCAGATCCTGGCCCGGCGGGCCGGTGAGATGTATGACGGCACGCCCTCTTTGGATTATGGCCTGATGGATTTCTCGTTCGTATCCGACGCAGAGAAGCGCCTCGGTGTCCGTATCGGGCGGATCAAGAATCCGTTCGGACTCTACAACGAGACCCGTGACGTGCCGTTCACTCGCCCGGGGATCTTTCTGCCGCAGGTCATCTACTACGATAAAATTCGAAATGTGCTGCTGTCTTATGACGGCGCCATGTTATACGGGGATCTCTTCAGACCACAGGGCAACCTCTCCCTGAGCCTGGGTGCAGGGCGGTCAGTGATCGACGAGAATGTCGAATGGGCCTATCTCGCCGACGACTTCGCCGGTGAGCTCAAGGCAGAGGGCATCAACTGGTCGGTCGGGAGTCTTTGGTATACGACGCCGGCCGAAGAGCTCAAGGTGGGCCTGAGCGCCATCCTGACGGATATGTCCTTCGACGCGGACCGTAATGACCCATTGAATTCCGGATCCATCGATGTTTTCGACTGGGTCGCCTCGCTCCAGTACAACGCGGCTGATTGGACCCTGTCAGCGGAGTACGCGCGCGCGCCTACACGCTGGAATGATTTCGGACCCTTCTTCCCCTTCGAAGATCAAGTGACGGAAGGGTACTATCTCCAAGGCGCCTACCGGCTGCGGCCGAACCTTGAGCTCATGGCGCGTTACGAGGAGGGATTCGCCGATCGCGGCGGGCGCGATGGCCGTGCCTTCTCGGAGTTGACCGGCGGATTGGTCCCGAGATCGGACTTTTTCTCAAAGATCCGGACCTTCGGTCTGCGCTGGGACATGAACCCGAACCTCATGTTTCGTCTCGAATTTCAGCGACACGAGGGAACCTTTGCATTATCGATTCGAGAGAACCCGAACCCTGACGCTCTCGTGCGGGAATGGGACGTTTTCTCAGCATCCATCTCATTGCGTTTTTGAGGTCGCGCCTTGGACGAGGCTGACGTCGGCACAAGGCCAACACTCTCCCTGAGTCTTCGCTGGAAGACGCTGATTGCCTTGAGCATCGCGCTCGTGATCATAAATGCGTCGCTCGCGTTGATTGCAGATTACCAGTTCTTCCGTCAATTCGAGTTTCAGCAGGTCAGCGTTCGCGAGCGACAGGAGCAGTTGTTCCGAGCGCTCGTCAAGGAGCGCAAACAGGAGATGTCGAAGCTTGCGGGCCTCGTTCGACCGCTTCTGGAGCAAGGCGAAGGTTCGCTTTCAAACCCGCAGGATCTGTTCAAGGGGACGCTCGAGAACATTGGGACCGAGCTGAGTGGCGAATGGGACGTCCATCCGATCTTTTGGATGGAAGCGGATGGGTCAGCATCCAGGTCTTGGCCAACAGAGGACCAGGCCATGCCCCCCGCCTTGGTCACGAAAATCATGCAGGCACCCGAGCGCAGCCTGGCACCCATTGAGGCCATCCTCTGCACACCTGAATGTTACCAATACGTCGTCACGCCGCTCCTGTCACAAGGTATATTCGGTGGGAATCTCATCTTCAGCCGCTCGTTGGCCGACGCAATTTTGGCCTTCAATGCCCTGACAGGGGCCGACACGGCCATCTCCCACGCTGACAACCCGGATACACTCGGCCGACGGAGCGATGTTCGATTTCCAGCCTTGACCAACCCAGAGCACACCTTGCCCATTCTGCAAGCCGCCGTCGACTCGACCGATCCAGGTGCCTTGGACGAGCCGGTCGACGTCCAGCACGGCGCGAAATGGTTCGAGGTGTTCCGAATCTCATCGCTCGCCCCGGGCATCGATGCGCTGGTTGTCAATGACACCAGCGAGCAGCGCAGGGCAATCGACAAAGCCAGGACAGCAAGCATCTTGATCGGCGCCTTCGGCCTAATCCTCTCCGGCGCCCTCCTCTTGCTCATCATCAAGGGCCCGCTCTACCGACTCCGCGATCTCGCCACGGTGCTGCCCTTGTTGGCGGATAACCGGTACGCCGATCTGCGCGGCCAACTGCCTCAGCGCAGGAAACGGCTGATGCTGCGCGATGAGATCGATCTCGTGACCGATACGGTCGGCAACCTGACCGACCGCATGGAGCTGCTGCAGCGCGACCGCGAGCAGGCCGAGGCGCGACTCGTCTGGCTCGCCGACCACGATCCGCTGACCCAGTTGTACAATCGGCGTCGCTTCAACGAGGATTTCGAACGCATCCTGGATCAGGCGAGACGTTTCGGGCACCAGGGCGCGCTTCTGTTCCTGGACCTGGATCAATTCAAGGACGTCAACGACCTGAGCGGCCATCGGGTTGGGGATACCCTGCTGCAGCGTGTCGCCGAGCAATTGCGGCTCGTTACCCGGACGAGCGATCTACTCGCGCGGCTGGGAGGCGACGAGTTCGCCCTCGTCCTGCCCGAGGCTACCGAACACGACGGCCTGTCCAGCGCCGAGTTGATCCAGGAAGCGATCTGCTCCATCAGCCTGCAAGACCACGGGCGTCGCCACCGGGTCACGGCGAGTATCGGTATCGTGATGTTTCCGACCCAGGGCAACGACGTCGGCCATTTGATGGCCAGTGCCGACCTGGCCATGTATCAGGCCAAGGAGAAAGGCCGGGGACGCTGGTATCTGTTCTCCGAGCAGGATCAGGGTAAGGAGCTGCTCGATGCGCGTGTCCTCTGGCGTGAGCAGATCAATCAGGCACTGACACAAGACCGTTTCGAGCTCCGTGTGCAGCCGATCATCGAGGTCGCCACAGGTCACGTGCGCCATATGGAGGTCTTGGTGCGGATGCGCGATGCGCGAGGGGAGATGGTCGACCCGGATCGGTTCATCCCGGTGGCCGAGCGAACCGGACAGATCCAAGCCATCGACCGCTGGGTCATTGATCACGCGCTCTGCGCGCTGTCGGCTCAACCGGGGCTACGCCTTTCGATCAACCTTTCTGCAAGCGCCATGGACGACCCGCTATTGCTGATCGATATGCAACGATTGCTCACTCAGCATGGGGTCGCACCCGAGCGCATCTCGTTCGAGGTCACTGAAACGGCTGCGATCAACAGCCTGCTCAATGCCACACGCCTGATGCATGGCCTGCAAGAGCTTGGCTGCCGATTCGCACTGGATGATTTCGGAAGCGGCTATGCGTCCTATGCCTATCTGAGGAAGCTCCCGGTCGATGAGGTCAAGATCGATGGGGCCTTCGTTCGCGACATCGCCAAGAACCCCGAAGACCGGATCTTCGTCAAGGCGATCACGGATATGTCGCACGGGATGGGCAAGCGCGTCACAGCCGAATTCGTCGAGACCGCTGAGATCCTGGAGATCCTCGAGCAACTCGGGGTCGACGACGCCCAGGGGTACCATTTCGGCAGGCCCGCTCGGCTCGAGTATCCGAATCTGCGTTGAATCAGCCCCGGATCAGCTCAAAGATCGCCGCCGAATCCTCCTCACCCAATCCCCGCCCGACCAGTGCGTTCAGCCATTGCGCGACCATGGCTGCCGTGGTCAAGGAGAGGCCGAGCTCATGCGCAGACTCCAAAACGATGCGCATGTCCTTTTGGTGCAGGCTCGCCTTGAAGCCCGGCGTGTAATCGCCGTCGATCATGCGCAGCCCATGGACCTCAAGGATCCGACTGCTTGCGAAGCCGCCAAGAAGGGCCTCACGCACCTTCGCCGGATCGACACCACTCGACTGCGCCAACAGCATCGCTTCAGCGACACCTGCGATGGTGGCGCCAACGACGATCTGGTTGCATGACTTGCACACCTGACCGGATCCGTTGGGACCGATATGAAGGATGTTCCGGCCCATTGTCTCGAACAAAGGGCGCACGCGGGAATATGCGGTAGGGTCACCGCCGACCATGATCGACAGGGTGCCCGCTTTGGCGCCCGCCTCACCGCCCGAGACCGGCGCGTCGAGCATCTCGACGCCCAGTTCACGGAGCCGCTCCGCAATCGCCCGGGTGGCGGAGGGTGAGATGGTGCTCATATCCACCACGACAGAGTCCGGGCGAACGCCCTCGATGATCCCCTTGGGTCCCAGAATCACCTCCTCGACATCAGGCGTATCCGCGACCATGGTGAAGATGACATCCGCCTCGCGAGCGACCGCTGCTGGACTCTCAGCCGCCTGCGCACCAGCCGCAACAAGTGCCTGCATCGACTCCGGCCTGCGCGCATGGACGATCAGATCGTAGCCAGCGGTGGTGAGGTTCAAGGCCATCGGGCGGCCCATGATGCCGAGACCAATGAAGCCGATGCGTTCGGTCATGATGGGATCCTCTTCAGTTGGGTCGGAGGGAGGGTTCGGGGTTCGGGGTTCGGGGTTCGGGGGTCAGGTCGAGACGCCTTGCCGGACCACGCTCATATCAAGACCCTGCGGTCACGGCAGATGCGGTTTAATCCAGCAGCTCCAGCCAGTGGACGACGGGGGTCTGCGTGCCCCCTGCGATCTGGAGCTGACAGCCGATGTTGGCGGTCGCGATGATCTCGGGTCGACCAGACTCAAGTGCCACGACCTTGTTCTCCAGCAGGCGCGCCGACAGCTCGGGCTGCGTGATCGAATAGGTGCCTGCAGAGCCACAGCATAGATGAGCGTCCGGCACCGGCGTCATCACGAAGCCCAACCGCGTCAGGACGGGCTCGACCACCTGTTTGAGCTGCTGACCGTGCTGCAGGGTGCATGGGGAGTGGAAGGCAACCTTGCGTCCCCGCCCGGGCGAGCCGAGTGGCGAGAGATCCAGATTCGCGAGGACCTCGATCGGGTCGCGGGCCAAGGCCGCCACCTGCGCGGCCCGCTCGGCATAGCGGGGATCCGCCGACAGTGCGTGCCCGTAATCCTTGACCATGGCACCACATCCACTCGCCGTCATCAGGATCGCCTCGCAGCCAGCCTCGATCTCGGGCCACCAGGCGTCGATGTTTCGGCGCATCGCCTCGAGCCCATCGGCTTGGGCGTTCAGATGGTAGGCCGCGGCACCGCAACAGCCGGCAGCCGGCGACTCGACGAGGTCGATCCCGAGCCGAGCCAGCACCCGAGCCGTCGCCGCGTTGGTCTTCGGGGTCGCGACCGACTGAACACAACCTGCAAGCACCAGCATGCGCCGGCGACCGGCAGGCTTCGGCCAGGACCCGGCGGGGCGCAGGATCGGGAGCTTCGCCTTGAGCTTCGAAGGCAGCAGCGGCTTCACCCATCGTCCAACCCGCATTAGAGGGCCGAATCGCGAGGGATAAGGGACGGTCTTGACGAGCACCCAGCGCAACAGGCGCTCCGACCAGGGACGCTCCACGCGCTCCTCGACCAGATGCCGGCCGATGTCGAGCAGGCGTGCGTACCGGACCCCTGAGGGGCAGGTCGTCTCGCAGGACCGGCATGTCAGGCAACGGTCGAGATGCTGCTGGGTGATCCGGGTCGGCGCCTGACCCTCGAGGACCAGCTTGATCTGGTAGATTCGCCCTCTGGGACCATCCAACTCGTCGCCGAGCAATTGATAGGTCGGGCAGGTCGCGGTGCAAAAGCCGCAATGCACACAGGAGCGCAGGATGGCGTCGGCCTCGCGACCGCTCGGGGTGCTCAGAAACTCGGGCAGGATCTCGGTCTGCATACCTGGCTCCTAGAGCGCCGCATACAGGCGACCTGGATTCAGGATGCCTTTTGGATCGAACGCCCGCTTCATCTCGCGATGCAGGGCCAGCAAACCGGGAGGAAGCGGATGGAAGACCTCGGAATGTCGATCACCTCCGCGAAACAGGGTCGCGTGACCGCCCAGGGTCGAGACCCGTGAACGAATGGCATCTGAGCCGGCATCGCTGCGCAGCCAGCGTTGTGCACCGCCCCACTCGATCAGTTGCTTCCCCGGCAGAGGCAGGGGCAACGTCGTCGCAGGGACCGACAAGCGCCAAAGGGGGGAATCCCCGGCGAAGAAAGGGTGGTTCTGCTCTCGAACCTGATCACGCCAGAAGGAGAGGGCGTCGGCCTCGTCGATCACCTCGCCGCCGATCCGCCCAGCGGCAGCCGCGACGCCACCCTGATTGCCGGACAACCGAACCCAGAGCCGCTCGCCGTCGAAGCAGGTGGCGCTGACCGGCAGCGGCCGAGCCGCCCACTGCGTCATGCGCTCGAGCGCCTCCGCCTGCGAGCAGGACTGAGACAGGGTCCGCGTGGATGCGGGGATGGGCAATACCTTGATGCTGATGTCCAGAAGGATGCCGAGCGTCCCGAAGGCCCCGGTCATGAGTCGGGAGACGTCGTAGCCGGCAACATTCTTCATCACCTCGCCGCCAAAGCGCAGAACTTTGGCACGCCCGGTCAGGACTCGGGCACCCAACACCAGATCCCTCGCCGCGCCGGCGTAAGGTCGGGCCGGACCGGAAAGTCCGCAGGCGATGGTCCCTCCCAAGGTGGCGTCCAGCCTCGCGTCCGACCCCTCCAAGTCATCGGCGAAATGTGGTGGCTCGAATGGGAGCATCTGACCCTGCTCGGCGAGCGCGGCCTCGATCTCGCACAGCGGGGTCCCGCAGCGGGCGGTGATGACCAGCTCCGTAGGTTGATAGGAGAGGATCCCGGTGTGACCGGACAAGGCGAGGACCTCGCCATCGATCGCGCGCCCGAGAAATGACTTGGTGCCGTTTCCCTGCAGGCGAAGGGGCCTTGAGGACTCCGCCGCTGCACGGACCCGATCCTCTAGCTCTGTTGTCAGGTCGTTGCTCACCCGTTCCACCCCAGGGTTGACATGGCGGATCTTGAACCGCAGAGAAGATCGACGCTAGACCTCGGCGCGGCCATTGTTTGGGGCGACTACAGAGATCGACCCCGGCACGACGTCCATCATTCGTGACATGGACTAGCGCCCACTTGCCGCGCGCAGCGCGTTTCGGATGATGTCCTCGGCACCAGCGACGCCATCATCGGCGACACGCGCCATCCGGGTCGCATCGACAGGTCGATAGCCGAGTGCGACAAGTGCACTGACGGCATCAGCGAGGGCCTGCGCGCGCTCGGCACCCTCCGTCGGCGACGTCCCGGCGACTTCGGGAAAGCCGCCCGCAGCGGGGATCACATCCAATTGGTCTCGCAGCTCCATGACGAGGCGCTGGGCCGTCTTCCGGCCGATGCCGGGCACACGGATCAAGGCGTCGAGGTCTTCGTGCTCGATGCATTGTGCAAAGCGCGTCGCATCCATCCCGGAGAGGATCGCCAAAGCCATGCGCGAGCCGATTCCGGTGACCTTGAGCAGACGACGGAAGAGAATGCGCTCCTGCTCCCGCGCGAAGCCGAAGAGCATTTGGGCGTCCTCGCGCACCAACAGGTGCGTGACGAGGGTCACCGTCTCTCCAACCGCCGGCAGCTCGTAGAAGGTGGACATGGGGGCTTCGAGCTCGTATCCGACACCTCCCACGTCCAAAAGCAGCTGGGGCGGATGCTTGAAGACGATCTGACCACGCAGGCGACCGATCATCGTGTCATGGCCGCCAATCCCGCCAGGATGCGGACGCACGTCCGCGCGCCGGGATCCCCATGGAGTGTGCATGACAGAGGGCGATGGCCAGGGCGTCGGCCTCGTCCTCCACAGGCGTCTCAGCCAACGCGAGCAGAATCCGAACCATATGCTGGACTTGTGCCTTGTCCGCCCCACCGGTGCCGACCACGGCGAGCTTGACCGTCTTGGGACTGTATTCGTGAACCTTCACGCCGGACTTGAGTCCGGCACACAGAGCGGCCCCGCGCGCCTGACCGATCTTGAGCGCCGCGGTGGGATCGCGCGCAAAGATGAGCTGCTCGACGGCCATCTCGTGCGGCTGGTGCTCGGCGACAATGGCGGCAACGCCGTCGAAGATGCGTCCGAGACGGTCCGGCCAAGGGTAGGTCCCGACCTTGAGTGTACCGCTGGCGATCCAAAGGCTGCGCTGGCCATCGGTGTCGATGACGCCGAACCCGGTCGTTCGCGAGCCCGGGTCGATGCCCAGGATCCGATGGCGCAGCTTGGATGCCGTGCCGATCGGTGGCCGACTCACAGGTATCGGGCTCGCCCCTGATGGCCCGTCCGGTCCCCGCCGAATGTCATCCATCGAGCTCGGCCAGGATCTCGTCGGCAATCTCGGCGTTGTGGTACACCTCCTGGACATCGTCCAGCTCATCGAGGACATCCACAAGGCGCAGGAGCTTCTCGGCAGTCTCTCGATCGAGCTCGGCCAGGGTCGCGGCATTGTAGGAGACCTCGGCCACCTCGGTATCGAACCCGGACTGGGCGAGCGCATCCTTAACCGCACCGAATGCCTCGGGCGTGGTCATCACATCCACCGAGCCGTCGTCATTGGCAATGACGTCCTCCGCACCCGCCTCGAGTGCTGCCTCCATGACCGCATCCTCATCGGTTCCGGGCTGGAGGCTGATGATCCCCTGTTTGGTGAAGAGATAGGCGACGGATCCGTCGGTTCCCAGGTTCCCGCCGTGCTTGCTGAAGGCGTGGCGGACCTCGGCGGCGGTGCGATTGCGATTGTCGGTCATGCAGTCGACCATGATCGCCACCCCGCCCGGCCCATAGCCCTCGTAACGGATCTCTTCGTAATTGTCACCCTCCATGCCCCCTGCGCCGCGCTTGATGGCGCGCTCCACCGTATCGCGGGGCATGTTAGCCGCGAACGCTTTGTCCATGGCGAGGCGCAGCCTCGGGTTGGCGCCCGGATCGCCGCCGCCTTCGCGGCTCGCGACCGTCACCTCACGGATCAGCTTGGTCCAGACCTTGCCGCGCTGCTTGTCTTGGGCCGCTTTGCGATGCTTGATGTTGGCCCATTTGCTATGACCGGCCATGGATGACCTCTCTTCACTCGAATCGCCCGAGCGCGCATTCCAAGCCCTGATCAGCGCCAGTTGACACCGCCGGGGCCGCGCTGCATGTTGTTTGGCCGATCATTCTAGCATCGGCCGGCAGGCACCAGGTAAACCGCAGCATCGGCACATGAAGGGCTGGGCCTTGATCGTCGTTCGGTCCAGCGGCTTGCCATCCCTGCGTAGTCAGGGCTTCCAGCCCTGATTCTGTCAGGCCAAGATGGCCTGACTACGCAATTCGGTGGCCGACTTTGACGAAGGGATGATCGAGGCCAAGGGCTGCCTCCCGAACCGATGTTCGAATACGGGCGGCTCGAGCCCCCATCGATATCAGGATCATCTGCATATGTACGCGACCCCAGAGACGGGCGACGGTTGGATCACGGCACTCATGGGTGCAGACGATGAGGGTTACGTCGTCGAGGCACGTTTCGCGATCTCACAGAGGTTCCGAGCCCTGGTCAGGGGCCGAGAGGCGGACCTCGTCTTCGCCGCGCGCAGTCGCCTTGCACGGATCGGGATCAATATCTGTCCGCTCGATGAACCCACCTTCGACGAGGAGCACTGCACACTCAGGCTGCAGGTGGTCCCGGCGATCCGGTCGTTCGGGATCACCGAGCACCTTCAGCACGTCGTGATCCCAGGTCTGCGGGTCGGACGACTGGTGTTCTGTCCGGAAGACAACCGGCTCCACTCCGCCGACATCCATGGGCTCATCCAGGCCAACGAGATCCAAGTGCCAGCAGGCTTTTCGGTCGACAGAAACGGCTATCTGATCCTTCGGCCTCAGCAGCAGATCTTCCGTTTCATCAAGCCTTTGACGCTCGACGAGATCACCGCGATCGCAACCCATGCCGACGGGAAGGATCTGCTGAACCGACTGCAGACACGCGAGACGGTCGATCATATCGAGCTGCAGCCAAACGACGGTTTGGTGACCGCCTGCTCGATGTTCCTGCACCGGCACTATGTGGTTCTCCGCAATCTGGACGACGCCCTGGGGTTCCATCTCCAGGCAACGGTCCTGGATCCGGTCTCGACCCGCGGGACCAATGTCTATCTGGAGTTCATCAACCGATCCGACCAGTTGATCATCAATCCCAGCGTGGCGGCGTCGATACATCACGCTATCCCGCGGACGCCAAGCCAACACTATTGGCATGGCCACTCGACGCCTCAGCCCGCGCCGACCGAGGACGCCCCGGACAGGGAGTACCTCGCCCTCTCCGAGATCTTCGATCGACTCGAATCGCCCCCCGTGAAGGATCGCTATTCGCATCGCATGATGTCGGTCACCCGTCATCCCGAACGCCTGCTCGCGGGAGGCGCCCCCGACCGCATCTGGACGCAACCCCAATCGCCGCGCGATCCGCGCGGCGGCACGGACCTGGCCGCCGGGCTGGTCGCCGAGGGACTCAAGCTCGACACCCGAGCCGAATACGGTACCCACATCCTGGACGATCTACCCGACGGCGCTCGGGCGACACTTTTGCTCGGCTACTTCCCGAACCTGATCGAGCACACGGAGATCTGCGCGGCCGCCTTGCGTGCGCGGATCGGCCGGATCGTGTTTCGACGCGCCTCGTTCGAGCACGGCCCATTCCTGTCCGCCCGCGATCATGGTCGGCTCGCCGACTATGAAGGTCTCGGCATCCAGGTCTTTTGGTGCAACGAGGCCCGCGGCCATGTCGTCCAACACGTCTTCAGAGGTCTGCGCGGCTATTTCACCATGCCTGACCAGGTCGACCGCTTCCGCTCCAGCCTAGTCTTCGCCATCTATGGCTCGACACTGCCACTCAGCGAGCCTGCGGCCGCAAAGACCCAGCGCCTGCTGGTCAACCTGAGGACACTGTTTGGCGGCGACATCAGTATCCTGACCGGTGGTGGACCGGGCGCCATGCTGCAGGTGACCAATGCCGCTCAGCGACTCGGACTCATGGTCGGCTCGAGCTTCATCGAGACGGTGGATCAAGAGCCCAACCAACCCGCCGACTATTATCAGACCTTTCAGGCCCGCAGCCGTCAATCACGCCAACGCTGGTTCGAGATCGCGAGCTTTCATCTCTTCATGATGGGCGGCGTCGGGACACTCGAGGAGATCGGACTGACGCTGACGGACATGAAGCTGGGTGTGATCGAGGCGGGACCGATCGTCTTCTTCGACGGCTCCGACGATGGCTCGTTCTGGGAAGGGCTGCAGACCCAACTGGAGCTGATGGCGGCGCAGGGGCGACTGCCGCGCTGGCTCCTCGACAACATCCTGATGACCGCCGACCCGGATGCGATCCCGCGTTTCTACAAACAGACCTTGCGACTTGGCTGAGTCATTCGGCGGGACAGCCATCGAATGTCTGCGAGACCCCGTGACAACCCGGCGCAAAATCCGGAGAATTCGAATGACGACATCGCGCATGGCGGCAAGGGATGCGCGAATCACGAATGACCGCCGCGCCGACCATGCCGATGCAACTGCATCCGGGTCGCGCAGAGCCCCGAGGCGCCTCAGTGTCGACATATCTGACATTCGAACATCCGCTGAACGAGCGAGTCCGCACCTTCCTGCGGATCGAGCATCTGTTTGAGCGACTCAACCACTTCGCGCCTCAGTATGATGAATGGGCGACCAGGGTCGCGGTCGAGGCGGTGCTCGACATCGCCTCCATCACCGCACGCGCAGACGTCAAAAACGAGATCCTGAAAGAGCTCGACCGAAACATCAGCACCATCAAGCGCATCGCGGATCAACCCGGGGTCGATCCGGAGTCCCTCGATCGAGTCCTGAGCGACCTCTCGGATGCCATGGCAGGGGTCCATCGACTGACTGGTCCGATCGGACAAATCGCCCGGGAGGACGACTTCCTCAAGAGCGTCGCCCAACGCAGCAGCATTCCAGGAGGCACCTGCAGCTTCGATCTGCCACATTTTCATCACTGGCTGACACAGCCTCCCGAGGTCCGCCAGGCCCGACTCGACTACTGGCTCAAGGATCTCAGACCAGCCGAGCAGGCGATCCGCCTGGTGCTGTCCCTGGCACGTGCCAGCGCCTCACCCCGACAGGTCCTCGCCGAGCACGGATTCTTCCAAGAGGCGCTCGACGCCCAGGCACCCGCACAGATGGTTCGCGTCGGCATCAACGGCACGGGATCTCTCTATCCGGAGATCAGCGGCCACAAGAGCCGTTTCAGCATCCGCTTCATGCAGCCCGGTCCTCAAGATCGGCCGTCTCAGATCCCGGAGAACGTCCCGTTCAGGCTCACCTGCTGCGTCTTCTAAACCACGTCCAACATGGCGCGGGTTGTGACGCATCGGGTTCGACCACCAATGAAATGACGGCCAACCTGGTGGAATCGGCTGATGCAAAATCCTTTAATATTATGTTTTTATTTAATTTTTTTAGCCGAATCGGCGACAAGAACAATGGTAACCCAAACAAAGGAGCCGGCCTCGGATCCGACGTCCCTGATCACGACGGACGCGATCTGACGTGGACAAGGTCGTCTCCTGTCCCCACTGCAGCAAACCCGTGGTCTGGGGGCCCGGGTCGCCCTGGCGTCCTTTCTGCAGCGAGCGCTGCCGCATGATCGACCTCGGCGACTGGCTGGACGAGAATCACCGGATCTCGGATCCGGTTGACAAGCCTCAAGAGGACGAGGCCGAGGTCGAGCCGTCATCGAGTGCACATTAAGGAGAAGCTGATCATTTGCCAGCCCCGGCAAAAATGAGCTCGACACGTCCATGTGCCGCGGGAAACGCTGATTTAACCAACGCTTCGCTAAAGGAGCGCAGGGTGATCGGAGGCTGGATACACCCCCGGTGCCGACTAAACGTTGAACCGGAAGTGGATCACGTCACCGTCCTTGACGATGTACTCCTTACCCTCGGAACGGAGCTTGCCGGCTTCTTTGGCGCCCTGCTCGCCCTTGCAGGCGACGAAGTCCTCGTAGCCGATCACCTCGGCGCGGATGAAGCCACGCTCGAAGTCGGTGTGGATCACGGCAGCGGCCTGAGGCGCGCGCACGCCCGCCGGAATGGTCCAGGCGCGAACCTCTTTTGGACCCGCGGTGAAATAGGTCTCAAGTCCCAGGAGTCGATAGCCGGCTCGCACGACCCGGTTCAGGCCCGGCTCGGATAGACCCAGCTCGGCCAGGAATTCATCGCGCTCCTGATCGTCGAGCTCGAAGATGTCCGCCTCGATGGCCGCACAGACGGCGACGACCTCGGCCCCCTCCTCTTCAGCCAGTGCTGCGACCTGATCCAGAATCGGGTTGTCGACGAATCCATCCTCGGCGACGTTGGCGATGTAAAGGGTTGGCTTAGCCGTGAGCAGGAAGAGATCGCGAATCTCGCGGAGCGCGTCCGGGTCCAACCCCATCGACCGAACCGGCGTACCGGCATCGAGAGACTCGCGGACCTGCTCCAGCAATGCCACGCGAGTCAGGATCTTCTTGTCGCCGGTCTTGGCCAAGCGCTGGGCGCGATCCAGCGCCTTCTCCACCGAATCCAGGTCGGCGAGCGCCAGCTCGGTGTTGATGACCTCGATATCGCTCAGCGGATCCACCCGGCCGGCGACATGCACCACGTCGTTGTCCTCGAAACAGCGGACCACGTGGGCAATGGCGTCCGTCTCACGGATATTCGCCAGGAACTTGTTCCCGAGACCCTCGCCTTTGGATGCACCGGCCACCAAGCCGGCAATGTCGACGAACTGCATGGTGGTCGGGATGACCTTCTGGGGCTTGACGATGCCGGCAATGACGTCGAGACGCTCATCCGGCAACGGGACGATGCCCACGTTCGGGTCGATGGTGCAGAAAGGGTAGTTTTCCGCCGCGATCGTCGCCTTGGTCAGGGCGTTGAAAAGAGTCGACTTGCCGACGTTGGGCAAACCGACGATCCCGCATTTGAATCCCATGGGAAGGGTTCCTTTGGAAAACCCGTAATACTACAGGACCGGCAACGACACAGACCAGACGAGGCGTGGCGATACTGTGACCTTGGACAGGCATCCAGACCGCCTGGCCGAACCCGCGCGCCAAGTAATCTCAACGCGCCTCGGTTGCCCCGCGGTTGTAGCGATCCTCGAAACGCACGATGTCGTCCTCGCCGAGATAGCCCCCGGATTGGACCTCGATCAGCTCGAGCAGGATGGTCCCGGGGTTCTCCAAGCGGTGGGATGACCCCACCGGGATATAGGTCGACTGGTTCTCGGTCAGCAGAAAGGTGCGGTCTTCGCAGGTCACGCGTGCCGTCCCGGAAACGACGATCCAATGTTCTGCCCGATGATGGTGCATCTGCAAAGACAGAGACTCGCCCGGCTTGACGATCAATCGCTTCACCTGGTAGCGCGGACCCTGTCCGATCCCCTCATAGGAGCCCCAGGGGCGGTGAACTCGCTGGTGGTGCAGATACTCGTTTCGCTGCTCGCGCTGCAGGAACTGAGTGACCGCCTTGACGTCCTGGGCACTCTCCTTGGTCGCGACCAGAACCGCATCCGGCGTCTCGATGACGATCAAATCCTCGACGCCGATGGCAGCGAGCATACGGTGATGCGCGATGAGAAGATTGTTGCGGGCATTGTGGACGAAGGCATCGCCGTCGAGGACATTGCCGGCGGCATCCTGCTCGCGGACCTCCCAGAGCGCAGACCAGGCGCCCACGTCGGACCAACCGACATCCAGCGGTACCAAGACAGCGGATGGCGTCGCGTCGCCGGTCTCGCGGGCCAGCGGCTCCATCACCGCGTAGTCGATGGAATCGCTGGGGCAGGCGCCGAAGCGATCTGCATCCAGACGCAAAAAGTCTCCGTCGTGTCTGGCACCCTCGAAGGCATTGGCCGCAGCTTGGGCAATGTCCGGCCGGAAACGCTCGATCAAGCTCAACCACAAGGACGCCTTGAGGACGAAGATGCCGCTATTCCATAAATAATTGCCGGATTCCAGATAGTCTTGAGCCGTTTCGCCATCCGGTTTTTCCACGAAGCCGCTGACAAGATAGGCCCGGCCGGACAGGCCATCGGTGTCATGAGGCACGCCCTGCCGAATATAACCATAGCCAGTCTCGGGCTTGCTCGGAACGATCCCGAAGGTGACGACCGCCCCTTCGCGGGCGATCACATAGGCATCGGCGACGGCAGTGCGAAAACCGGCCTCATCTCGGATCGTGTGATCGGCAGGCATGACCAGCAAGATGGGATCCAGGTCACCCCGCGTCGCAGCCAGTGCCGCAAGGGTCAAGGCCGGCGCGGTATTGCGTCCCTTGGGCTCGAGGATGATCTCGGCCGGGCGCCGCCGGATCAGACGGAGCTGCTCGGCGACCAGGAAGCGATGAGACTCATTGCAGACGACGATGGGATCGACCTGACCGATCGCCTGGCGCGGATGCTCCTCGTCCAGACCGTCCAGACGGCGTACCGTCTCCTGAAGCATGGTCTGCTCGCTGGTCAGCGGCAGGAATTGCTTCGGATAGGCTTCGCGCGACAACGGCCACAGCCGCGTTCCGGAACCGCCGGAGAGGATAACGGGTTGTAGTGACATCGACGCACTCCTGGTCATAGGATCCAAAGGGTCTCGACCGTCTCCGGTCGGGGCCCTGCCAGATGGAGGCCGGCAAAAACCTCGTCGGATATGAGGGCCATGGGACGACGCGGCTCTCTCGGACAAGATTTAAGATTAACGCAATTCGGCTGCCCGCACTCTGTTCAGCGACTGTCCAACCCGAAGCCAGTCAAGCGGTCCGAGACGCGCTGGATTGCGGCAGCTTGAGTCGCTGCGATTGTGGAGATCAGGTCGCACCCTGGTTGCATCTGCGCCCCGAGCGCCTCACCTCTGGCGTGACGCGAGGAAAAGGCCATCGCATCCGGGCCTGGACGGTGCAGAGAGATGATCATGACCCCAGACCCGAGCTTGATCAGCGACCTCCTGAGATCGGTCGCTTCAACCGAGATCATGCCACGCTTTCACAGGATCCTCGCCGAGCATAAGGCCGATGGCAGCCTGGTCACCGAGGCCGACCTTGCTGCCCAGACACGCGTCGTCGCGGCCATCGCACACGCGTTCCCGAGTACACCGCTGCTGGGCGAGGAGATGACCGAAGGCGAGCAGAGACGGCTTCTTGCCGAGGCCGATCGCGGCGTCTGGATCCTGGATCCGCTCGACGGAACCAGCAATTACGCCTGCGGTTTTCCAGGCTTCGCCATCTCGCTGGCCTTCGTCGAACGTGGCGAAGCAACCCTGGGTGTCATCCTGGATCCGGTCCGCGACGAGTGCTTCTCGGCCGTCCGAGGGGATGGCGCCTACCTCAACGGCGAGCCGATCCACCCCTATACCCCTGGCCCAAGTTTGGGGGACTGTCTAGCCATGGTGGATATGAAACGGCTCCCGCCGGATCGTATCGCGGCACTCTTCCGAACGGGCGGTTTTCGGTCTCAGCGCAACCTCGGCTCGGTCGCGCTGGATTGGTGTTGGCTGGCAGCAGGCCGTTATCAGCTCTATCTGCATGGGGGGCAGAAACTCTGGGACTATGCCGCCGGCCGGCTGATCGCCGACGAGGCCGGCGCCGTTTCGCGGCTCTACGCGGGACGGGGGGTCGACGAGGCATCCGGCATCAGCCTGGATCCCAGGCTCGCCATCGCCGCGGCCGATGAGACCCTGTTCCAGCAGTGGCTCGACTTCGTCGACCTCCCCATGAAACCAATCTAAGCGACATCGGCCCGGGCCGCGGATTCGACGCGATCCGGCTTGGCGCCCTGCCGCTGATCCCTGGACCAGACGCGGCCTGATCCAGGCTACACCTGCAACACGGCTAGGAATGAGAACATGAACGAAGAGATCAGCGACCTGGACATGGCGCTTTCGAGCGGCATCACGGCTTTCGAATACAAGCAATTCTCACGTGCCGCGGGCCTCCTGTCCCCGCTTGCCGAGCAGGGGATCCCGGACGCCCAGTATCGGATTGCCATCATGGCCCAGAACGGCCTGGGCATGCTGCCGAACCCCCTGCTCGCCTACACCTCCATGAAGAGTGCAGCTGAGGCCGGTCTGGCGCTAGCCCAGCATGGTCTCGCCTTCATGTACATGGAAGGCGAGTGTACGGACAAGAATCCCGAGAAGGCCGTTCACTGGTTCAAGATGGCGGCCGATCAGGGTCTGGTCGGCTCCCTGACCACACTGGCCATGATGTACGAACAGGGACATGGCGTGGAGAAGGATCTCGACGAGGCCAATCGCCTCTACCGGCTGGCCGGGTTTGATGAGCGCTGACGAGTTGGCGCAACCCGCACAGATCAGTCGCCGCGGCAACTGATGGTCCCCCTCAGGGCGGGGTACCCATGACGCAATACGGCGGGTATACTCTGCGGGTGAGATGCCGGGGTGGCGAAATTGGTAGACGCATCAGACTCAAAATCTGACGGTGGCAACACCGTGCCGGTTCGACTCCGGCCCTCGGTACCAATCAAAGACAAGGGGTTAGGCCAAAAGCCTAGCCCCTTTTTCGTTGTGCGTCCTGCCCGGGTCGCACTCGCGTTCGGAGCAGCTCGCTCATCGCCAGATCTGCCATTGGACCCTGCCGACTGGTTCCTAGATCCGTCGGGGGATGAGCACCCTGGCGTCCGAACAGATGTAAGGACCACTCCGGGCAACCCGAAAGCGATGTGAAGCTGGAGCGACTGAAAAGGCCACGCAAGCCTTTGCCGTTGCAGTTCCAGCATTCCCACGCTTCGAGCTTCACATAGATCCTGAGAGCAGAATGTCGATCGCACTTGGACCCGTGACAAGTCACGACCCATTGCAGTCGCTGGATCCACACCAACGAGGGTCGGCAGCGACCAGGTCAGCAGACGGTGCGACTTTGGTCATCGCTCTCGGCAGGAGTCTTGAGTGGCCAGGCCATGCCGATTGGTCGCCGATTGTGATTCCGTGGTACGTCGCCCATTTCGCAATGACCTGCGACATCGAACCCATGCTGGAGAAGTTGACCGCCCTCACGTCCACCCGCGAGGCCGCACTGGAGTGGGAAGGCTCGCTGACCTTCATCTTCGAGGGCTGGGACGACGACCCGCGCGAAACCGCCGAGATCCCCGAGATCCGTGCCTATTTCGCCGCCCTCACCGAGGCATGGCCCCATTGGCTGCACTTCGGCGAAAAGGTCGGAGACACCATCCCGCACGTGCTGCGCCTGCTCTGCCGGGGGCATTACGAGCGCCCGCGCCCGGGCCTTGTCGGGTGGCGCTTTGAGGATTTCGACGACATCAAGCGCCTGCTGTTACGCCTGTTCTGCGGCCAGAACGCAATGTACGAGCGGCTCGCGCTACCCGAGGACATCAACGAGCGGATCTCGCAGGAAGTCGCGCCGCTGATCGAGTGCACCTTCCAGTGACAACAGACGGGCGCGTGCACGCCGGCCGGCACTGAGCCGCGGCGACCGCGACGGCGGCCCCAAAGCGAGTTCAAGGCGGCAGGTCTTCCGAGTACTTGACTCAGCTTCTATGCATCAGTATATTAGCATTAACTTAATTTATGGCAGAGCAAAGACTCATGAAATCCACACTCTTGATCCTCGTCGCGACCCTGATCGCGTCTCCCGTCGTGATGTCAGAGACCAACCAGTTCGCACTCGACCTCGATCGCAGTGTCGCGCATGACCGGACCTTCGCCACGCAGGCGGGCCAGAACTGGTATGAGCAACAGCGCCGGATCACCGCTGAGCTCGAGGCAGAGCACCTGCTTGCGAAGCTGCATGAAGGCGAGTTGTCACAAAATGGGGCATTCGCCAGCATCGAGCTTGCACAGATCGCCGATGCTCTTTCCGATCCGCGGGTGACCGATCTGCTCGAGACCAGCGCCTACCATGAGGCGGTTTTCCAGGGGCGTGTATCGATCCTCAACTGATCGAATCAGCGTCTCCCCAAAGAGACCATGCGGCCTTCGGGCCGCATGGTTTTTTTTTGCCTTGTTGGACCAGATGCCTTTTCCCGGATCCATCGTCGTCATTCCGGACCACGCTCGATTCGATACCCCAGGTTCTAAGACCAGCCGGAAGCCCTGCGCTCTTGCCTCGAATGAGCGTTGGTTTCTGCCATAGTCGAGAAGGTGTTCGAGACACGGGGGTAAGGAGGGCCATGGTGTGTGTCTCCTATCCCCGTACACCGGCGCGGGGTGTGCCGGGAGAGCGACGGGAAGGTGCAGTCCACTGCCAAACTGTTGTTTCCAAAATTATCTCGTTACGGATTTCTAAGATTCGCTCACCTGACTTCCGCCGATCTTTCCGCACTGCGGCAACGGCCGAGAGGCGGCGGAAGGGTCCGTTCTCGACCCTTATGCAAAGTTCGTGATTATGGAAAGCTCCCCTCTTGGAGCCCGCGCAAGGTGGCGCGGGAAGCGGCCAACTGCGCGTCCCCCCCGCCAAATGCTCGACATAATCGCTTCCATCTCCTGCAAGTGGTGTCTCCGCCTGGCAGGACGCCAGCAAGAGCAGCGACACACTCCTTAAAGCCTCCACTGTGGACACCCCCCTGACCCATTGCACTCTGGCTCGGCCACGAAAGCCCTGTGACGACGTACCAGCAGCGCGAAGACGATTTGCTGGGGAAGCGGCAGGCCCTGGCCAAAATCCACGAATCGGACACGGCGCTCCAACGGTACCGGACACCTGACCGCCCGATTCTCTTCCTGACGACCCTCTGATTATGACAAGTCCTTAGCGCTGCCTGGCCGCCATCCAACGGCGATCGGCGCGCCCTGCGGCGGCTCCCTTTGCATAACCGCGAACTTTGCATAAGGACGCGTTGCGGACTGTCGGGGACAATCCCTTCGAACCGTTTTTCAGGCTGTTAGCACGGCGAGAACCTTCCAAAATTGCCGAAGTTGAGGTTAGATTGTAACTGTGCAGGTAGCTTGCCAAACAAGCCCTTGGGGCGGTAAGTTTGCAACATGCCTAAGCCGCCATCGACAACCGACAGCCCCGACAACAAAGATGTCGAACTGGCGCGGCTGCGGGCGCAGACCGCCGAGCAGGCGAAACAGATCGCCGAGCTGCTTCAGCGCATTCGCGATCTGGAAGCGCGCTTGGCCAAGGATAGCCACAACTCCAGCAAGCCCCCATCCTCTGATCCTCCGCTCAAGAAACCGCCGCCGCGCTCGCGCCGCGTGCGCAGCGGCATGAAGCCTGGTGCTCAGAAAGATCATCCCGGCGCCACCCGAGCACTGGTTGAGGATCCCGAGCGCCGCATCGTTGTGCCCCTGGAGGGGCTTTGCAGCTGCGGGCGCGACTGCGCCGAGCTGGCTGTCGAGGTCTTGCCCGAGCGCCGTCAGATCATCGATCTGGTGGTGCGCCGGGAGGTCACCGAGTATCGCACCGTGACCGGCGTGTGTGCCTGCGGCCAGGCGCATTGCAGCGCCTTCCCGGATGCGCTCGGCGCGCCGGTGCAGTACGGCCCCGGGCTGTCGGCCTTGGCGGTGTATTTGACGCATGATCAACTCTTACCCTATCGGCGCAGCGCCGAGCTGCTCGGTGTCTTGGCGGGCATCACGCTCTCCCCGGCGACCCTGGTCAACATGGGTCGCGAGGCGGCGGCGCGACTGGCGGCACCCGTGGCGGCGATCGGTCGATCCATCGTGCGCAGCGCCGTGGCCCATGCCGATGAAACGATGGCGATCACGTCGATATCGCCACGCTCCAGCCGTCCGACATCCGCCGGTTTCCCACCCACGAATTGATCGCGCGTCACACCCCCTCTCATGCTCACAGCGTGACCGGCGGGCTGCGCCGCTATCTGCGCTATCGCAGCACGCAGGGAGATGCGGTTGAGCCCTTAACCGCCGTCATCGCCTCCCCGGCGCACTGGACACTGGCGCCCTTGCCGAAGGCGCTCAAGCGCGAGGAGGTCGCACGGCTGCTGGACGGCTGCCAAGCGATCAGACGCTGGCCGAAACGCGGGTATGCCATGGCGCGCTGGACCTGGGGCTGCGGGCGGGAGAGATCGCCCATCTGATGATCGGCGATATCGATTGGCGGGCCGGGACGGTCACGCTGCGGGCCACCAAGTCGCGACGACAAGACGTGCTGCCCTTGCCGGTCGAAACCGGAGAGGCACTGGCCGACTATCTGATGCATGAGCGCCCCGGGAGTGCCGGCGCGGCGGTCTTTGTCCGTGCGCTCAAGCCGTACGATCGCCCGGTGACCTCGACCGCCGTCCAGAAGGTGATCACCCGCGCCTTGCGTCGCAGCGGGCTGCCGTATTCCGGCTCGCATGTGCTGCGCCACACCTTTGCGGCGGATCTCCTGGAGCGAGGCAGCTCTCTCAAGGAGATCGCCGATCTGCTGCGCCACCGCTCGCTGCGAACCACGCAGATCTACGCCACGCTCGACACGCCGCATCTGATCGGCGTTGCGCTGCCCTGGCCGGGGAGTGTGTCATGAGCACGACCATCCCTCTTCAGCAGCGCGTCGACGACGATCTGTCCGAACGCCGTCGGCTCGGCTTCGAGCTGCGCCCGCTCCACGGGCTGCTCACCGATTTCGCCACCTTCGTCGCCGAGCGCCATCACGACGGACCGCTGAGCATCGAGCTGATGGTCGAGTGGGCCCGAAAAGGGAAAGGAGGTCGGGGAACACGGGAAACCTGGTATCGGCGCCTGGCCAACCTACGCCCCTTCCTGCGCTATCTGCACCGGTTCGAGCCGCACACCGAAATCCCCGAGGAGACGCTTTTCGGCCCGGAGCCCGGTCGCGTGGCACCCCACATCTATCGTGAGAAGGAAATCGTCGCGCTCCTCGTCGCCACCCGCACGCTCGGTCGACCCGGGTGCTTGCGTGCCGCGACCTATGAAACCTTGTTTGGCTTGATGGCGGCAACCGGGCTGCGCGTGTCCGAAGCCATTCACCTGCGCGACGCCGATGTCGACCTCAGGCGCGGCCTGTTGACCGTGCGCGAGAGCACGTTCGGCAAGTCACGCCAAGTGCCCTTGCATCCCAGCACCGTCGACGCGCTGACCCGCTTCCGCCAACGGCGTCGGCGCGAGATCCCGGCGACGCCCGATCCGGCGTTCTTCACCGGCTCGCGTGGGTCGCTCCCGGGGCAACCCCTCGGCGAACGCCAAGTCCATCGTGTCTTCAGTTGCGCGAGCAGCTCCACTGGGTGAATCGCGGCGCCCATGCCGCGCCGCGTCTGCATGATCTGAGGCATCATGCCGACAACCAGATTATGCCGAATCATCGGCAGCCACCTTTGTCTTTCTTCTCTGTTTACTGAAGACTTATGGCTGTAGCCTGGTATTCAGACGCGGCATAATCCTGTGATCTCTCCGGACGGCCAATCGGGTCGGAACGGAGAAGAGACATGCTGAAAGCGTTCTTCAACGAACAAGACGATGTCCTTGAGCGTTTACAAAGCAACCCGCTGCACGCCTATCTCGATGCGTTTGCGAGCGCACTGGTCGAGGATGCCTATGCGGCATCGACGGTGCGATCGAAGCTTCTCTGGGTTGCCGAGCTGGGCTGGTGGCTGCAAGAAGAGCCGCTCCCGGCGGCGCAGCTCAGCGAGCACACTGTCGATCGGTATCTGAAGGAGCTGCGGCGCCGGGGACGGCTGCGACGCGGCCAAGCCTCGACCCTCCTCAGGTTTGTTGGGTATCTACAGCGTCAGGGGATCATTCCCCGTCCTGATCCGGTGTGTGACACCTCCCCGCGGGCCGAGCTCGAGCGCCACTACGAGCGCTATCTCAGAAGCGAGCGCGGCCTGACCACGGCGACGGTGGTGAACTACCTGCCCGTTGCCCATCGTGCTGAGCAGATGCCGGTACGCGGGCTGCCCCTTCACCTGTGCGCAGGCCTCGCGCTCCAACAGATCGATCGCCGCCTCTTGGCCACGCATGGCCAGCAGGGTGCTTTGCACCGCCAGGGCCAGATTCGCATCGGGCAGCAGCTCGCCCACGGTCTCGGACGTCAGGCGACGAATCGCATTGGCACTCAGCGAGCGCCCGCGGTTGCGCGAGAGCAGGTTCTGCACGGCCAGGACGTTGGCCGTATGCTGCTGGACCAGGCGACTGCGCCGTCGCAACAGTTTCGCCAGCCAAGCGGCGTCGGAATCGTCGTCGCTGTATTTCAGCCCGCTGTACTGCACGGTCGCCGCGGTGTTGGCCAGGTGCACCCAATAGCCGGCGTCCATCAAGGCATCCACCAGCCAGTACCAATTGTACGTCGACTCCACCACCAATCCCGTAATCGCCTCGCGAGACGGTGCCAAGGCGTCCAGCACCAGTGCCGCGTCGTTCCCCAACCGCTTGCGATACACCACGCGGTCCGCGTCGTCCAAAAGGGCCACGACGCTATTGTTGGAATGCAGATCGATTCCGCCGTCGAGTTTCATCGTCGACTCCTCCTGCCGGGTCTCCAGCTCAGGTGTTCTCTTCTACCTTAACTGTAGGCCCGCGGGCGGGGTCGGCTAGATGTTTATCAGGTCTCACATGTAACGCCACCGGCGGCGTCCTCTTGTCGTTTGACTGCCCGGTTCGCCGTCATGCGGATCACGCCGAAGTGCTCGGCGATGGCCTGGATGGTGCCCGCGCCCGTGCGATACGCTTCGGCCATGCTGCCATCGCGCTCTGAAAGCGTGCAGCCTAGTCGGCGCGGGCTTCGCCAGGATGGGGGGCTGGCCCTTGGGCACTGCTCGCAGCGGGCGCTGCGGGTCGGTCAGCGTGTGCCAGGAGGCGACGACACCGCTGCCTAACGGTAGGGGCTGGGGTCCATTAAAACGGCCAAGTGCACGTTACGGCAAGCTTCCGCCTGCGGAGCAAGGTCAAGGACGTCGACTGCATCGAGCTGATCGGGCGGCGCCTGGCCATGCTCTCGGGTGAGGAGTCTGTATACTGATTGGCCAATGCCACTACCGCTGATGCCGCGCTGCGCAACTGGGCCACCAGCAGACTGCGGCCGATGCGCTGCGGTGAGGCCGGCGACAAACACGTTCCGCGGGTGCTGACGCGTATTCGCGCGCGGGTAACGGGGGTGAACGACAGATGCGTCTGACCGATAAGCAGCGTCGCGTGATCGAACAGGCCGCTCGGGCCTGTTTTGGTGACGACGCTTTGGTGCGCGTGTTCGGCTCGCGGGTCGACGACAGCAAGCGTGGCGGCGACATCGACCTGCTGATCACGACGTCTCTGAGCAATACGGACGAGATCGTCCGCGCCGAGATCGCCTTCCAGGTCCGGGTCCAACGGGCGCTTGGCGAGCAGCGGATCGATGTCCTCGTAGACTATCCTGGTCGACGGGTGCGGCCGCCGATCTTCGACATCGCCGAGCGGACCGGAGTCTGTTTATGATCGATGCGGTTGCAGCCCTGCGGCTCCAGGACGCCTTGCGCGAGTGCCAACAGCATGCATACTACATGCGCTATGCGCTCAGTGCTCTGGCGCCCCTACTGCCACTGAACGCGGGGCAGCTGAGGTCATTCGATGCCGAGACCGTGCAGGACCTGGATCAGTTCGTGTTGCGCTTCAGCAAGCTGCAGGATGCCATTGGCGCGCGCTTGCTGCCCGCACTGCTGACCTATTTGCAGGAGCCCTACGAACGCAGGCCGATGCTGGACAAGCTCAACCGACTGGAGCAGCTGGGCTATCTGGAGCACGCCGAAGATTGGCAAGAGCTGCGCGCGGTCCGTAACCAGTTCGCGCACGAGTATCCAGACGAGCCTGAGAAGAATGCCAGCGCGCTCAATCTGGCCATCGAAGCGGCCGGAGCGCTCGAGGCCATCCTCGCGCGCATTCAGGAACGGCTTGGCCCGAAGCCGGGAGTCGACTGCGCAGAATGACACGCAACAGCACAGACCATGACGATCCGCGATTGATCGAGGCCGGCTTTCCCTGTCATCAGGTGGGGGCGACGTCGTATCCTTGCCGTCATCGGCCTGGCGAGTGCTCTGGGGGCAGAGAATTGCGGTGAGAGGATACCTGACCCGTTGACCTGGTGAGTGTCTGCTGTCCACTCGACTGCAGACCTCGGTCCGAGAAACATCAGCGGCCGAGTCGTTCTTGATCGCCACCAGAGTTGAGTGACCGGTAATGGGGCCCAGCCGTCCCCCACACCGGCGACTCGACTGACAACAATCTGTTCAGCAATCGCCGGATCGGATTTCCCAGTGTCGAGATCCGGTCTTTGCGGAGGGCCGATCTGTTGCGGCAGGCCCCTACCCATCGGTGTTGAACGGGAAACCTAGGCACCCGCCGCTCATCGAAGGGACGAGCGTCGTGTGAAGTCCCTGACGAGGATCCGGCAGCTCTGTTCCGCGGCGCTCGATCTGCGACCATACCCCTCAAGCCCCGTATCGCCGACGTCACGCCATGTCCATCCGCCGCCCCCATCCGTTGCGCGTCATCCTCGTGCCGATCCTGCTGTCGGCCGCCCTGCTCGGCACCGGGTGCGAGGAGTCGCCCACGGGCCGCAAGCAGGTCGCGCTGGTGCCGGAGGCGCAGATGACCGCGCTCGGCGAGCAAGGCTTTGCAGAGCTGCTGCGGACCCTGCCGCTGAACGACGATCCCCGTGTCCGCGCCTATGTGGGCTGCGTCGCCGAGGCGCTGGTGGATGCCCTGCCCGAACCGCACGGGCGTTGGTCGATCGCCGTCTTCGACGACCCCACACCCAACGCCTTCGCGCTGCCCGGAGGGAAGATCGGCCTGCATACCGGCATGCTGCGGATCGCCCGCACGCCCGATCAACTCGCCGCCGTCATCGCCCATGAGATCGCGCACGTGCTGGCGGACCACTCCAACGAGCGCTTGACCCAGGAGCTCGCGGTCCAGGGCGGGCTGATGCTGCTGGATCTCTTCGCCGAGGAGCCGGGAAGCCTCAAGCACGAGGTGCTGCGCGGGGCGCTGGGCATCGGCGCCGAGTACGGGCTGCTTCTGCCCTACAGCCGCACCCACGAGCGCGAGGCGGACCGCATCGGCCGGGATCTGATGGCGCAGGCGGGCTTCGATCCGCGCGCCAGTGTCGCGCTCTGGCGCAACATGTCCGCCGCCGGCGGGGGCCAGCCTCCGACCTTCCTCTCGACTCACCCCTCCCACGACAATCGCATGGAGGAGCTGGCCGAGGGCATGGAGCAGGCCGTCGAGATCTACCGGCAAGCCCGTGCCGCCGGGCGGGCGCGCGCGTGCTCGCCGCCGTGAGGCGGGCGGATCCCGACCCGCTGTCGCGCTCTCGGTTGTTCTATGGCGAGGACACACCGTCCGTGCGGCCTCTTTGGAGCCCCGCCTGCGCTTGACGAAACCAGCTGAGAACCCGCTCCAGGTGGTCGCGGCCGTAGGTCCCCGCAAAGCGCTGCGTCTCCTCCTGGCCCGGGTCGGCGAGGACGCGGATGCGCTCCTCGACATAGCCGGGGGTCAGGGGGATGCCGCACTTGACCTCGATGCAATAGCGCCAGCTTGCATAGCCGGCAGGGATCAGCTCGGCGGCGAAACCGGCGGTGTCATTGGCCATCGGTCACTCCTCCTCGCCGCGGGTCCAGGCCGGGAACGGGTCCGGGAGCCGTTGCCAGCCGTCCCGCCCCAACGCCATCTCGGCATCGTCGAGCAGGCAGGCGTCGAGCCGCGCGCGCATCTGCTGCGCATCCAGGTGCTGGCCGATGAAGACGATCTCCTGGCGACGGTCGCCGTATGGGCCGTCGAAATCGGCCGCGATGCGGGCACGCTGCGCCGGGTCGTCGGGCCAATGCTCGCGCGGGGCCGCATCCCACCATAGCCCCGCCGGCCCATGACGCACCAGACCGCCGGCCCGGGACCATTCGCCGGCCCAATCCAGACGCGAAGCGAGCCAGAAGAAGCCCTTGGAGCGCAGCAGGTTGCCGGGCCAGTCCTCCTGCATGGCGGCATGGAAGCGCGCGGGGTGAAAGGGGCGACGGGCGCGATAGACGAGGCTGCCGACGCCGTATTCCTCCGTCTCCGGGGTGTGGGTACCGCGCAGCTCGGCGAGCCAGCCGGGCGCGTTGGCGGCCCGCACGAAGTCAAAGCGGCCGGTGTCGATGACCTCCGCGAGCGGGACCTGCCCGAGCACGGCCGGGAGGATGCGGGCGTGGCGATTGAGCTGGCGCAGGGCATGGATCAGGCGCTCGCGCTCGGCGCTGCCGATCAGGTCGATCTTGTTCACCACGATGACGTCGGCGAATTCCACCTGGTCGATCAGCAGCTCCGACAGGGCGCGGTGATCGTCGGCACCAAGCGACTCGCCACGGTCGGCGAGGTCGTCGGCACGCTCCAGATCGGCCGGAAAGGCGACCGCGTCCACCACCGTGACCAGGGTGTCGAGCCGCGCCAGGTCACTCAGACTCACCCCGGTCTCGTCGCGAAAGGTGAAGGTCTCGGCCACCGGCAGGGGTTCGGAGATGCCCGTGGATTCGATCACCAGCACATCGAAGCGCCCGGCCCGCGCCAGGGACGCGACCTCCACTAGCAGATCCTCCCGGAGCGTGCAGCAGATGCAGCCGTTGGTCATCTCCACCAGCCGCTCCTCGCCGCGGGTCAGGGTCACCTCGCGGTCGACCAGGCTGGCGTCGATGTTGACCTCCGACATGTCGTTGAGGATCACCGCAACCCGCCGGCCTTCGCGGTTGTTCAGGATGTGGTTGAGCAGCGTCGTCTTGCCGGCGCCGAGGAATCCGGACAGCAGGGTGACGGGCAGGCGGGGATCGCCGTTGGATGGGGTCATGGATGGTTTGCTCGTTGTGGATGATCGGAAGCGCAGAGAACGCCGACTGCCGCGTCCCGGGTTAGTCGTCCCAGAGGGCATCCAGGGCGACGAGGATCCGCGGCTCGGAACCCGCTACGAGCGCCGGCGAGCGGTGGATCGCCCCGCCGGCCGCGTTGCCCTGCCAGGCGCTGCCCTTGAGCAGCAGGATGTCGAAGGCCCGGGCCTGCCCGGTCGCCGGGGCGCCCGCGGCGCTGCCGGGCAGACGCCGGGGGTCGATCCGGGGATCCTCGAGCCATTCCGTGCCCGAACCGCACCAGGTGCAGAGCAGCCGGATGCCGGTGCGGTCCACATGCCAGCCGGGGCACATGGCCCGCTCCAGACGCTCGATGCGCAGGCCGATGGCCTCGCAGCCGAGCAGGTCGCCGTAGAGCTCCAGCAGGAAAGCGAGCTCGCGCAGGAACGCCGGATGAGCGACCGAGGTTGGAACCGGCAGGCTGTCGATGGCGGGGACCCCATTGGCGCCGAGCCGAACGACCGCGCGCAGGCCGAACCAGCCGCTCGCCTTCAGGGCCGCGAGTGCGCCGACAATGTCCGGGCTGTTGGGGCGCGCGTGCACACAGATCTGGGTCTCCGACGCGAAGATCCGGGTCAGGTCCGCCAGGGTATCGGCCCGTTGCACCGCGTCGGTGCGGCTCTGGAACCCGAAGGGTGCGAGCGGCGGGGGGCGATCGATCGAAGGCGCCGGTCTCATGGCTCAGATATCCAGACTGAAAAGCACACGCGCGATCCCGGCCGCGGCGATGGGTGGAGAGCGATGGACCTGCCCGCGGCCGGCGCCGCCCGGATAGAGGTCGCCCTTGAGCATGGCGACCCAGAAGGGTTCCAGCCGCTGCGGCACGCCCCAGCGCAGGATGGCCTCGTTCGGCCGATGCCCCGTCAGCGCCTCGCGGTCGACCTGGGCATCGGTCAGCCATTCGGTGCCCGGCCCCAGATAGGTGCAGAGCAGGCGCAGCCGGACGCGATCGACATGAAATCGGCGACAGCCATCGTCGCGCAGGGTCTCGAGTCGCAAGGTGACGCTGCGGGGTCCGTCCAAGGTGGTTGCGATGGCGGCGAAGTGGCCGGCAAGCCGCTGGATGTCCTCCAGCAGCGCGCGCATCGCGCTCAGCGCCCCACACTGCGACGTGAGCGCGGCGATGGCGTCTTGCGCGAGCCCCTCCGGTGTCAGACTGAGGCGAACCGCCAGGTGACCGCGCGCCGCGAGGGCCGCTGCCTGGTCTTGAACCCGAGCATCGACGGGACGCTGCCAGATGGCGATGCCCCGATCGGTCTCGGTGATGGTCGAGAGGTCCGGCTCCCGAGGCTCCGCCAGGAGGCGCGGCGTCGGCGCTTCGCCTCGAGACGTCGGGTGTGCAAGTGGGGTCGGTGTCATTCCCTTCGGCTCGGCTACAGCGATGCCAAAAATGTTATAACGTAACGCTAAGCGGCGTAAACCCTGCGGACACGAGGGTCGTCGGTGTCCGCCCGTCGATCGCAAGGCCGCAGCCGCCGGCCTTCCACGCCGCCGGACACCCCCCGTCCATCCCAGGCCCATCGACTGGACGCGCCGATCGAGGGCATGGGGCAACATCGCCGTCAGGAGACCCTCGGGCACGTCCAGCCGGCCCGTGCGAGCCCCGCCCTCACCCCTGAGCAGCACCCCGGACGCGGCTCGGGTCGCCTGGTCATGCGGCGTCCTGCAATCACCCGAGTAGCCGACGACTTCAATCGGTCTTGCATTCTTGTCAAGAACGATTATCATTTGCGTAGGGGCAGAATCCCCTTGACGCCATCATCCCTTCAACGTGATCGGGTCGCCCCGCCCTGGTTGGCGGGGTGCCCCTGGAGCCATAGTCATGCGCGCACTTCTCGTCAGTACGGTCGCAACAGGTGTCCTGCTCTTCGGGTTGATGGGTGCCCAGACCTGGACGTCCGTGCTCGGCACGCTCTCCACGCTGCATCGCACTCCCGTGGAGCTCCATGCCGGCCCGACCGCGTTGCCGACCATCGGCTTGGCCGCCGATGCGGAGACCCCCTCGTGAGCGGCGGGGTCGAGCGCGCGGCACATCACCGGCGGGCGCAGCCCCAACCCAACCTCCAGGATGCCGTCTTCAGCGCCGAGTTGTTCGCCTCCGAAACCGCCGATATCGACAGGGTGAAGACCAAAGGACAGGAATACCTGTCGATTGCACGGGAGCTTGTCCCCTAACCGGCCGATCCACGTCACCGAGGGCGACCAGGATGTCGCCGACGACTGTCGTGCGGGGCGCGGCGCCAACTCGCCCGCGTCCCGCGATCCGGGCTCAGCGGTTCGAAGTGGCCGAGGCGAGGTGCGGAGCGCCTGGTCCCAGGCCCTGGCATACGATGCCAAAGATCGGGGCAACGCGCGTCGGGGATTCTGATTCGCTCCCTACCCCCTCCTGGGACGCTCCTTCACCGATCATCATCCAGGGCTAGCGGTCGTGGCCGGTGCAACGCTGGGCGGGGGGAAGATGAGCGCGCTGGTCTCGAAGCCGGCCGCCTGTGCCTTTGCGATCAGATCCTGCAGGATCTCGGCCGGTAATTGCGGTTGCCGCGCCAGGATCCACAAATAATCCATGGTCGGTCCGGAGATCATCGCCCAACGGTACTCGGGGTCCAGCTCGAACACGTGATAGCCGCCGTAGAAGGGGCCGAAGAAACTGACCTTGAGGCTGGCAACATCTGGCGTCGACTGGAAATAGGCGCGACCCTCGGCCGTCTTCCAGACGTCCTTGGCGGGGTCGAAACCCCGGTTGAGAACGGCAAGACCCTCATCCTCTCGCGCACTGTAGGTGGCGGTCACCTGCTCCAGACCGCGCTCGAAGCTGTGGTCCAGACGGGCGATCTCATGCCAGGTGCCGAGGTAGCGCTCGGCGTCGAAGCCGCGCACCGGCTCGATGCCCTCCGGCACGCCGGTGCAGCCAGCCGTCAGCAGGATCGCGAGCAAGAGGAGAACCGGAAACAGTGACGGGCGTCGATTCATCGGGGGTTCCGGGTCGTGTGGATGTGGGTCGTTCGGCCTCGTCCAGCGCAGCGCGGCGGGCGAGCTCGGATCATCGCGCCCGACCGATCCCGCATCGCGACGCTGACGAGGAACACGGCTTGAGACTAGATACGGTGCAGAGACCTGTCAAGGCAAGGGGTAAGGCTGCGGCTCGACCACGCGGCCTACGGCGAGCTGGGACAGCCGTTCGACCCGGTAGCCTTTTGGCGCGATGGCAGCCTCAGGATCAGTGCGCTGGTGTAGACCGAGCTCCTGCGCCGGGTGATTCGTCGCGCCTGGCCGTATCGCGCCTCTGCCTACGATGGCCTGCGTCGGGTCATGCTCCCCGACGCGAGCGCGCACCACAGTCTGTTCGCGAAGACCGTTTGGGCCGCGCATGCGACACGGAAGATCGCCTGGTATGTTGGCTATGTCGAGACACCCGATGCCAAGTTGATCTTCGCCATGGCCATGGACACCCGCGGTCTCGCCGACCTGCCCTTGTGTCAGGCCCTCGTCGTAGCCGGATTGCTGACCAAGCGGATGATTGCATCGCCCGAGGCCGCACCCGCCATCGAAGGCATCGACGAAGGCGATACGCTGAGAGCGCGACGACACCACATCAGGAGCATCCAGCACATGTGGGATGAACGCTACGCCGACGGCGACTATGCCTACGGCACCTTGCCGAACGACTTTCTGGTCGAGCAGGCCGATCGCCTCCCCGAGGGGCCCATCCTGTGCTTGGCCGAGGGCGAGGGCCGAAACGCGGTTCGGTCTCGTGCGCTGACCTGACGGCCAGCAGGTCGAGTGCAACTCGACGACCCCAGGGCGGTTGCGGTGATCGCCGTCGGGAGTTTCAAGTCGAGTCCCGAAAGCGACCCGTCACTCCAGGTTCTGAACCTGCTCGCGCATCTGCTCGATCAGGACCTTCATCTCCACCGCCTCGCGGGTGACCTCGACATCGGCCGACTTGGAGCCCAGGGTATTGGCCTCGCGATTGAGCTCCTGCATCAGAAAATCCAGGCGGCGCCCGACCGGCTCACGACGCTTCAGCACGTCGCGGACCTCAGCGACATGGGCCTCGAGACGGTCCATCTCCTCATCGACATCCAGACGGGTCGCGATCAGCGCGATCTCCTGCTCCAGGCGCCCCGGGTCCAGCTCGGCGCGCAGCTCTGCGAGTCGGTCGGCCAGACGCTGGCGCACGCCTGCCATCACCTCGGGCATGCGACCCCGCACGCGGACCACGCTCTCCTGCAGCAGGTCGCAACGGTCGGTCAGGAGCCGCTCGAGGCGCTCGCCCTCGCGCTCGCGGGTCGCAAGCAGGGTGTCGATCGCCTGGTCGAGCAGGTCCATGGCACCGGCCGTCACCTCGTCCAGATCCCGCTCCTGCTCCTGCAGCACACCGGGCCAACGCAGCAGCTCGAAGGGGGATGGATCGACCCCGCGCCCGATGATGGCGCCGACCTCCTGCCCCGCAGCCAGAAGCTGCTCGACGAAGGACCGATTGACCCGCAGGCTCCCGGTGAGGCCAACGGCCGGGGTATAGCGCAGGTTGCAGTCGAGCTTACCGCGCTGCACACGGGCGGCCAGCCGAGAACGCACGCTGGTTTCGAGTGCTCGCAGCTCCTCCGGCAAACGGAGATGGGGCTCGAGATAGCGGTGGTTGACGGCCCGCAGCTCCCAGGTCAGCTCGCCGAAATCCGCGGAGCGCGACTCGCGCGCGAAGGCCGTCATACTCTTGATCATCAGCTCGTCTCATGGGTTGTGGTGAGGTGAAAGCCGCTCGCGTTCTCGACGCGGCGGTGAGACTGCATCACGGGCACGGATCATCCGGACCCGGACAGGATCGAGCCACTATCCTAAACCGGGTCCGGCGTGACATGCGCTCTTTTCGCCTGGTTTCGGTTGCCGGCATGCGCCTATCCATTGTCTTGTCAGTCATCCTGGCGCAGGATTCGTCGAGGCGAATGAACCCGTTGCGGCACGATGGATGTCGCCCGAGCCATCCTGGAGTCCCAAAGACGCAACCATGGCCGTCGAACGAGACAGCCTTCCCCCCGGCACTCTGTTGGGTCCTTACCGGATCCTCAAGACGGTCGCGCATGGAGGCTTCAGCCTCATCTATCTCGCGACCGACGAAGACACGGGGGATGAGGTCGTCATCAAGGAGTACATGCCCAAAAAGGTCGCTAGACGCGACAGCGCCGGGCGCTTGATACCCGTCGAGCCGCAGTTTGCCGAGAACATCCATCAAGGACGCAGGCTGTTTTTTCAGGAGGCCAAGGCCCTGGCCTCCCTGCAACATCCCTCGATCGTCCGCGTGCTGGACTTCTTTCTGGCCAATGAGACCGGCTATCTGGTCATGCCGAATGAGCGCGGGCGCAATCTCGGTGCTTACGTCCAGGAGCGCCGGGGCGGACTGAGCACGACCTTCATCCTCGACGTCTTCGTCCCGATCCTCGACGCCCTGTCGTCGCTTCATCGGCGCTCCATGGTCCACCTCGACGTCAAGCCCGGCAACATCCACTTGCGACACGGCAACCGCCCCATCCTGCTCGATCTCGGCGCCGTGCATCCATTGGCGCGAGGGCGAGCGCGCGGAGGCCATGTGATCACGGCTGGATATTCCCCGATCGAGCAATACCTCAGGAATGGCCACATCGGTCCTTGGTCCGACGTCTACGCGGTCGGAGCAACCATTCGCGCCTGTATGGAGGGACGCACACCCAACCCCGCGCCCGAGCGGCAAATGGAGGATCGGCTGATTCCGGCCACGGTCGAGCTGAAAACCCGGTATCCTTCCGCACTGCTCCGGCTGGTCGACTGGGCGATGTCCATGGAGATCGGCGAGCGCCCGCAAGACGCGGGCGAGTTGCTCGCCGCGATCCTGGGGCAGGTGGCCAATCGACCCAATGCCGCCCCAGCCGCATCGGCGAATGAGCACGAGCCGCCTGGCGCGGACGGCATTGCGTGAGCCTGATCAATGCGGAGTACAACGATGACAGACACTGGAGCGAATGCGCCCATGCGACCCTCTCAACGCCGGCCGGACGAGCTGCGTCCGATCCGCCTGACGCGCGGTTTCACCCGGCACGCCGAGGGTTCGGTCCTGGTCGAGTTCGGCGAGACGCGGGTGCTCTGCACCGCCAGCGTGGAGACGCAGGTCCCGCCCTTTCTGAAGGGCCAGGGTAAAGGCTGGGTCACCGCCGAGTATGGGATGCTCCCGCGCTCGACCGATACCCGCACCCCGCGTGAGGCAGCCCGCGGAAAGCAGGGCGGACGGACATTGGAGATCCAACGTCTGATCGGTCGGTCCCTGCGCGCGGCGACGGACCTGAAGGCGCTCGGCGAACGCTCGATCACCCTGGACTGCGACGTCCTGCAGGCCGACGGGGGCACCCGGACCGCCGCGATCACCGGCGCCTGGGTCGCCTTGCGCGACGCGATCGACGGACTGTTGGCACGCGGCGAGATCTCGACCGATCCCATCCACGCCCAGATCGCCGCCGTGTCGGTCGGTCTGGTCCAGGGTGTCGCCGTGCTCGACCTCGATTACGCAGAGGACGCAACGGCCGAGACGGACATGAACCTCGTGATGGACGGTGAAGGACGCTTCGTCGAGGTGCAGGGGACGGCCGAGGGCGTGCCCTTCAGTCGTGAAGAGCTCGATGCACTGCTCGCGATCGGCGCAGCCGGTATCCGCGAGATCCAGTCCGCACAGCGCGCAGCGCTGCAAAGCGCATGACAGGGGTCCTTGGACCCAACCTTCCGATGAGGAGAAGCACATGAGCCTCCCGCATGCCGGTGAGTCCATTGTCCTGGCCAGCAACAACGTCGGCAAGGTCCGAGAGATCAACGATCTGCTCCAGGGCGCCCACATCAAGGCCGTCCCCCAAAGCGACTTCGCCGTTCCGGAAGCCGAAGAGACGGGGCTGACCTTCGTCGAGAATGCGATCATCAAGGCCCGTCACGCAGCTCGATACAGCGATCTCCCCGCCATGGCTGACGACTCCGGCCTGGAGGTCGATGCACTGGCTGGCGCTCCCGGCATCTATTCAGCGCGCTATGCGGGTGCCGGGGCATCCGATACGGCGAATCTCTTGAAGCTGTTGGCGGACATGGATGGGCTGGAAGAGTCGAAGCGCACCGCCCGATTCCAGTGCGTTCTGGTCTATCTGCGCCACCCAGCGGACCCGACGCCGATGATCTGCCAGGGGACCTGGGAGGGCTCGATCCTGACAGCCCCGCGCGGCAAGCAGGGCTTCGGGTACGATCCGGTGTTCTGGGTACCGACACACGGCTGCAGCTCGGCCGAGCTGGATCCGGCGACGAAGAACCAATTGAGCCACCGAGGCCAGGCCCTGCGCCAGTTGCGAGCGCTCCTCGAGGCGTCTGCGGCTGGCGCTTGACGATCGACCATCATGGATCGGAACGACGACACCGGCACTCAGGAGCGGCTGGCGCAAGTGAGAGAGCGCATCCGCGCCGCTGCCGATCGGGCAGAGCGTCCGCCGGACAGTATCGAGCTCCTGGCCGTCAGCAAGACCCATGGGGCGGACGCGATCAGGGCGGCCTACGCGGCCGGACAGCGGGCTTTCGGCGAGAGCTATGTCCAGGAGGCCGTCGAGAAGATGGCGTTGCTCGAAGACCTGACGGACATCACCTGGCACTTCATCGGGCGGATCCAGGCGAACAAGACCCGCCAGATCGCGGCCCACTTCGACTGGGTCCATGGCCTGTGCGATCCGGCGCATGCCCGACGCTTGAGCGAGCAACGCCCAACCCGTTTGCCTCGCCTCAAGACATGTATCCAGGTCAACCTCAGCGGTGAAGCGAGCAAAGGCGGCGTAGAGCCCAGCGAGGTCTCGGCCCTGATCGCCGAATGCGAGTCCCTGCCCGGTCTCGACCTCCGCGGTCTGATGACACTCCCGGCTCCCGCCCAGTCCGAAGATGCCCAGCGCGATCCGTTTCGCGCCCTACGGCTCCTGCGCGACCGGCTGGCGGCGCCGAACCGCCCGCTCGACTGCCTGTCAATGGGCATGTCGGATGATCTGGAGGCCGCGATACTCGAGGGGTCGACGTTGGTTCGGGTGGGGACGGCGGTCTTTGGGGCACGACCTTATAATGCCGGGTAGCGGGTTCGGGGTTCGGGGTTCGGGGTTCGGGGTTCGGGGTTCGGGGTT
>RRYU01009790.1_pt1 | contig 60266 bp, 48 predicted proteins | sample 2162651 | NCBI WGS metagenome assembly RRYU01 (sample SAMN10267283, study PRJNA491782) | microbial mat metagenome | isolation source: biomat in the production well | place: Japan: Minami-Kanto gas field, natural gas well KTG3 | collected 2017-06 | reverse complement strand
CAAGCTTCACATTTCTCTCGGGGAGGCGTTCTGCCTCCCCGTTTTCTTTTCCGTGTAGGTGGAATTCCAAGGGGAGGGGGGAGCTCCTTGCATTCGACATGTGAGACGGCCCTCTTGATTCGACTATCCTTACAGGGACTAGCCGTCGAACCGGAGAATGCAAGGAGCTCCCCCCTCCCCTTGGAATTGAAATTGCATTAACGGAAAGTATCAGACAAATAGGCCTTCAACTCACGGCCCATATCGGTTAGTATACGCTTCTTAACTGCTTTGGGAGACATGGATGGGAATCCCTCGTTTCGTAGTTCTTACCTTCCTTGGGTTAATCATAAGCTCAGTATCCAGCCAGGCTGATCAACGGACAGTCCTGGTGGAGTTGTTTGGTAACATCGGATGTGGCTTCTGCGCCGATGCTGAAGACGTTCTCCACAACCTCGACCTGCAATACAGCGATGATGAACTGCTCATCGTGGAATGGCATCTGAGCTGGCCATCCTGGGATCCCTGGAACGCGGCCAATCCAAGCGAGAATGAAGAACGCCGGGCCTTCTACAATCTCTGGTACATTCCCGCATTCAGAACCGATGGCTGGCTTCCCAGCAACAAGTACTCAATCGCAACCCACATCGAATCCGAGTACCACGACAATGGTGAAACTCCCATTCGCCTGGAAATCGAAGGCGAATTTGATCCCGACAATTCCCTCTGCGAGTACAAATTCAAGGTAGAGAGCTTCAGCGAACTCCCTGAGGGCGATTACGCGCTCTTCGCCGTGCTGACCGAAGAAGTCACCTATTACAATGGGGCCTACTACAACACCTTCCACAAATCCATAACCGACATGCAAGGCTGGACTGTGGATAGCTTCCCCGCGGAACTCGAGGGGGAATTCGAGTTCACAGGCGATTCCGCCGGCAGCTGGGATCCCGAGGAATGTAAGATCATCTGTTGGCTTCAGGATCGCAGCGGTGACAAGGTGGTCTGGCAGGCGGAATCTGTGAACATCCGCGATTTGAGTCCCGATGATGTTACGGACGCTCCCGATGCCGACCTGGGCTTCTCACTGGGAGCGGCCTATCCCAACCCCTTCAATCCTAAAACCGTACTTCCCATTCGAATGGATGAAGCGGGTTCCCTGCGCGTGGAAATCGTCACGGCGGATGGTCGTCTGGTGAAGCAGCTGCACAGTGGATACCTGGAGTCCGGATCCCATGAATTCACCTGGGATGGCCAGGACGAGCGGGGACAGTCGGTTGCCAGCGGCATCTACCTGGCCCGCAGTTTCGGATCACGAGGGGGCGGCAGCCAGCGCCTTGTGCTCATGAAATAGCAGGCACTGGATTTATCGTTATTCTGCCATGAATTCGGCGATTACCCTGTTAACAGCCCGCCGAATCCTGTAAAATTATGCGCGACACCTTTGGAGGACAAATGACCGTATCCCTCCGGGTCACTGCCGCGCTTCTTTTTTTGCTCGGCAGTACCCTTGGAGCCCTCGCCGTCCAGCGAACCGTGCTCGTAGAACTCTTCACGAATACTGGCTGAACCTTCTGCTCATCGGCGGAGTCGGTGCTGCACGAATTCGATTTGGAACATGACGATGAGGAATTGCTCGTCGTCGAGTGGCATATGGAATGGCCCGGCTGGGATCCATGGTTCCACGCCAACCCCGAAGACAATACGGGCCGCCGCTGGGTCTACGAAGTCAACTACATCCCCTACTTTCGAACCGACGGCTGGCTTCCAACCAACAAGTACTCGCTGCCCGTCCATTGGGAGAGCGAATATTACGAGAATGGCGAGACCCCAGTAAGTTTGAACATCGAGGGCCAATTCGATCCGCGCAACCGCCGCGGCAGTTTCGAAATCGAAGTGAGCAGTTCTGAGGAACTACCTCCTGGCGACTACTACCTTCACGCGGTCATCGTGGAGGACGTCACCCATCATGACGGCCCCTATTACAACACCTTCCACGAAGCCAGTCCCGACTATCAGGGTTGGCCGATTTCGCAATTCCCTTCATCCCGCTTTGGCGAGTTCGATTTGAACGGTGACAGTTCAGGAAGCTGGGATGCCATGGAGTGCAAGCTCATATGCTGGCTCCAAGATCGCGAAGGCGACAAGGTCGTTTGGCAGGCCGAATCGGCCTACATGGTGGACTTTCCCTACCGCACCGAAGCTCCAGAAGCTGCGGCGACCTTCCATTTGGGATCCTGCTATCCCAACCCCTTCAATCCCAAAACTCGTATACCCCTGGAGCTTGAGCGCAGCGGATCGGTGACCCTCGAAGTGATCTCGGCCGATGGCCGCCGCGTCGCGCTCTTGCACGATGGCTACCTTGATGCCGGCCAGCGCGAATTCCAGTGGAATGGCCTCGATCTGGGTGGTCGCCCCGCAGCCAGCGGCCTCTATCTGGTGCGCGCCAGCAGCGATGACATGAGCCAGACCCAGCGGATCATCCTCGCAAAATAATTCCGCTGAACGCTTACCGCTAAGAGCAGATTGCCAAACCCGGCCGGCCTTGCTACCATCCGATTTCACCTCAACAAGGCAGGCATCGTGAAAGATCTCCTCAGCGAAATCTGGGATATGCAGCGCGAGCTGAACCGCTACACGCTCAAGCAGAACGATCTCGACGTCGACTATGACGACATCCCCAAGAGCCGGAAATTGCAGAATCAATGGGTGCAGAACTACGCCTTGGCCATGAGCCAGGAACTCAGTGAGCTGGTGGATTCCACCAATTGGAAATGGTGGCGCAGTAAAGTCGATCTCTTCGACGAGCAGAACCTCAAGGTTGAATTGGTGGACATTCTGCACTTTTGGGTGAGTGCCTGTCAGGTTATGGGACTTAGCGCGGAAGATGTGCATCGAATGTACATGCAGAAGAACGCGGTCAATCGCAAACGCCAGGATGATGGATATCTGGTCAAGGATGAGGCCGACAACAAAAGCATAGGATGATGAACTCCCAGTACCGAATGCCGCTCTTCGCCTACGCCATACTGGTCATGGCGCTGCTCTATCAGACGCGGGTCTACATTCCGCAACTACCGCCTGCGGTGGCATCGCAGTTCACCTTCTCGGGTGAACCCAATGGCTTCATGAGCCGGGAGAGTTTCAAAACCTTCAGCCTGCTCATTCAAGTAGCTGTGGCCGGCGTCTTCCTTCTGCTGGCCTTTCTCGTGCCGCGTCTGCCGGCCACCTTCATTTCCATTCCCAATTCGAAGTTTTGGCTCGAGGGAGAGTACCGCGCGGCCAGCTTGGCCTTTCTCACACGCTCGCTGCTCTGGATGGGCGCGCTCACCTTCGCCTTCACGCTCATGGTTATTCAGTCCACTATCAAAGCGAACCTGAGCGAAGTCATTTTGCTGGGACGAAGTTTTTGGATTTCTACGGGGTTCTACATCGGCGCAATAGCGCTTCTGGTTTGGAAGCTCATGGAGCAATTCAAATTGCCGGAAGATCCATCAATGGGTGCGTAGGATCAGCCAGATCACCATTCCCACGCCCACACCCATCTTGAAGAAGGACGCTAGAAGGCGACCGAGAAAGGCGCCCCAGCCTGCGCGCATGGCGTCGGCGTCTACGCGCCTAAGGTTGACGGCTTCAAGCACCGCAGCGCCCAGCGCTGCACCGAGGAAAGCTCCCACCAGAGAGCCCACCACCGGAAAAAGAGCAGTTCCCGCGATGACCCCCAGGAAACCTCCCAGTAAGGCGCCCAGCACTCCCCACCAGGATGCGCCGTACTTCTTGGCCATGGCCGAGCCAAGAAAGGCCTCCACCAATTCGGCAAACAGCACCGCGCCAAGCATGATGAGCAGAGTCCAGAAGCCGATGGCTTGAAAACCGCCGATCCAGGCGGCGAGCAAGGCGAGTCCCAGAATGACGAAATTCCCGGGAATTCCCAGGGGGATCAAGAAAAGTGAGACCAAGAGACCCAGGTCCAGGAAGACAAGTCCGACTACTTTCAAAACGCTTTGCCACATATCTGCCTCCGGAATGCCTGCCTATCGCTTAAGTCGCTCTCGTGTTTCGCAGGAATCCAGCATTAGAACCATTGATATGATCTGGAATCAAGGAACTATACCGATGAGTGCCGCCATTCTGCCGGCCGCTTTTCCTTCTTTTCGCCAACTGGGATAATCTTCGTTGCGACACATGCTGCAATGCGCCGACACGCTGATCTTCTCAGGAAGGCAACCCGACATCATGAGTTGGGCACGATTGGCGGCCCAAAGGTCGAAGTAGAGTGATCCATCGCGCGTCTCAAAAAAGGACTCGGCGGATGAACCCAGCGCATCCACCGCTTGCCTGCGAACCTCATGGCCCACCTCATAACAGCAGGGCCCCGCTGAGGGAGCGATGGCGGCAGTAACTGATGCGGATTCACCCTGGCATAGATCGAGTAGCGCTTCCACCATGGCCTCGCAAACCCGCGCCACCGTGCCCCGCCAGGAAGCGTGAGCTGCGCCAACCGCCCAGCCCCTGCTACCCTGCGCGGCCGCGAGAATCAAAGGACAATCCGCGCCTCGCACTATGATTCCCAGGCCAGGTTCCGCGCATACCAGGGCGTCGGCCTCTCCCAGCAATCCCCCTTCCCGTGCCTGAATGACTCGATTTCCATGTACTTGGCTGAGCCAGGCGGCTCCGCTTAAGCCTTGGGATCTGGCCAGGGTGTCGCAACGTTCGCTATGTTCAGGCACCGAAAGATCGGCGGGAAGAAGCCAAGCTCCCTTGGGCGTCACGGCATGGATCAGATTCCTGTGGGTCGACAGCGAAGCAAAGCGGGCCAGCCGTCCACCGGGCTCATCCAAGATTTCATAGGTTCTTGTCTTGTTGTCCATTTATCGACCTTAACAGGCCTGCAAAAGAATTCAAACCCCGCGGAACTCTGTGGCGTCCTTATCGTAGTGATGACGGCCTTCCCCCAATCAATTGCCCGCTGCCCGCTATCCGCATGAGGAGAAGCATGAGGAAACCGACCCTGCTTTTGGTTTGTGGAGCAATCCTACTGCTGGCTCAATTCTCGCACGCCGAAAAACGCAGCTACATGACCTCCCGCACCGATGTCGCCCCCCGCATCGATGGAAACATCGATGAAGATGTGTGGAATCAGGTGAACTGGGCTGGCGACTTTCTCCAGCGCGATCCCGCAGAAGGCGAGTCGCCCACGGGCCAGACGGCTTTCAAGGTGCTCTACGACGATGAGAACCTTTACCTGGCTTACCACGCCAAAGATCCCGAACCGGATAAGCTGGCAAGCATCATGTCGCGGCGGGATCACTTCCCCGGCGATTGGGTGGAAGTGAACATCGACAGTTACCACGATGGTCGCACCGCATTTTCCTTCACCGCCAGTCTTTCGGGAACCCAGGGCGATGAACTCATCAGCGAAGACGGCAATAACTGGGATCCTAATTGGGATCCCATTTGGGATCACGCGGCCCGCCCCAGCTCCGACGGCTGGACGGCCGAGGTGCGTATCCCCCTGAGTCAGCTGCGCTATGGCGGCGAGGAAGACCAGGTTTGGGGCATTCAGGTTCAGCGACGCATCCATCGGCTGGAAGAACGGTCTACCTGGCAGGTTATTCCCAAGGGTGAAAGTGGATGGGTGAGCAAGTTTGGTGAGTTGCGCGGCATCCGCAATATACCCCCACAGCGTCAAGTGGAGCTTCTGCCATACGGCGTGAGCAAGGCGGAAACATTTCCAGCTGAAGATGGAAATCCCTTCGCCGACGGCAGTGGCAGCGAGTTTTCAGGTGGCCTGGACGGCAAGATCGGCGTGACCAGCGATCTGACCTTGGACTTCACCGTGAATCCGGATTTCGGACAGGTGGAGGCCGATCCTTCGCAGGTGAATCTCAGCGCCTTCGAAACCTTCTATCAGGAAAAGCGCCCCTTCTTCATTGAAGGGAAGAACATCTTCGAGTTGCGCCTGGCGCCCTCCATGGCCTACGGCACCCACACGCGTGACGTGATGTTCTATTCGCGGCGCATCGGACGCGCACCCCACTATCGCGCCGACTGGTATGAGAGCGGCTACGTGGATCAGCCCAGCAATACTTCCATCCTCGGTGCTTTCAAGCTTTCGGGTAAAACGGAAAGCGGCCTCTCGGTGGGAGTGCTTGAGAGCGTGACCAGCAGGGAAGAAGCTGAGATCGAACTGGACGGACAGCGGCGCAAGGTCACTGTGGAGCCCAAGTCCAACTATTTCGTTGGTCGCCTGCAACAGGATCTTCGTGGCGGCGAAACTCGCATCGGCGGAATGCTCACGGCGGTGAACCGCAAAATCGAGGACAATGAAGTGGATTTCCTCCACGAGAGCGCCTACGCGGGAGCCATCGACTTCTTCCACTTCTTCAGTGATCGTAACTATCAGCTGGCCCTAAACCTCTTCGGCAGCCAGGTGAGCGGAAGCGAAGAGGCGATCTTGAACACGCAGACAGCGCCGGCACGTTACTACCAGCGCCCGGATAACGATCGAGTTGATGTTGACTCCACCCTCACGTCCCTTAGCGGACATGCGGGCTCGCTACGCTTCGGCAAGGGACAGGGAAACTTCAACTTCGAGACAGGCTTTGCATGGAGGTCGCCGGGATTCGAGATCAACGATCTGGGATTCGTGCGCAATGCCGACGAACTCAACCAGTTCACCTGGGCCGGTTACAGCATTCGTCACCCCTTCAGCATTTTCAATCGCATGTCTTTCAATGTGAACCAGTGGCTGGACTTCGATCACAGCGGCCGCAATCTCTATCAGGCTTTTAATTTCAATACCAACGCTCAGTTCAAGAATAACTGGCGATACAACGCATCGATATCCCGCGAGAACGAGCGCATCTCCAATTGGGAATTGCGCGGCGGACCTTCCATGCGTATGCCGGGGAATTTCAATATGGACGCCAACCTGAACAGCGATCACAGCAAGACCGTTTCGGGAGGCATGGGCGGATGGTTCAATAGTCTTGATGATGATAGTGGCGGTGGACACGGCGTCTGGACCTATCTGGCCTGGCGTCCCAGCAACGCTTTGCGTATCGAGGTCAACCCTTCATTGGGCTGGCGTGAAAACGACATGCAGTACATCCAGACCAGTGATGCAAACGGCGACCCTCGCTATGTCTATGGGAACCTGTCCCAGAGGACATTCGACATGTCACTTCGCATCGATTACAGCATCACGCCCGAACTGACCGTTCAGTTTTACGGTGCGCCCTTCATCGCTGCCGGCGAGTATGGAAAGTTCAAGCGCGTGACCGACCCCATGGCGGCCAAGTATGGAGACCGCTACCGCTCACTGGGCGAGTTGGATGCGGAAGGCGAAGGCTACTACCTGGTCGATGAAGATGATGACGGAGAAGACGATTACTACTTCTACGATCCCAACTTCAACATTCAGGACTTCAATTCCAACCTGGTCATTCGCTGGGCCTATTCCCCGGGATCAAGCATCTATCTGGTCTGGTCGCAGGCACGATTCCACTACGATCAGCATGGAGAATTCGCCTTGGGCAACGATATGAGCGAACTCTTCGATGTAGAGCCCCACAACGTCTTTCTTCTGAAGATCAATCGCTGGATCAATCTCTAGCAGTCCCCCAATCGCCGTCTCTCCTGATCACTTGACCAGGAGCAGGCGGCGGAATTCACTTCCATAAGGCGTTTCCAGCCGAGCGATATATGCGCCACTGGCCATGAGTTCGCCCTTGGAGTTTCGGCCATCCCAGCTTACACGATGATCTCCCTGCTCGCGCATCTGCCCATCCAGCAGGCTTCGAAGCTTGCGACCCGCCACATCGTGAATGCTGAGCTCCACCGAGCAATCCGATCGCAGGCTGAGACGACAAGCCGATCATAACTTTGTCCGTTTCCGTAGATCGTCAATTCGCTTTCGTACCAGTCATTGCTCACCCGCTCGACAATCGTATCACCCTGATAGAGGAAGATGCGCACATCGTCCTGCTGGGTGACCCAGCCGTAGAACTGCACAGAGGCCACAACACTCACGGCGCTGATGTCCACCACAACACGCACCGGATGCATGTAGATGACTCCTTCGGACCATCCGAAATTGCAGAAGCCGGCGCCGGAGCAATCATCATCGGTGGTTTCGGCCAACCATGCAGTTAAGCCGGCCTCCTGGAAAGGATCATCGCAAGCGGTAACGTTCTCATCGTCGAAGTAGAGTTCGAAAAGTTCATCTCCGCCGGCCAAGGCGGGCATTAGCATGGCTCCGGCAATTAGAAGAAGCAGTGCGCGGCTCATGTCGATCCTCCCGGGTTAAGTGTCGCGGAAAGAATGTCCAGGGCCTGTTCCGGAGAATTTACGGCGGGGCAAAGCTCTGGCGAATTCGTGTTGCCCGCTTAAAGGTCGAGACTTACAATGGCCCAAATTCAAGGAGCGACAATGAGTGAAGTGCTGAGCGCCCTCAGTCCCGAGCTATTCCCACTGATTGAAGACTGCTTCGATGAGGCTTTCTCAGACTACACCCTCAAGGGAAAACCAGCGCGCCTGTGGTTGCGAGATCGCTGCGCTAAAAACGGAGTAGACCTTGCAGCCAGTTCCGCAGCCTGGGATGGAGACCGCATGGTAGGGTTCACGCTCGTCGGCTTGGACGAAGATTCCCAGGGCCTCGCGGCCTATGATTCGGGTACGGGAATTGTGCCCTCTCATCGAGGTCGAGGATTAGCCGGCCGTCTCTTCGACTTTCTCTTGCCGGGTTTAAAATCCCGCGGCGTTTCCCGATTTCTCCTGGAAGTTCTACAGAAAAATACAGCGGGTGTTAGCGCATATGAGAAATCAGGATTCAGCGTAGTACGAGAGTTCGATTGTTACTCTCTCGACCCTAAAAATTTCGATCACGGGGAGTTTGACAGTACAGCCGAGATAAGGACTCTCGACTTGGAAAGTGCCCTGAGATTGCACCGAAGAGCAGCGTTCCCGATGTCCTGGGAAAACAGCGCTAATTCTATTCTACGCATTCAAGGGGAACTCCAGGTACTTGGCATCTATGTCCATGGAACGCTCGCCGGCGAATTGATATACCACCTTGAAAGTCAATGGATTCACAGTCTGTTTATTGAAAGGGAGCACAGGCGGATAGGCTTGGGCGGAATGATTCTCTCCGAGCTTCTCAAACGAGCGGCAGCACAATCTCAGCCAAAGGCTGTCAATGTGGATAGCCGAGACACCGATTTTTCCAGCTTTCTACTAAAATCCGGATTCATGCTGTTTACACGACAATTTGAAATGGAGCGAATTCTCTGAGTTGTTTCCTCGACGTACATTCAGCGTAACCCCTGCGTAACTCCTCTTCGATAGTCTTCCCTCGATCAAAGAATGGACATCCGTTCATGGCGGGCCCTGGACTCAGGGTTCCAACCTGCAGCGATGCGGAGATCGCATCCATCGAGGGGGATCAAATGAGACACGCGACACTCGCAGTATTGATCACACTACTTTGTGGGGTGGGGATGAGTGCCGGGCTGGAACCCGGCGTGATGGATCTATATCCCATCGTCGACCCAATGATAAGTATCGAGATGCCTGCCGAGCACAGCACTGTGCTCGATCAACACAGCATCGAACTGAACTGGTCACGCTATCAGGACCCGTCATGCGCAAGCTATCTGCTTAGCTATCGCCTTGTGAATGGAGGTGATGAGAATATTATCCAGATCTTCGATCCCGACCTTTCAAGCCGTACCGTGGACGGACTCAATCTGGGAACGGAATATGAATTCCGTATCATGGCATTGTCAGATAGCAGACAGACGCTGGCCTTGTCACAGTGGCAGCGGGGAGGAACCCGCGCCAATGACTATCCCTTCAGCGACGGCATGGAAGGTGTGCTTGACGCTTGGGATCTGCTCAACACAGATTGGGACACTACCAGTTCCTGGGCACACGGCGGTTCGATCAGCTGGACGGACAGTCCTGATGAAAACTACTCGAACCTCGCCAGTTTGGATCTGGTGACTTCCATCAACCTCATGACCGCACTAAAGCCGGTCTTGGAATTTTGGCACTACTACAACATTCAGGTCGACGGAGACTTTGGTTACCTCGAAGTTTCCGAAGACGGTGGAGCTAACTGGATCCGCGTTTACGCCATCACAGGATCCAGCGGTGCATGGCTAAGGGAGCGGATCGACCTGAGCCCTTACCGGGGCAATGTGAATCTTAAGATTCGCTGGCAGTTAGCCACCAACGCAACCGGCGTGAGCGACGGCTGGTACGTGGATGATGTCTCTATCGGCGAGACGCCATTTTCGAATCTTGCCCTGCCTCTCCACGACGATGTGAACGACGCGGCCCATTCGGACTCCCTCTGGTTCAATGCCAGCTGGGCCTATGTACCGGGTGGAGTCGGTGGCGGTTACTACTTAACCGACAGTCCCAACGGCAATTTTGCCGATTACATATCCACCAAAATGACTTCCGTAGCAGATCTGGATCTGTCCGCCGCGACCGATCCTTGGATTATGTTCCAGCACCGACTGGACCTCGACTACCAAAATGAAGCACGCGTGGAAGTTTCCATCGATGGCGGCGTCAACTGGTCAGTGGTAAAGGAATGGGTGGGTCCTGCTACTGTTCCTGAGTGGACACAGGTTTACATTGACCTGAGCGAGTACGCGGGCGGCAACCTTCGCACCCGTTTTCACCTGATCAATCTCGGCGTTGAATCCGGCGACGGATGGGATATCGACGAAATCAACCTGGCCGATCTCCCCGAGTCTTTGACCTTGAGTCTTGACGCCAATCACTACAGCTACGTGGATCTCTCCTGGACTGAATTCGCGGGAGCTGCATTCGGTTCTTACGAACTCTACCGCGATACAGCGCCCGACTTCCTATTCGAAGGCGATTTGATCGCCACTTTTAGCGACATTGGTGAGATCGAATACTCCGAAATCGTGGAACCCGCCGCGACCTACTACTACCAAGTCTTCGTGCGGCACACTAACGGCAGCTACCTGGCAGAGTCCAATGTTATGGAACGGTTGCCCTTCGAACTTCCGCTACTGTCCTATCCTTTCTTCGATGACATGGAGGCCGGCGATACCAATTACCAACCGGAATCGCCCTGGGCCCTGACCGAAGAAAGCGCCTACAGTGGAATCCATAGCTGGTCCGACAGCCCAAATGGAAACTACGCCAACAATTCCAACAGCAGCCTTGTCTTCCAGGTGGATCTGGCTGGCGGCTCGGCCAATAGGCCTGAACTCAGCTTCCAGCAGCTCTACGGCTTTGAAGAGGCCACGGACTACGGCTTTGTCGATGTGTCCATCGACGGAGGGGACACCTTCTATCCCATCTACTACGTCTCCGGAAGCGGCGGCGGATGGACACCGGCGAGTGTGGACTTGACCGACTTCAGGAACCAGGTCCTGATCCTGCGATTCCGAGTTTCCACTAGCGCAAGCGGCCAGGCGGACGGCTGGCACATCGACGATATTAAGATGGACGAAAACACCGACACAATTCCCACATTCGAATTCGTGGACAGCTTCAATGACAGCCTCGACACCCATGGTTGGTGGGTACCCGGTCCCTTCAAGTGGATCGAACCCAGCGGTAACGGCAGCCGATACTGGAGCAATCGGGTGGCAGGAATCCCTAACTACTATCCGAGTACATCGATGATGATTTTGGGACGGTCCATGGACTTGTCCAGCGCCGTCAATCCCCAAATCTTCCTTCGCCATCGCAGTTACTTCAGCAGCTACAATTCGGCCAATAGTTATCTGCAGATCTCAACGGACGAGGGCGACACTTGGACGACCCTTTTCACCTTTACCAATGCGGAAACATGGACCGACCAACAACTGGACATCAGTGCTTATGCGGGCAGTGGTTCGGCCCTGTTTAGATTCCTCTGCTATGATGGAGAATCAGGCACAAACAACCCTTGGCTTGAGATCGAGGATTTCAGCGTTTCCGAACTTCCCCAAGATGTCACACTGAGTCTTACCGAAGAGCAAGACTATCAATGTACACTCGGTTGGACAGAAAACATCGAAGCCGACTTCGACCGTTATGTGATAAAACGCAGCACGAGCACGCCGGTAACCCTTGCCAGCGAAACCATTGCCGAGGTCGGCGTGTCTGGAACCACCAGTTACGACGATACCGGCATCTCCCCTTACGACATCTTCTACTACAGGATCTTCATCTATGATGAGCTAGGCATCGTTAGCTATGGATCCAATGAAGTCCTGCGAGAAGCCATCGAGCTTCCCACGCTGGCCTATCCCTTCTTTGACGATATGGAAAGCGGTAGCGGTAACTTCCTGGCGGAACTTCCCTGGTCAATCAGCAACGAGATGGCCTACAGCGGAGCATTCAGTTGGTCGGATAGCCCGGGTGAGCTCTATGCGAACAGCATCGATCTTTCATTTGTTATGCAGATCGACCTGTCCGCCGGTGAAGCCCTGCGCCCGGAATTAAGTTTCCAACATCACTACGGCCTCGAAACGAACAGTGACTGGGGCCTAGTGGATGCCTCCACTGACGGTGGACTCAGTTTTCAGCCCATCTATTACATGAGTGGGAGCAGCGGCGAGTGGCGTGAGGCTCGCGTTGACCTGACCGAGTATCGTGGCTCAACTCTACAACTTCGATTCAGGATCAGCACAAGCGCCAGTGGGCAGGCCGATGGATGGCACATCGACGACATTAGAGTTGATGAATGCTCCACAGTGGCTCTGGCCTATCCCTTCGTAGATGCCTTCGAGGACAGCGCCCAGAGTCACGGTGATTGGCTGCAGGGCGCATTCGCTTGGAGTTCGCCATCGGGCGATGGCAGTCACTACTACAGCAACAGGTCCACGGGTTCACTGGCGAACTTTTACCCGGGACACAGCATCATGTCGCTGGGCGCTCCTCTCGATTTCAGTGGAGCCGTGGAACCTCAGCTCTACATGAATTTCCGTTGCTACGACAGCAGCTACAACTCCGCGGAAACCTATCTTCAGATTTCTTCAAACAGTGGAGAAACCTGGACAACGCTTCAGCACCTGCCTAATTCAAGTGACTGGAACAGCACCCAGCTGGACCTTGAAAGCTATGAAGGCCAGGAAAAGGTGTTGCTTCGTGTCTACAGTTACGATGGGGACAGTGGAGCTTCGAATCCTTGGATGGACTTCGACGATTTCGTCGTAAAGGATCAGCCTGAAGATGTCACACTGAGTTTAACCGACAATCAGGCCTACCAGTGTAGTCTGGATTGGACAGCATCGGTAGATCCCGCATTTGGACGTTACGTAGTCAAACGCAGCGTCACGACTCCTGTGACACTTGCAAGCACTACCCTTATAGAAATCGACGAAATCGGAACCACAGCTTACGTCGATGCGGGTCTCTCGCCCTACGACGTTTACTACTACCGCGTGTTTACCTACGACAACATGGGGCTCTACGGCGATGGCTCCAACGAGGTATTGCGCGAAAGCCTCGAGCCACCACTTCTCAGCTACCCATTCCTTGATGACATGGAATCAGGCAGCGGTAACTTCCTCGCCGACTCTCCCTGGGCGATCAGCGACGAAACGGCATACAGTGGCGATTGGTCCTGGTCGGACAGCCCGGACGGCAACTACGAGAACAATGTCAGCAGTTCTCTGGTCATGCGTGTGGACCTGTCCGGCGGAATGGCAATCTACCCCGTGCTCAGTTTCATGGAGCAGTATGGATTCCAGACGAATTCGGATTGGGGATTCGTGGATGTTTCCACCGATGGTGGCGGCAGCTGGAGTCCGGTCTACTTCGTTACGGGAAACAATGGTGGCTGGACCCAGGCTAGAATTGACCTGGTCGATTATCGCGGACAGGTCCTCTACCTGCGTTTCCGCATGAGCACGGGCTCAAGCGGCCAGGCAGACGGCTGGCACGTGGACGACATCCGCCTGGATGAAAATGATCCTACGCCAGCAGTCTATCCATTCGTAGATTCCTTTGACGACAGTGCAAGCACTCATGCGAATTGGTTACCCAGCGCCTTCAGATGGACATCTCCCAGCGACGATGGAACACCTTTTTGGTCGAATATGGCCACCGGCAGCACGGCGAATCTCTATCCCGGTTTCGTAGGCCTCACTTTGGCTTCCTATCTTGATTTATCGGGAGCGGATGAGCCCCAGGCACGTCTGCGCTACCGCGCATACAACTCGGCCTACAATTATGCGGAAACTAACCTGCGGGTTTCCCAGGACGACGGACTCACCTGGCCGACAGTCTACCAATTCCCCAGTACTGGAGAATGGACAGACTTACAGCTCGACCTCTCAGCCTATGCTGGACCGGAACCGGTGCTTCTACGCTTCTATAGTTATGACGGAGAAAGCGGCGGCAATAATCCCTGGTTCGAAGTTGAAAGTTTCAGCATCAGTGATCAGCCGGACGACGTGGTTCTAAGCATCGCGGACAATCAACCTTATGAGTTCATGCTCGAATGGACCCCCAGCGAGGAGGCGGACTTCGATCGTTATGTGCTCAAGCGCAGCGCAACGACGCCGGTTTCACTCTCCTCCACGACTCTGGCCACATTCGAGGCCATCGAGGACACGACCTTCACGGACACGGGGTTGGATCCCGATGATATTTTCTACTACAAAATCTTTATCTACGACGAATTGGACCTCTACAGTGACGGGTCCAATGAAGTTCAACGAGGAATGTCCGAACTGCCCCTCTTGGCCTATCCATTCTTCGATGATATGGAGGCGGGTGACGGCAATTTCGTTCCCGAATTGCCCTGGGCCCTTACCGACGAGACGGCCTATAGCGGCAGCTATAGTTGGTCGGACAGCCCATACGAAAACTATGAAAACTCAATCAACAAGTCGCTGAGCTTTCGCATCGACATGGGCGGAGGTGGTGCGGTTCGTCCGAAACTTAGCTTCATGCATCATTACGGTTTCGAGATCAACTCGGACTGGGCATTCGTGGACATCTCCACCGACGGCGGTTCGAGCTACACAACAATCTACTATCTCACCGGAAGCAATGGTGAGTGGACCGATGCTGAAGTCGATCTCACCGACTATCGTGGCCAGGTCGCCATACTCCGTTTCCGATTGAATACGAGTGCCAGCGGCCAGGCCGATGGATGGCACATCGACGACATCCGCATTGATGAAAGTCCTGATTCGATCATTCCCTACCCCTTCGTGGACACTGGCGATGAGGATCCCTTTAGCGATGACACCTGGATATCCGGTGCTTTCGCGAGGACCTCACCAAGCGGAGACGGCTCCTATTACTGGAGCAATCGTCCGACGGGTGAAGATCCTGATTTCAATGGAAGCAATGTGGCGATGGTTTTGGCAGGATCCTTGGATCTTTCAACGGCACTTTCGCCGGAACTCAGATTCGAGTATCGAGCCTATGACAGCAGCTACAACTCCACGGAAACACATATCCAGATTTCCCAGGATAACGGCAACACCTGGGGCAATCTGTTCAGGCTCAGCAACACATCCACGTGGACACAGCAGTATCAAAGCTTGAGTTCCTACATCGGACCAACACCCGTCATTCTGCGTATCTACAGTACGGATCGCTCCGGCTCCGGTACCGAGCCATGGTGCAACATAGAAAACTTGGCTGTGCTGCCCGATCCCGACACTGTGGACCAGATTGACTGGTGTGAATTGCTTACACCTGACCGCATCTGGCTCACTGTCGGTCAAACCAGTGCTGGAATCACAGCTCAGGTTTACGAGGAAGGCCTCACCGACGTCGAAGGTCAGGGTGCGGGCATCCTCGCACAGATCGGAAGCGCAGAGGCGGGAAGTCATCCCAGGAATATGCCCGGCGATTGGTCTTGGGCAACAGCGAGTTATGCGGGTGACAGCGACGACGATAGCATGGATCTCTATTCCGGCACCCTCACGGGCGGGGCGGTAGGCAACTATGACTATGCCTTCCGCTTCTCCATGGACGGCGGGGAAAGCTGGATATTTGCGGACCTCGATGGTAGCGATGTAGGCGCAGGTGGATTCAACTACTACAAGTCCATCCAATCCGGTGAGCTTGTTGTAACCCTTGAACCCGAGCTTATCATCTCGGAAACGAGCATCGAGCTGACGCTTCCGGCCGGGCAGGCCACAAGCCGTGCCATAACACTCGGCAATGACGGCGTGGGCCCGCTGATCTATGTGGCGCAGGAAAGTGAGACTCCTCCCGACGCCATGGAAATCACATGGCTGGGAATTAGTCCACTCAGCGACACTCTCGATCCGAATGAATTCGGAGAGATTGTCGTGTCCGTCGACGCAAGCAATCTGGATGCCGGTGAAACCTACGATGCCTATGTGGTTCTTTTCACCAACGATCCGGATTTCACAGAGATCGACATTCCCGTGACCGTGAATGTGGTGTCGCCCAGCGCACCCCACCTTAGCGGCACAGTGCTGGATGTGGCACAGCAGAGTGTGGAGGAAACGGTCTTCATTGAAGTTTACGACGGAGCAAGCTTGCTTGCCGAAACCACGGCTGGCTCGGACGGTTACTACATCATTTTTGGCATTCCTGAGGGAAGTTACGATGTAAGGGCATTCTCCGATGGATATTATCCTGAGGAGTTGCCTTCGGATTTCCCAGCCTCCGACCTCAACTTCACCTTGCATCGAGTGCCTTGGTTCACGCCCACGAATACCAATGTGAACTTCTACGGCGCTAGCAGTCTCTTAGATGGCATGCCTTTGGCGGCCGGAGATGTGGTGACGGTACAGGATCCTGCCGGCATTCTTTGCGGTGCTTACTACGTGAGGGTTTCCGGACACTATGGCTTCCTGCATGCCTACGGCGACGACCTCACCACCCCCGATGTGGATGAAGGCGCAGAGCCCGGAGACAGCATGGAGTTTCGCATTAATGGCCAACCCGCTCTGGCAACGGGGCCGGATGATCCCATTTGGACCGGAGACGGCGACCTGCGTAACGTGGAAATCAGCGGAGTTTCCACCAACCAGGACCTGCTCTATCTGGATGCGGGATGGAACCTGATTTCATTCAACCGCAAGGCCGTTAACGATAGCGTACCGATCATCCTCGCCGAGCTAATCGATGAGGGCAATCTGATCATAGTTTCAAGCTTCGATCAGAGCTGGGGCGGTGCGCTCACATACGATCCTGAGAACCCGGAGTTCAGCGATCTCTGGTTCATGGATCCCGAGCACGGCTACTGGCTCAAAACACTCGTGGAAGACACTTTGACGGTCACTGGAGAATCGTTCTGGCCCGACAATCCGCTGGCACTGGAAGAGTATTGGAATCTGGTTTCCTACCTGCCAGAGGAAAGCCGCGAAGTCGAGCGAGCCCTGGCAAGTATCGACGGGCTCTATGAGTTGGTCAGCGGATTCGACGGCGGTGCGCTTACATACGTGCCCGGCGAAGATCCCTTCAACACATTGGATGCACTGAGCAATGGCTTTGGGTATTGGATCAAGATGCTCTATCCAGCTGATCTCAGTTACAACTTCGTGCCAGGTGCCTACCGCGATTTCCCAGCCTGGGATCCCACAGGCTATTTCGCCGCCAGTGATCGCGACTTCGTCACTACACCTTGGTGGGACAGCTTCTTTGGAGAGGTTCGTGTGAACGGCGATCTCTTAGCAGAAGGGGAGGTCTTGGAGGCTTACGATCCCGACGGTGTGCTCTGCGGACAATTCACTGTTGACAGTGAAGGCTTCTACGGATTCATGCCCGTCTACGGCGACGATCCGAACACCGAGGAAGACGAGGGCGCCATTATCGGTGATCTCATTTCAATTCAATGGGAGGGCCACGTAATTGCGGTGGCACCAATCGAGATGCCCTGGCAGGGATCGCAGATCCTCCATCGCCTGGACATCGACGGAATCGTCACGGCCGTGGATGAGGAATTCCTGCCCAAGTTCACATGTTTACAGGGCGCCTATCCCAATCCTTTCAATCCTCAAACCACCATTCGATACGAACTCGCCAAAGAATCGCAGGTTGGCCTGCGCATCTTCGACGCTTCGGGAAGATTGGTGAGCGTGCTTGTGGACGGCCGCGAGGAAGCGGGACGCAAAGATGTGATTTGGATGGGCCGGGATGACGCGGGTCACCCATTGCCATCCGGAATATACTTCTACCGTTTCCAGGCGGACGATTTCGTAGAGAGCAAGAAGATGCTTTTGCTCAAGTGATCCCACTCGAGCAATCGAACCCGGTGGCAGGAATTCCCATCGCCTGTCGCCGGGTTTTTCATTTCTACCGCGTCCATCAGGGAGCCATTTGTGATAGAATGGTGCGGCTACAAAGATCCATCACAATAGCCTTGGGGAGATCCAAATGACTGCACGCATCCTACTCTTCTTAACGGCAGGGCTACTGATTTTCACGGGCAGCGCCCTAGCCGAAGCTTTCGAGCGGCCCGACACCACATGGGTGACCACCTTCGATGAAGAATTCATCAACTGGGCCACACCGGTTACCACCACATTCGATTTTCCGGCTGACGCAGAATCCTATGGTGAGGTGCTTCTCTACTTAACAATCGGATGTCCGGAAGCGCCCGGCGATTGTGATCCATGGGATCGATACGCCTGGCTCCGCCTGATCGAGGATCTCGGCGGCGGCGACACCCGCGACGTTGAGATCGCTCGCTTCATTACTCCCTATGACATCACCGGACCTCCGAATTATCCGCAGAGCTGCCAGTGGGTCTATGACTTGACCGACTACAAGTTCTTACTCAAAAACCAGGTGGACCTGAAGCTTTACATCGAATCCTGGATGGGCAATCTCAAGGGTTGGCTCATCACATGCGAATTCGCTTTCGTGCGTGGCTACAACGAACTTCAGCCCTTCGAGATCGTGAATCTCTACCTGGACGATTGGATCATCTACGGCAACGACTACTTCGCCCACGAAGCGGAGTTGCCCCCCGTGCCCGTCATGATTCCCGCCGAAGCGGCGGCGGCCAAGGTTCGCATGGTTACCACCGGCCACGGTTTTGGATTCGTCGAGAACTGCGCCGAATTCTGCCCCAAGGATCACTCCATCGTGGCGAATACGGAAACCTTTACGCATCTGCTTTGGAATGGTTGCGCCAACAACCCATGCAGCCCACAGGGTGGAACCTGGCAGTATCCACGTGCCGGATGGTGCCCCGGCGACAAGGTTACGCCCTGGGACAACGACATCACTTCCTTGCTCACACCAGGCCAGGAAATGACCTTCGATTACAACATCGAGCAGTATTTCAACCCATGCAATCCAACCAACCCCGACTGCATTCCCGGGCAGACCTGCACCGACTGTAACTACAACGGCACCACACCTCCCAATTGGAAGGTCATGGGTCAGCTGATTCTCTATCGCTACGATCCCACGGCCACCCCAGAAGGTGCACCGGTGCCCAAGTTGGAATTGGGGCAGAACTATCCCAATCCCTTCAACCCCACCACGACCTTCTACTACGAGCTCACCGAGCCGGGTGAAGTTTCCCTGCGCATCATCAGCGCAGGTGGCCGGCTGATTCGCGAAGCGGTTCGCCACCACGCAGATGGCGGCAGCTATCACTTCCTCTGGGATGGTCGCAGTGACGATGGCGAGATCATGCCTTCGGGAGTCTACTTCTACGAAGTGCAGACGGACGATGAACGTCAGTCTCGTAAAATGATCATGCTGCAGTAGCTCATATCACAAGCCAACTTCCAGCCGGGGCAGCCGCCCCGGCTTTCCTATAACGTCAACAACGCTAACCGGTTAGCAACGTTTCCCTCTGGATCTAATCCAAGTATGTTCTATCCTGTGGCACAAAGAAAAACACCCGAGATCCTCTCGAGTAAACACTGGATTCAATGAAGGGAAATGGTGATGAAGAAACTGATCATCGGATTCGTGGTCGGACTTGCCTTCGGCGTCATTCTCATGGGCGTTATGCTCAGCGCGGCTGCTCCATCCATGATGATTCTACAGGACAAGAGCACTATGAGCTTCGAAGAAACAGTCACCGCTATTGAAGCAGCAGCGGTCGAAACTGGCTGGAAAGTTCCCAAGACCTATCGTCTGGATAAATCTGTCGCCGAAGACGGTTACGAAGTTGCACCCGTTGCGATCATCGAGCTTTGCCAACCTCATCATGCTGCAAAGATTCTCGCCGATGACGATGCTCGCATTGTGACGCCCATGATGCCCTGTCGCGCGGCAATCTACACACTCAGTGATGGCACCGTCATGGTCGCGCGAATGAACAGCGGACTCGTCAGCAAGTTCTTCGGAGGACTTGTGGCAGATGTAATGGCTGATGCCGCCGCTGAAAATGAAGTTATCTTCTCTTCTGTAATAGCCGACTAAAAAAAAAGCCCCCGCCTCTTGGCGGGGGCTTTCTCATTCCTCAAGTAAGCTAAGCTTAATCCTCAGTCTTTGTACTGTCTTTTTCTTTCAATTCCTCGGGCATGGCCAGAGGATGTTCCTTCTCGAACTGTTCCTTGGGCATGTAACCGGTGAGCCAAGACGGATTCATGGGATAGACATTGGGGCTGAATACCGTCGAGTACATGTGCCAGATGAGAATGGCCAAGAAGGCCAACCAGGCTTCGTAGTAGTGGATGACCAGGGCGACGTCCAGGAAGCCCTTGGGCAGCCAGGTGACAAAGAGGTTGTCGAACCAAAGCATGAAGCCCGTAATTCCCATGACGACGGTTCCCCAGACCAGTGCCCAGTACTCGGCCTTTTCCACATAGGAGAATCGGCCGAACTGCGGATGTGCCTTCACGATGCCCAGGTTGTAGCCCATCATTTGGAAAGCCTGCTTGGCGTCTTCCCACTTTGGCCACATGTCTTTCAGGAACTGTTTGCCTCGCTCGGTTCCCAGGAAGACCAGATGCCAGACCGAAGCCAGCAACATGATTACACCCGAGATGCGGTGCAGGTCTCCACGGAAGGCGGAGCCGCCCTCCCAACTGAACATCAACTCCGACCACCACACATCGTAGAAGCGCAACGAGAACCCGGAGATGACGAGCAGGGTGAATGAAAGCGCCAAGATGAAGTGCTGCACCACCTCGTCGCCTTCCATGCGGCGAACGTCCTTCTTCTTCATGACTTTCTTCACCTGCTTACGCAGGTCGATGAGCCAGTGAAAGGCCATCCCTCCGATGATGCCGAAGATCAGAACCAGGTAGACCCACCTCACGATACCGGCCACACCGGTATGCAAACCACTGTTGGCATCGTGGATGGCTGTTTGGGCGATTTTGGCAGAAATCTCGGGGTGGCAATCGCCGCAGGTCTGTTGGAGATTTTCAGGGTGCACGGTAGATGATGGGTCGCTAGCGGGAAGAATCCTGTGTGCGCCGTGACAGGATGCGCAATTTGCCACGGTCTGGTCGCCGGCTTTGCTCTTGAGCCCGTGATAGGAGTCCTGGAACGAAAGCAAGCGGCCGGTGGGCAATTCGTACTTTTCATTCAAGGAAGCCGATTCGTGACAAGGAGAGCATGTGGCCTCAGCCAGGCGGCTGGCGCTCACGGGGGAACGCGGATCATCCGTCAGTAGAATGTTGTGCTCGCCATGGCAGGTGGTACAGATGGGCGATTCCACCTGCCCGCGCATGGTCAAGATTCCGTGGATTCCCTCGTTGTAATCCTGCTCAATGTACTTGTGGCACTTTCCACAAGTGGCCGCGATATTGAAATGGTTGATGGGAGAATCCACATCGCCCGGAGGCAGGATCTTATGGGAACTGCCGTCGGTGGAGTGGCAGTCGTTGCAGGTGGCTGCCGAGTAGATACCTCCCAGTGCCGCCTTGCCGTGCACACTGTTGGTGTAAACCTTCACCGGGTGCTTGAAGCGGATCTGATGGTCCTCGGTGAACTTGTCGTCTTCGTGACAGTTGCCGCAGGTCTCAGGCAGATTCAGGGGATTAACCTTGGAGGTTTTATCCACCACCAAACGAATGTCATGGGTGTCGTGGCAATCGACGCAGGTTGGAATGTCGGGAGCTTCACCCACACGCCCGAAGCCGTGACGCTGGTATTGCTCGACCACGTCATCATGGCACTCGCCACAGTTCACGGGGGGAAGCTGCTCCTCGTGGGGCAGATCTTCGATATCCATGTGACAATCGACACATTCCAAGTCCACGTGAATGCTATTGGCCAGATGCTCCACACCCACAACAGGCATGTCTTCATCGGGCTCCCCATGGCAATCCACACAGTCCTCGGTAGTCCAATCCTGGGCCCAAGCAACAGGCGCCGCAATCAGCAGCAGAACGGCGATCCAAATCGCCCCTGGCATTCCCCTCCGGCTCATGATTTCCATCCTTGTGACGATTTCGTGAAGCGGGAGTCTGGATCCCGCAGCAGTTAACACGCGTTTACTATATTGTAAAAAAAGTCACAAGGAATGCAACAAAGAAATCCTCTTATCCTGAATAGGCGGGGAAAGTGGCGTTACCCCCTGAAAGAATAAGGCCTAAGCGCATTCCGGAGAAGGTCTCGGGATGGGTGAGCACCGCGGCCAGGGGCACCGCCGCCGAGGGCTCCACCACTATCTTCATGCGCTCCCAGATGAGCCGCTGGGCTCTGAGAATGGCCGAATCCTCCACCCGAAGGATGGCCTTCACCAGTTCTTGAATGATGGGGAAGTTCCGTTCACCCAGGGATGTGAGCAGGCCATCGGCTACGGTATCGGGATTCAGCGAAGGAATGATATGACCGGCCTCGAGAGACCGATAAGCATCGTCAGCGCCCATGGGCTCACCGGCATAGATCTGGGCTTCAGGTAGCAGCTCGGCAGCGGCCAGAAGAGTTCCGCTGAGAAGACCACCCCCACCCACGGGACAGAGGATTCCATCCAACGCGCCCGCCTCTTCCACCAATTCCAGGGCCGCGGTTCCCTGTCCCGCGATAATGCGGTAATCGTCATAGGGATGCACAAAATGCGCGCCTGTGCGCGCCACCACCTCTTCCAGACCTGCCTCGCGAGCGGCGAGATTGGGTTCGCAGGGAATCACCTGGCCACCATAGCCCTCGACGGCCTCCCGCTTAACAGGAGCTGCCGTGCGGGGCATGACCACATAGGCCGGCACGCCCCGGAGACGGGCGGCCAGGGCCAGAGCTTGGGCATGGTTTCCTGAGGAATGGGTGGCAACTCCCTGCGCAGCCTCTTCATCACTCAGGGAGAAAACGGCATTGCAGGCACCACGAAATTTGAAGGCCCCCACCTTCTGAAAATTCTCGCACTTAAAATGGAGTTCTGCGCCAGACAGCTGATCCAATGTTCTACATCGAAGTACGGGCGTGCGATGGGCGAAAGGCGCGATTCGGGCGGCTGCATCGCGAATGGTTTCAAGGTTTGGGCGGTCCATGGGCGCTCCTTGGGCTTGGGAATCAATATTGCACAAGTTCCCTCGACCTTCTTCTGAAAACTCGATTTGTGCTAGAATGGAGGGGCTGAAACCCCATTCTGGCCCCGCCTCCAAAGGAATCCACAATGAGATATCCCATTCGAAAAGTGGCATTTCCCGCGCTTTTGCTGGTCCTTTTTGCAATCCTGATCCTGGCCCTGCCTTCAGAGGATTCCAAGCCTCAGAAGAAAAAACTCAGCGGTGCCATGAAAGCACTGCAGCTTTGGTCTGCGCAGCGGGCCTATCCCAACAGCAAAGTTCCAGAGGGAGGATTCTCGGAGGCCTGGGAGGAAACCCGGCTCATGCGCCAGCGAAGCAGCGCCTATGACGATTCCACCGAGCCCTGGACGGAGATGGGCCCCCATAACATCGGCGGGCGCACCCTTTGCCTGGCCCTTCATCCCGACAACACGGACATCCTCTATGCGGGCGCGGCCAGTGGCGGTCTATGGCGCAGCGATACCGGTGGTGTGGGCGCCGATGCCTGGGACTATGTGGATACGGGATTTCCCATTCTCGGTGTTAGCAGCATCGCTTTCGATCCCTTCGATTCGGATGTCATGTACATCGGAACCGGCGAGGCCTACAGCTACGACTCGGCCACCGGCGGCGAGGTCATCCGAGTAACCCGCGGCAGCTACGGCATGGGCATTTTGAAAACGCAAGACGGCGGCGCAACCTGGAGCAAGAGCCTGGACTGGAGCTACGCGGAAAACCGCGGCGTTTGGATGTTGGCCGCAGACCCCAGCGTTCCCGGCCACTTCTATGCGGCAACCACCGAAGGTATTTACGAAACCCTGGACGATGGCGACAACTGGACCCAGGTGCTCGACGTGATCATGGGAACGGATATTCGCCTGCATCCTCTCCAGCCCAACCGGCTTTTTGCAGCTTGCGGAAATTTCGCCTCGGAGGGCTTCGGCATCTATCGAAGCCTCGATAGCGGCGCCAACTGGACCCGCCTCTCAAACGGCCTGCCCAGCTGGTGGGATGGAAAGGTGCAGCTTGCCATCGCGCCCGGAAATCCCAACACCATCTACGCGAGTATCGCCAACGACGACGCGGGCCACGGCCTTTACCGCAGCACCAACGGTGGCGACAGCTGGACACGTCTGACCAGCACCAACTACGCGTCCTACCAGGGATGGTATTCGCACTACGTGGTACTCAGCCCCCACGACCCCGATCATCTTTTTGTGGGCGGCATCGAGATCTGGGAATCCAACAATGGCGGCATCTCCCTTAGCGAAAGATCCGAGTGGCAGGAAATTTACTACGGTACCAATCCGCCGGAAGGTCCCATTGGCGGACCTAACTATGCGCATGCGGATCATCACTTCGCGCTTTGGCATCCCACCGACGCGCAGACCGTTTTCTTCGCCTCCGATGGCGGAGTTTTTAAGAGCACCGACGGGGGCGACAGTTTCCAGAGCCTCATCGGCGGTTACATGACCACGCAGTTCTACAATGGATTTTCGAATTCCACTTCCAGGCCAAGCCGGGCCATCGGCGGCATGCAGGATAATCTCACCGCCATCTACGACGGCAACGTGGCCTGGCGACGCGTGATCGGCGGCGACGGCTGCTGGACGGCCATCAGCACCAGCATCGATGAAACCATGTACGGTTCCTGGCAGTACCTGAACATGCAACGCTCGCGCAACGGCGGCGTGAATTGGAGCGGTGTATCACCCCCGGGCTCCACTTATCCCACGGCATTCGTTGCGCCCTTCGTTTTGGCGCCGAGCAGTCCCAGCGTGCTCTATGCCGGTCGCAATCGCGTGTATCGAACTTCAAACGAAGGTACCAGCTGGATCACCACCAACGGTGGCGCGGCGCTGGACGGTAACAATCCCGTTTTGTCCATGGAGGTAGCACCCAGTGATCCCGACGTGGTCTACGTGGGCACGGCACCCATTGATTCCCGGGCGAATGTCTATCGCACACGCAACGGTGGCGACGATTGGACAAACGTCACCGGCATTCTGCCCGATCGTTATCCCTCCGATATCACCGTGCATCCGACGAACTATGACATCGTCTACGCAACCTTCATGGGATTCGACTCAGGGCACGTTTATAAGAGCGGCGATGGCGGGAACAGCTGGCAGGACATCAGCGTGGGCTTGCCGGACATTCCCACATCGGCCATCATCCTCGATCCCGACAACCCGGAGATCATCTATGTGGGCACTGACTTGGGTTGCTATGTTTCGCCCGATGACGGCGCCAGCTGGCATCCCTTCATGATGGGTATGCCCACCACCATGATCAACGATCTAAAAGTCTACTCGAACGGGCGACTGCTTCGCGCGGCCACCCATGGCAACGGCGTCTACGAGCGCGACCTCTACGATCCCACGGGCACGGATATCGTGGATGCTCTCGCCCCGCGCCTATTGGACCTGAGCGTTTCGCCCAATCCCCTGGAAGCGGGAAGTCGCGTAAGCTTCACTCTGGAACGGAGAGAAGTTCTCAGCCTGGATCTATTCGACGTACGGGGCCGACGCATCATGCAGATTCTGGAGGGAGAGCGCAGCGAAGGTCGCCACGAAAGCCAGCTGACGCTTCCTGATCTTAGTGCAGGCGTCTACTTCCTGCGCTTGAAAACACCTACTGGCTATGGCACCACGCGCATGGTGAAGCTGCGCTAGTAGAGTTGTTTGACAATGCTCCAGCTTGAACTGGGAGACGGCGTCGTATCGAAGACGACTGTCTCCCAGTTTTCGTAGTGAATGGGCTCAAAGCCCGCCACGCTGACGGTAGAACCGTCATCGCTATAGCTGAAACCCATGGTTTCAATTGTAAGCACGTCGGCAGTTGCTTGATCGCCACCGTCGAGATTGCGGGAACAATCCTGGAGGGGACGCACTCGGAGTTGGTCGTCAGCGGGACCACCCACGTAGTTTTCGAAATTGGCATGAAGGATAATTCTCTGACCGCCGGCATCGATGACCTGTTCCACCCCGAGCAAACTCAGATTGAGACTACCTCCAGCGGTGGACTCCGCAAAAGACAAGGTGTCCTCTCCTCCCTCGTCCATGAGAGTGTTGACGTTTTCCGATCTTTCGTTATCGGAAAGGTAGATATCGCAGGCATCGGGTCCATCGCCACCCCAAATTACATTTCGACCTTTTCCCGGGGTGAAGAAATTGCTGCCACTTCCACCGAACATCGTGTCATCCCCATCACCCCCGATGAGTCGGTCATTTCCATTCCCTCCGCGCAGTTCATCGTTTCCACCTCCACCGTCGAGGTAGTCGTCGCCATCTCCTCCATCTGCATAGTCCCAGGCATATGTGCAGTTGACCGTATCGTCATCAGCCAATCCCCAAAAGAAAGTCGGGACTTCGGGTGCAATTATGATGTCCGATCCATAGTTTCCATGGATCGCTGCCTTCACGAGATTAGGGAAGAGGTATGGGACAACACCGCCATACCGACTACAATCGACAATGGAACCTAGATGGTGAACCGATACGACTAAATGCGTGACCTGGTCACAGTTTACCGAGGGGCTACCCGGGGGTCCTGGCTCAGCGCCGTTGATCCAGACTCTCCCATCGCTGCACCAGATGACAATTTCATCAAAGTCGGTGCTTTCCACGGTTAGGACGCCATCGAGGAAATGACTGACGACTTCTGATGACGCATTCGGCGCGTAGAACTGCGCCACTAGGGCCAGTATTGAAACAATTCCAATAACTCTCGACATAATTCCACCCTCCCCCATAGCCAATTTCCCATCTCTATCCTCGTGGGGATTCTATCAAATCTGCTAATCCTAACTCCAGACCCTTTTGGAAGTGAGCTTGACCGGAAGGCGCCGGCCTGACAATCTCGGAGAATGAAAACACAAATCCTCGCAGTTTTGGTTGTACTCGCCGGCAGCAGTGTATGGGCTGAGACCATGAGACTTGAATCTCCCAGCCAAAGGCTCGCACTTGAGCTGGAGTTAGTTGATGGCTCTGCCCTGTATTCCCTCAGCTATGAGGATCGCCTCATCATATCCCCTTCCCGACTCGGTTTTCAGTTTCGCGATGACCCTCCTCTCGATCGCGCTCTGTCGGTGACTTCAGTGTCGCGTTTGGAGAAAGACGAGCTGTGGAAGCAGCCATGGGGCGAATGTGAATGGGTACGGGATCTCCACAATGAACTTCGAGTGGAACTGAAAGACACCGATGCAAGGCGTCTGATTCTAACTTTTCGCCTCTTCAATGATGGCCTCGGGTTTCGATACGAACTCCCCGAGCAAAAGAATCTCGTCGACTTCGCCATCATGAACGAGATCACCGAGTTCAATCTAGCCCATGATGCAATGGCCTGGTGGATTCCCGCCATGGACGCCGAGCGCTATGAGTATCTCTATCGCAACAATCCTGTGAACGATATCGCCAAGGCTCACACACCACTAACACTGGAATCCGAAAGTGGACTCTTCCTCAGCATTCACGAAGCGGCCCTCACCGACTACGCCAGCATGACCCTGGAACCTGCAGGAGACCACAAGCTCAAATGCCAACTGGTTCCCTGGGCAAGCGGAGTGAAGGTGATCGGCAAGACGCCTTTCAAGTCGCCCTGGCGAACTATCCAAGTTGGCCAAACCCCCGGCGAGCTTTTAGAATCCAACTTGATTCTCAACCTCAACGAACCCTCGAAAATCGAGGATAGCAGTTGGATCGAGCCTGGCAAGTATGTGGGCATCTGGTGGGGCATGCACATTGGCACCTACACCTGGGGCTCTGGTCCAAAGCATGGCGCGACCACGGAGAACGCCAAGGACTATATCAATTTCGCCGCGGAAAACGGTTTTGCCGGCGTGCTCATCGAAGGATGGAATCTGGGCTGGGATGGTGACTGGTGGGGAAACGGAGGCAACTTCGAGTTCACCCAAGCCCACCCTGACATGGACTATGAAGAAGTATGCCGATACGCCGCTGAAAAAGGCGTGCGCATTATCGGGCATCACGAAAACGGCGCCGACATCGACAACTACGAAAGCCAAATGGAAGCTGCCTTCGCCTACTGCCAAGAACTGGGCATCAATGCGGTGAAGACGGGCTACGTGGGACGCAAATGCCAGGGCGAGTGGCATCACGGACAGTTCATGGTGCGCCACTACCGCAAGGTCGTGGAACTGGCAGCCAAGTACGGCGTGATGCTGGACGTACATGAGCCCATCAAGGATACGGGCATTCGCAGAACCTGGCCCAACATGATGACCCGGGAAGGAGCACGCGGGCAGGAGTACAACGCATGGAGCGGCGACGGCGGAAATCCGCCCGAGCATGAGACCATTCTACCCTTCACTCGTATGCTCTCCGGACCCTTCGACTTCACACCGGGCATTTTCAGGTTGCTCTTCCCTGAGCTTCGCGAACGCAATCGCGTGAACACGACCCTCGCCAAACAGCTGGCCCTCTACGTGGTGCTTTACAGTCCCATGCAGATGGCGGCTGACCTGCCCGAGAACTATGTGAACCAGCCACCCTTCCAGTTCATCCGCGATGTTCCTTGCGACTGGGCGCAAACCCGGGTTCTAGGTGGCGAGATCGGCGAATACGTGACCATCGCGCGCAAAGACCGGGCAAGTGAGGATTGGTTCCTGGGTGCGGTGAGCGATGAGAAGGCCCGCGAGTTTAGCATTCCTCTGGATTTCCTCGACCCGGAGCTCAGATACATGGTGACCATGTATCAGGATGGACCCGAGGCACACTGGGAGCACAATCCCTACGACATTCGCATCGCTGTGCGCGTGCTGAATTCGGGTAACACCTTGAAGCTGAAGCTGGCCGCCGGTGGTGGATTCGCGGCGCGTTTTCATCCCCTACCCGAATAAAAAAACCCCGGCGCCAAGTGCCGGGGTCAACAAAGCTGTATTCTCTTGAGTTCTAGTAGTCGCCGAGATTGGTGAATTCGGCGTTCTCGAGCCAACTGTCGGGGGCCTGGAGGAAGTCGACCATGCCTTCGAGCAGGTGGCGATGGCGCTTCTCTTCGTCGGCTAGACGAAGCAGCAATTCTTTCTGGGCGGCGTTGTCCACTTCGGCCGCTTTTTCCACGTAGAAAGCTTCACTCTTGGCCTCGATCTCAGCGGCACGGCGGTAAACTTCCACCTGCTCGCCGGAGAGGTCCAGATCGTCCTTGGTGATGCCGGCGAAGATATTGATGGCATCGGTCAGGACGGTGGTCTCGGCCATTTCAGGATCGGCGGACTTGGACATGCTATGAAGGATGGCGTAGTGCTTGTCCTCATCCTCGGCCATCTGCCCAAGAATGCGCTTCACACCCGCGTCCTGGCTTTTTTCGGCCAGATCACGGTAGAGCTTGGCGCCGTCCAGTTCCATTTGCATCGCGAATTCGAAGATGTCCATTGCTCTCTCCTTGAACAAACAGTCTTCACCGAGGAATATGATTAGGTCGGTGATCTTGGAGTCACCAATCTAGTATCCTGAAGGCGGTCCCGCCAGAGATCCGTCCATAAATCCCCCCGGGAGGATTCATGCAACGCGCACTCACAAGTGCTTTATTTTCAATGCTTCTTCTCACCTTGGCCTGCGGCGGAGGAAATGAGGCGAAGTCAGCACCTGAGGGAGATTTCCGCCAAGTGCCTTTCGCCCTCATGGAGGATGGTGAGAGCCGATTGGCAGACTTTGAAGGCCGGGTCGTTCTCATTGTCAATGTGGCGAGCAAATGCGGATTCACATCTCAGTACGAAGGCCTGCAGGCCCTCCAAGAGCGATTCGAAGGCCAGGGCTTCACGGTGATCGGATTTCCCGCCAACAATTTCTTGGGCCAGGAGCCGGGCAGCAATGAGGAAATTCTGGCGTTTTGCCGAAATGAATTCGGTGTCAGCTTCCCCATGGCCCAGAAGATAAGCGTGAAGGGCGAGGACATGCACCCTCTCTATCAGCATCTCTGTTCCGGCCTCGGAGACAGCGAACTGGCCGGCGACATTTTCTGGAACTTCAACAAGTTCCTGCTCGATCGAGAGGGCCAGCTGATCGGCCGTTATGGATCCCGCACTTCTCCAGACGACGCCGAATTATTGTCCAGTATTGCGAAGGCCCTGGAGCAGGAATAAAAAAAGCGTCCACCGAAGATGGACGCTTGAAAACTGTGTATTCGAAAAAGCTAGAAGCCAAACAGCAGTCCGGCTGAGTAGGTGGTCAGTTTTCCGAAGCCGATTTCGGCATTGAGTTTCACACCCAGATTCAGTGTGGCGCCCAGGGTTCCGCGAGCCGTTTGAACTCCATCAATGGAGAATGAGATATCAGAAGGAGTGCTGCCGTCTTCACCCTGATAGGTGTAGGTCACATCCATGCTGGACGATTCCTTGGCCGCGCCAGCATAAACCGTCACCAGAGCGAAGCCCTTGCTGACAGCTCCGTAGAAACTCGTGGCGGAAGTCTGTAGCGATTCGCCCACATCCAGATTCTGGTAGAAGAATCCCACAGAGACATCCACCGGAAGGGTGGGCATGAGATGGCTCACACCATAGGCCGCACCGAATCCAAAGTAACCCAGGTCACCCAGGTCACCCATGGTCATGGTAGGCAGCCAGCGCAGTGTGGCCTGCAACCCGGCAATGCCGCCTACCGAAACTTCGGGCGTGGCGAGAAGCACGTAGTCCAGATCCACGAGGGAGGTAATACCCTCGATCTGATAGACCGGCAGGCCGTTCCAGTAGGCCGTCACCCTGCCGCTCTCATCTTCTGCACCAAACACCGTGGGTCCTTCGAAAACGAGCTTGCCCGTTTCTCCCGGATAACCGAAGTCATCCAGAGCCACATTTTCCACAATGCGGAAGGTCTTGTCGGCGTCATTGAGACTCGTGGCCATGGCCTTGATGCCCACGTTGAATGTCAGGCGAGTCTTGGGAATCTTGGCCGTATGATAAAGACCCGTGTTCGTATTGATACCGAAGCCGTGAATCAGGGGGGCGAGATACCCTTCGGCATAGGACTGGCCGACCTGCTCAAGCAGTTCATCGAGGGTCTCATCTCCGGCCCAGGACGGCATCGCCCAAAGCAGCGCGAGCAATACGGCAGCGACCATGAGTCGGCCCTTGCTCCGGGGAATCAGGAACATAATCATCCTCCCGGTTTGCGAATTCTTGTTTTCTACAATCCGACTAGATCGGAGTGACTTCACCTGTTTCCATGTCGACATTCCAAGCAAAGCTGCCCACCTGAACCGTGGCGGTCTGATCGGGATGGAAAGTGATCAGGCCAGCGGCATTGGGGGAAACTACCTCTATAGTGCCGCCTGTGGGGTAGCCAGTGTCGGGAACGACTACATCGATAACCGTGAAGTTCAGCCAGAAGTCGACCAATGTCAGCTTGCCATCACCATTGGCGAGCAAGGGATCTCCATCCGCAGTCAGATCGAACTCGAAGGAGATCGTGACACCCGTGCCCTCAGGTACCCAGTCGAGAGTCTCACCGGTCTCGGTCCAGATGTGCTGGGGCGCAGTATCGTGCCAGAAGCATCCCGTGAAGGGATAGAGATTGCAGATCTCCTCGGCCACACGGCCAGCATCATTGAACTGAGGAAGTGTATTGACGATGGCGAAGGCCAAGAAGCCGGACTGATGGGCCACGTCTTCCTGATCAACGGTTAGTTCATCGTTGGGTGTGACCGTATCTTCACTACATCCGATGAAGATCATGCCACTTAGAAACACAACACCCAGAACCAGGATGTATTGGAAAACGGATTTTCCTCTCATGGCGAGTTCCCTCCTTATAAGGCGATGTTAACGGATCGCGATTTTCGAAATCCTAGCATAGGCCTATGGTGATGAATACCCAAAAAGGAGGGCTCTTCGGGCTAGGAAAATCGTGCTGTTAGAGCAAAATCATGATTTGAAAGAAGGATTTATCATGGAAAAGAAAGGAATCGTAGGACTCGTCGTCCAACTCAAAGGTCTCGGTGAAGAGTAGTGCGATACCCTTCCACCGATAGTCGAGAGTGAGATAGAGACGGTTTTCATTTCGACTTGAGTGGCACATGTCTTCACTAATCCAGTCGGGGTCCGAACTCGGCCAAATTGAGACTCCACTCCCCGCGAATCCGAAATCCATGTTGAAGCGCGGCCCAGCCTTCCAGCGCAGTCCGGTCATCCATGAACGTGAATAGTTGGAATATTGATAGCCCGTGTTGGGCAGTTCCGGTCCAGAGGATTCTTCGTGTTTCTCTCGGTATTCAAAAAGAATTTCGGCCTGCCACTTGGAGCTTAACTCCTTGTTCAAAGAAGGCCTGAACCAGAGAGTCTCCCGATTCGTGGATTTGGCCTGAATCTCCAAGCCGGCCATCAGGGGATTAATCTCGAAGCTCCCCCACTTGCCCCCGGCACTCATGGACGCCCACCATGAGCCCAATCTTGGCGAAATCAATTCAACTTGGACCCGGCCGCCCTCAAGCTTCTCTTCATAGTCTTCGGGCAGGAAGTAGACAGAGGCAGGATGATGCGTTCGGTGAGTGGGAGTTAGCATGGCGGCGCGAAACTCCATGCGACTCGTCTCTCCACTATCGGCGAGGAGCCAAAACTCCAGAAATTTCGGAGTCTTCACATAGATCCATCGTTCTTCGGCTAAGACGCTGCTTTTCTTGGCAATGCGATTATTCACGAAACGCTGAAAGATGAAGTCCAGGCCCACTCCGTGAAGATGATCGGAGCGCCACTGTAGCCGGACTCCCAAATCGTGATCGGCCTTGGCGTATCTGGGTCGATAGAAAAAGCCCAGGGAGCGACCGCTCCCATGGCGCCAGTCCAGGGCGACTTCGTTCCAGTCGATGCGATGGCTGAAGGTTTCCGTCTTTGAGTAAGCATAGGAAAGATAGAAAGTGGAAGATAACTCCCGCTGGATTTTTGCCTCCAGCGCTACTTCCCACTTCTCATGGCTTCCGCAGCTATTGGTCAGCCTCATACCGGTATCTGTCGCTAGCCAATCGCGGCGCCAGGTCAGCGGATGCCTTGCCTGCAGATTGTCCAAGGCATTTTCGTCATTGGCATCCTGGAGGTCCATGCGCCAAGTCTCAAACTCACTCATGTCTGCATAAGAGGGCAGGGTGGCGAAGAAGATCGCCATGCACAACACCATCAATTGAGTGAGTCGTTTATTCATCGAGGCCAGCATAACTGTTAGCTCGAAGCATTTCAGCAGGAAAGCACGAACTCAACACATTCTCTACTCAGCCACGCTCCCAATATCTCTTGCCCAATCGGGGAAGGACCCCGCCTCGATCCCGAAAATCGCAGATCCTAGGAAGTAGAAGAAGGTCGCGATGATCAGCGCTCCAACCAAGTTCAAAACAATTCCCACACGTGCCATTTCGGCAATGCGAATTCGCCCGCTGCCGAAGACGATGGCATTGGGAGGTGTGGCCACAGGCATCATGAATGCACAAGATGCCGAAAGCGTGGCGGGGATCATCAGCAGCAGAGGATGCACTTGCATGGCAAAGGCTACTGAAGCGAGGATGGGCAGAATCATCTCCGTGGTGGCCGTGTTGCTCGTGAGTTCTGTGAGGAAGGTGATCACCAGGCAGATAACCAGGATCATGACGAAAGGCGGAACGCTGGAAAGGCCAGCAAATTCGTTTCCAATAAGTGTGGAAAGCCCTGTCACCTGAAAACCCTTGGCCAAGGCGAATCCACCGCCGAAAAGCAGGACGATGTTCCAGGGCAAACTTCCTACGACCTTCGGGCTCATGATGGCCGGGCTGTCGGCCTCTCTACTCCGGGCGGGAATCAGGAAGAGAGTCATGGCCATGAAGAGAGCGACGGTACCATCGTCGACAAAATCTGGGAAGGGTAGCAGCGAGGACCAGCCCGGTATGCTCGCAAAGCCGAGATTAAGGGGCTTACGAAACACCCAGAGTATGGCAGTGAGGGTGAAAACGATGAACACGGCCTTCTCTTCGAAAGACGGGGATCCGAGGGCCGAGTATTCACCCTCGACGATGGAGCGGTCCACACGCAAGTGATTGGGCACGCGAAAGAAAACTCTCGTGATGAAAATCCAGGCCACGAAGAGCATGATGATCGAAAGTGGAAGGCCCATGATGAACCAGGTGCCGAAGGAAATGGGCTCGGCGCCCGGGAAGGTGATCTCGAAGATTCGCGCGAAGGATAAGTTGGGCGGCGTGCCCACCAATGTTGCGATGCCTCCCAAAGAACACGCATAGGCAATGCCCAGCATGAGCCCAACGGCGAATCGGTGGGTTTCCTTTTGGCCGAATCGATTTTCCATTTGCGAGACGATGGCCAAGCCTATGGGCACCATCATGATGGCCGTGGCGGTATTGGATATCCACATGGACAGGAAGGCCGCCGCCGCCATGAACCCTAATACGATTCTCGCAGGGCCACCGCCGATGGCGCGAATGATGAACAAGGCGATGCGTTTGTGCAGGCCCCAACGCTCCATGGTCATGGCGATCATGAAGCCGCCGAGGAAGAGAAATATGGTGCTGTTCACGTAGATGGGCGCGGTGGATTTACCCTGGAGAATTCCCAGCAATGGAAACAGGAGAAGTGGAAGCAGGGCTGTGGCCCAAAGCGGAATAGCCTCGGTGATCCACCAGGTGGCCATGAGAAGAGCCACCGCCGCCATCCTTGTTACAGCGGGATTGCCCGGTGAAAAATCGGCAAACAGGATGATGGCAAAGAAGAGCGTCGCGCCCAGAAGCAAACCGATCCTTTGACTAAGGCTGCGCTTCCCATCCTTTTGAGTGTTATGCATTGATCTCCATACAAGCCTTTGCGTTTCAGGACCGATCCAAATCAGGCTATCGAACCTTCAAAAGGCTGTAAAGGAGCGGAAAGTCCGAGACCTGATCTTGATGCTAAAGAGAGGGCAACTTTTGCTGCATCAGGATAAAAGGCGAGTGAGGCAAATTCATTCATTCCAGCACATTATAGAGCTTTCAATTCCAATCATCACTTATCAAGCACGCACGGAAATTGCATCGTATCCATTTCCCATTGACGCCGGGGTCTCCAGAAACATAGCATTTAGGAGCAATACTTCGGTATACTGCATTCATATCGCTTGATGGGCCGAGCTCATCCGGACAGCCGGACAGGTGCGGCCTCAGATTTCCAACGAGGAGGGTCATTGAATGAAACTGCTGATAGCACTTTGCATCGTTGCGCTTGCCATCCCAGCGTTCGCCAACGAGTTGAAAGTTCCCAACAACACCGATACCGCTACCGCTCGCGTCGACTGTAACGTTGACGGTTGCGACTACTTCGCAATGACTGTTGGCGAGACTTTCGACAACACCGCTGGTCCCTTGACCTATGGTCCCTTGGCCACCACCGGCGGCTGCGCGATCACCAACGTGGTCCTGGCCGTTGATATCATTCAGACTTGGTGTGGTGACCTCGTCATCGACCTGTACTACGACGAGAACAATGACGGCGTCTACGACTTCGGTCCGGTTTCGGCCCTGTGTCGTCCCGCCCTCGATGGCTGTGACTATGACGGCTGCTGCGGCTGCAGCGGCGACTTGGTCGGCGTCTACACCTTCGGTGACGATGGTGCGGATCCCCTGGGTGAAGTGGACTGCCCCTCGGCTATCGAGCCCGGCTGCTTCATGCCTGCCGTTGAAAGCCCTGCTGGCTTCGCAGATACCTTCGGTGGCGCTGCCGCCGGTGGTAGCTTCTACATGGAAATCGCTGATGGTGCCGGTGGTGACGAAACCACTCTGAACGCCTTTGGCGTCTATGTCTGCTGTGGCACCACCGCCACCGAGGACACCAGCTGGAGCCGCGTCAAGACTGACTACTGATATGGAACGGCGGGTCAAGCCGCATTCTCTGCCCCGGGGTTTTCCCCGGGGCTTTTTTGTTGGGGAAGCGACGATAGCGACGGTTGATCAGACTGATATCCGCGGGTTGGCTACCGCATTTCATCGTTCGTCCGGGGCTGCCTCAGTCTAAGTTCGCGAGTTGGGCCTTCGGCCGTATCGCATAATAAAAGCGAGGGTTCCCCATCTTCCGGTCGCTTCCCCTTTAGTCTGACCTAAGCCTCCTGTGCTTGAGTCTGCAGAGCGTACCAGATGAACCCGCAAAGCTCCCTCGCCACTGCCGTGGCAGCCACACATGGATGCTTCTTGCTGGCGATCATGTAGAACTTCCTCTTGAGACGATGCTGGGCCTTGATCGCGATGCCGACGATCTGAGGGTTTTGACCCTGGCGACGGCGCTGGATATGGAGCGTCGCTTTGACTTCGTGCCGGTAGTGCCAGGCGGCCTCGATCAGGACTCTGCGGATCTCCGCGCTGCCGGCCTTGGTGATCGACCCGCGGCGCTGGACTTCACCACTGGATCGCTCTGAAGGAACCAGGCCTGCGAAGGCCATCAGACCGGTCGGGCGACCGAAGCGCCGGATGTCGCCGACGCCAGTGTTTCTGTGTCCAGTAGTTCTTCCCTTCCGTGAAGCGGTGGCCATGGGTGGCCAGAACCCGGACGATCCGATGCTTGAGCCGAACGACATGAGACTGGACCGCCAGTCGGGAGCGAACCAGCTGGCGCAGGGCCTCCTGCTCTTCGGTCGGCACGGCCACCGGCACCAAGTGGCCGCTGCGGTAGTGACGAACCAGGTTGACCGCATCGAGACGATCGGTCTTGCGCCGGTCGCCCGGCCTGCGGGGGATCAGGCTGGGGGCGATCACTTCGCAGTGGAAGCCATCGCGCTCGAGGATCCGGTGCAGGACATAGCCCGCTCCGGAGGCCTCGTAACAGCCTCGGACCGCAGCGCCCTGCTGGCCGAGGCGACGGAAGAGCTTGCGGACGGGGTTGAGGTCTCCGGGAAGACGAACGATCTCCGGCTCGGGATCGTCTCCGTGGAGAATGGCGGCGGTGATGGAATCCTGGTGGACATCCAGTCCCACCCAGGCGACTTCTGTGCTAGAATCTTTCATGGTCGGCCTCCTTGTAAGAGAGACTTAGAGCTTAGACTCTAATGCGGCTCTGGGCACCACGGTGCGCAACCCGCGATAACCAGGAGGCCGGCCGTTCCATATTGTCTAGGCCTAGCTTAGTAACTAGTTTTAGAACCCCGCCCATATGGGCGGGGTTTTTGCTTTAGCTAGGACCGTGTCCACCTAGGACCTCTAACTTCTTTTAAGACAAAGAGATCTCTTGTGTGGACAGGGATTCATCACTTGAATGATCGCATTCAGGTAGATATAATTTACAGGCAAATCCTCGATATACCGGATTGTACCGTGTTTCGAGGATTGTTTCGCAGCGTCTAGAAACTCAATTGAGAACTCAACCGAAGGATTACTCCATGAAGCTTGTTACCATCTTACTGAGCATCTCCCTTTTGGCTCTCCCGGCCTTCGCCGTCGAGACCAAGGACACCCTCACCGAAAGCAACGTTGTTGTGGATCGCACCGAGTGTGACACCAGCGGCTGCGACTACACCGGCATGGACGTCAACGAGGAGTTCGACAACACCGCCGGTCCCCTGCGTTTCGGTCCCGTTGGCACCGCCTCCGGTTGCTCCATTCTCGACGTGATCCTGAGCGTCAACATCGAACAGACCTGGTGTGGCGATCTCGTCATCGACCTGTATTACGATGTGGATAATGACGGCATCATGGACCTCGGTCCCGTGTCTGCTCTCTGTCGTCCGAACCTCGATGGTTGCGCTTACGACGGCTGTTGCGGTTGCAGCGGCGACGTGGTCGGCATCTACACCTTCAGTGACAATGGTGGAGCTCCCTTGGGCGAAGGCGATTGCCCCGGCGTGATTCCCAATGGTTGCTACATGCCTGCCGTTGAAAGCATCGCCGGCTTTGCCGATACCTTCGGTGGCGCGCCCTCCGGAGGCGACTTCTACCTGGAAATCGCTGATGGCGCTGGTGGCGACTCCACCTTCCTGTTCGACTGGGGCGTCTACGTCTGCTGTGGCAGCACCGCTTCCGAGAACAGCAACTGGAGCAAGGTCAAGTCCGAGTACTAGACCCAAGCTTGCCGAATTGAATTTAACCCCGCCCAATGGGCGGGGTTCTTTTATAGGAGGAAGAGGGTGCTGAAGCGAATGCGCGTGGCATTCGCGGCTTTGTTAATGCGCGTGCCCACATAAACGGAATCGAGAATCACCGAGGCATCTCCGTACTCGATCACCGTGTGGTTGATTTCCAGATCGAAACGAATGCGTTTTGCGGGTGCCAGGTGCAGACCGCCACCCATGACGGCCCCCATCCCCGACAGCTCGAGCCCTTCCCCGCTTCCATTCACCGATTCAATAGATGTCTTTGCTCCACCAAAACTTCCACGCAGGTAGGGCCTGATGGGTCCCCGTTCCAGGAAGTGACCACGTATGCCGAATGTGAAGGTGACGAAGTTCGCCTGAACATCTGCCAGGTTTGTATCGTGCAAACTGCCTTCCACGTCGAAGGTCAGCTTCACGCGAGATCCCAGCCAACGTGCGCCGGTGAGAGCGAACCCGAAACCGGCCTGATCGCTCAGATGAAATGGATCGGCGGCACTGGCCTCTTCCAATTGCTTCCAGCCACCCATGACGCCGAAGCCGATTTCCCAGGGATGCTCCCGCTCCACCAGCTCAAGACTCGTGGCAAAGAGAGGCACAGTTAAAAAAAGAAGGGCGAGAGTAAACTTGCTGATGGGGCGATCTTTCATGATGCACCTTCTTGGAAGGAATTCCGGACCGACACGAGGTCGGCCCGGATATTCGCAAAAGGTCGTTTGAACGTCCTAGCTGATTTCCATGTCCGAACCATCCGGACCGAACTCAATGGTGTAAGTAACCGTGTTGCCCCACTGAGTCACGCTAACCGTTCCGGTGCCGCTGCCATCGGGGGCGAACCAGATCTCACCTTCCAGTGAAGGATCGCCCTCGGCATTGGGATCGGCGGCCGAGAAGACAACATGCGCGCCGCCGCCTTCCAATGCTTCGTGACGGAATTCTCCGTGGGCACCATCGTTGCGACTCCAGGAGCCTTCGGAGTATTCATCCTCACTAGCGCTCAGCGTGAACTCTTCATAGAGGTCTTCGTACTCGCGATGACCCGAAGCCGTGAAGGTTCCCTCGTCACCCTCAGAGGTGAAGTAGGTCTCGTCGGCGCGGCCATCCTGCCATTCGTAGATGTCCCAGGCTTCCACGGAACCTTCCAGCGAGCTTCCATGCTGATCGCGACTCACGGGATCCTCACCTGCGGGATAAGTGGTTTCCACCGAGTAACTGCCGTCGGTTTCAGACCAAGTACCTTCCACGTGGGTGCCGTCGGCACGATCTTCTTCAAGACTCGCGGTGCCCTGGCCATCCCAGGTGATGAACTGTTCGTGGCTCGTGCCGTCCTGGTATTCCATGAGCACGTAGAGGGAGCCAGAGCCGTCGCAATTAATGTCCGCTTCACGAACCAGATGCACCAGCCACCAGTCCTCGTCGTACCAAACATCCTGCTCGGCCTGGCCGCCGCAGGGTTCCTCACCCGGCGTTACGGGGGACTCGGGAACCATGTGCACGTAGTTGCGAGGGTTTCCGCCGTCGACAGCGCTGCCGTCGAAGATGGAAAGACGGCTTAGTTCGTGGAGCAGGTCGTCGCCGGGATCATCCAGATCACCCATGTCCACATGAATGGTATCGCTGATGGATTCAAGCCATTCGTTGATCGGAGCCGCCGTGAAATCGCCGCGAGCTTCCAGAACAACGCCGGGCTCGATGGCTCCACCCAAGGGATCTTCCAGGATCACATGATTCACCGCGTCGCTGCGCCAGTAAATGGTGGATTCCAGCGAATAAAGCAAGTCGTCTTCGGCCGATTGGAACTCGCCCATATCGGCAATGAGCACCGTTTCGGTCCAAAGCTGTAGAGGATGGAATCGGGGTTCATCCACGCGGACGTAGGCACGAACCTGAACGCCGGCCTCGATGGGACCCGAACCCGAGAGAGGCGCCACGGAACTGACATCGACCTCGCCACCGAACCACTGCTCTTCGGAATCGAAGCGATGGTAGAGATCATCGGCGGGATCTTCCAGGGTGCCGCCCATATCGATGAGCAGTTCCTGTTCACGGCGAACGATCTGTCCCAGAATGGGCGCGTACTCGTGCTGCACCACATAGCGAACCAGATCGGCTTCGGGATCTTCCCAAACCAAGGCGTCCAGTCCGAGGGTATCGGGGCCATGATAATAGTGCACATCGATGGTGTCGCCGGGGGCGTCACGATTGCCCATACCGCTGGCGAATTCGGGAGACTCCATCATGCGGCGAGTAAGTGCGGGAAAGGAAGCGGCTTTCGAAGAGAGGTTGCCGAAGGCCAGAATATCATCGGCAGCCCGGACACTCTTATTGGGGAAATCCACTCCCTCCCCCGACCAGAACTCCGAATCCGCATCTCCGTACAAGCCTCCATCCTCGGCAAGACTGCTGAGGGGATTTTCGAATTGGTTTAGAAGGAGCAGATTCTGCTCCACCGCCGCCGATGTTTGCGCCGACTGCGCAAGAGACGAGGCGATGTCGAGATCGGGATCCTCCTGAACGGGAGTTGCCAGGTCACAGCCTGTGGCGAAAAATAGTGACGCCATCAGAATGACCGGCAGCATGAGGGTCGTTTTGGAATTGAGAACTCGGTTTTTCATGAGATTGTCCTCCTGTGTTTCCGGCTGACCCTTCTTCCGCAATCCTCGTGCCCTTGGGCGGGCCGCTCTAATTTCGATAACTGTGCGCATAAACCTTTGTTTCTTTGCCACTTACACAAACAGGCAATTTGTCGACAACAGACGAGAAACTGTGAATTCTTGGCACAGTGTGGTCCCACATTCTCAGTTTTCCTCGGCTTCGCTGAGTCCCAAACGGCGGATCTTCTTGTGCAGATTCGTGCGCTCAACACCCAAATCCTGAGCCGCACGAGTCACATTTCCTTGCCGCCGCACAAGGGCCAGTCTGATGAGTTCCTTTTCGAAGAGTTGCTTACTCTCCGATAGGCCCTGACCCTCTAAGGTCGCGGCCAAGGCAGACAGACCTTCCCCCAAGGATTTGAATGTCGTGGGAGCCTTGGCGTCGAAGAGTTCCGGCGAGAGGTCGCTGGGGCCAATGCGCTCCCCTCCCATGATGAGCAAACGCTCTACCTGATTGCGCAGCTCGCGAATGTTTCCCGGCCATGCGTATCGCATGAGGCGATCCATGGCCTCGGCCTCGATACTTTTGGAAGCCAAGCCGTAGCGCTCCTCAAACTCACTTTGAAAACTCTCCACAAGTAGAGGGATGTCTTCTTTGCGGGCACGCAGAGGAGGCAACTGGATAGGCACCACCGCCAGTCGGTAGTAAAGATCTTCACGAAAGCTTCCCTCGGCCACGGCGGTCTCCAGGTTTTTGTTGGTCGCCGCGATGACCCGCACATCCACTTTCTCAGTGTTGCCACTTCCGACCTTTTCGAATTCTCCTTCTTGAAGAGCGCGCAGGACCTTGGTTTGAGTTTTCAAACTCATGTCGGCGATCTCATCCAAGAAAAGAGTGCCGCCGTCGGCCGCAGTGAACTTGCCATCTCGATCGCGATCGGCGCCGGTGTAGGCACCCTTCATGACCCCAAAGAGTTCGCTTTCAATGAGCGTTTCAGGAATGGCCGCACAGTTCACCCGTACGAAAGGTTTGCGCGCACGTTCGCTGGCCTGATGAATAGCTCGCGCCACCAGTTCCTTCCCCGTGCCGCTCTCACCCGTGATGAGGACCCGGGCGTGGCTGGGCGCAACCCGGGCGATTTGCTCGCGAACCATTTGCAGGGCGTCGCTCTCGCCCACGATTTCGCCTTGGCCTTCCAGACTTCGTCGAAGTTCACGATTTTCCCTGCGCAAGTTCACGCGTTCCATAACCGCGTTGGTGGTGGTTAGAAGCCGTGACTTGCTGAAGCCCTTTTCCAGAAAATCCGCCGCGCCCAGTTTCAAAGCTTCCACCGCTTTTTCAACGGTGGCATGGCCCGAGATCATTACCACGGCCAGGTCAGGCCAGCTCTCGCGTATTTTTTCGAGGGTTTCAATGCCGTCCATGCCCGGCATCTGAATGTCCAGATAGACCAGGTCGAAGTCGCCATGTTTTTCGAGCATGACCAGGGCCTGATCGCCGGCGGAAACGCTGACCACTTCGTGGCCTTCACCCTCGTGAATCATCTCCATGCTGCGCCCGATGTTTTTCTCATCATCAACTACGAGGATGCGGCCCTTCATGATGCGTCCTCCATGGGAAGGCAAAGTTTAAAGTGTGCGCCGGGTCCATCCTCGAGCCTGACCTCGCCGCCATGAAGCAGCAGGACGCTACGCACGAGAGCCAGGCCAAGGCCCATGCCGCTACCCTTGGTCGTAAAGTGAGGTTCGAAGATGCGCTCGCGAATTTCATCGGGCACGCCGGGTCCATTGTCCGAGAAGATCAGGATAGCCTGTCCTTCCAAACCAATGTCCGTGGCAACATCGATCTGCGCATTCGCCACACCCTCCAAGGCTGAAATGGAATTCTCAAACAGATTGGAAAGCACGCGACGCATCTGTTCCGAGTCGAAATCGAATTCGGGAAGATCCTCACAAAGATTCAGGCGTATGGGAACAGAGCCGTAGAGATGTGCCTGATCGCTCAAGAGCCCGTTGAGATTCGAAGGCAGTTTTTTCATTTCGGGCGTCCGAGCAAACTCGCTGAATTCTCGCGACAGCACTCGTAGGCTCTCCACTTCTTCTTCGATGATCCGGCCCGATTCTGAAAGCAGCTTCGCGAATTGCTCGTCTTCACCCGCGTAACGATCGCGCAATTCCTGCACAACCAAGGTGATCGGCGTCAGAGGATTCTTGATTTCGTGGGCGAGGCCTCGAGCCATATCGCGCCAGGCCGACATCTTCTCCAGATCGAGAAGACGCCGTTGCTGCCCTTCGAGTTTCGCGACCATGTCGTTGAAAGCAAGAACCAGCTTGCCGACTTCGTCGCGTCCTCCTGGATCCAGACGCATGCTCCAATCGCCTGCGCCGATGCGTTCGCTGCCTTCCACCATGGCATCAAGGCCTCGGGTGAGTCGCCGAGAGAGAAGTCCTGCCAAGATCATGGAGAAAATCAGGAGCAACAGATAAACCAGCAGGAAGGGATAGAGAAAGCCGCGGCTCAGACGTTCCTTCTCCAGATCGAGCCCCGCCTGCAGTTGCTGGGCATGGATGGTGGCGTCGAAGTCTTGGAGGAAAGCCGCATCCAAGAGCTTTGAGGCGAGTAGGTAGCCATCCTCTACTGTGAGCAAGGCTGACATTCGCTTCCTGGATGCGGCCCGAAGACTCGAGATGTCTTCGCGATCCCGGGGACGCGAGAGCAATTCTGCGGCTTCAGCCAGGAGAACTTCTGCATCTTCCTTATCGAAGGTCAAAGACCTTTCTCCCGGCTCGCCTTTTTCATCTAAACGAATCCACTCGAATTCGCGGGGTAAGCTTCCGCGACTGCTGTCCAGAAAAGTGCGCAACTCCGAATGAAAAAGACGCGCCTCGCTTCGCAGATAGCGCCTGCCGTTTTGCGCACCGGCGTCCAGGCCCGCACGCAAATCATCACTGAGCCCCAACTCGAAGCTTTTGTGAATCAGCTGGCGCACGGCCCATGTTGCAGGTAGCGCCGGCAGCAAGGCGATAAGTGCAAAACTTAGAAAGATGCGCAGACGAAGACTCATTGTTTTTCCTCGCTGGAAGGACTGGCTTCAGCCACCTCTCTTAGTTCATCCAATCTGAAGGGTCCGAAACGTCGGGACTCGCCCCATCCTTGGTTCCGCCCGGTGCTTCGGAAGAAGCCATCGATAAGGCCACCCAGATCAATTCGGAATTCACGAGAGTTGGGATCGCGCGAGTCGCTCACCGTTTCAGCAAGCCAGCGCGCCACACGATCGGAGTCTTCGCCGCCGAAGGGGCTCACGGCCACACGCAGGTGGATGTGAAAAGTGGCGGCAGGAGGCAGGTCCCCGAGATTCGCCAGGGGCAGTGCCTCCAAATGATCGCAGGCCTGCTGCAGTGCGAGGAAGTTTTCGAAGGACAGATGCAGTTCACCTCGGCGAAGGCTGAAAATTCCATCCCATACGTCGTATCCCAATTCACTTCGCAGCAGAAAACCCTGCGGATCTTTATCTTGGTGATCATCCATTTCAATGAGGCAATCAATGACGATGGGCAGACCGCTCTTCAGCGTATTCTCGATAGGCCGGGGAAAGAGATTGGCAAACTCAAGGTCGGCTACCAATTGATCGCCTGATCGCGCAGGCTCCACTCGTACTACACGTGGGCCTTCAGCAAGCAGAACCCCCGCCAGCATGAGCAGGCCGAAAAACAGTCGAAGGCGCGGGGCGGCCATCAGAAACTGTGTCCCAGTGTGAGGTAGTACCAGGTGGATTCGCCGGTCACGCCGCGTGTGACAGGAAATCCCACATCGAACCCGAGCACACCGGCCCATGGAATTTCAAAACGGATTCCATAGCCCATGCCCATTTGCAGTGCTTCGTAGTCGATTTCGTAGTCTTGATCTTCGACCAGGTTGTAACCGCGACCCATGTCCAGGAAGGCGAGCCCGGAAAGACGTGTGCGCTGGGATGAAGTGAGGGGAAAGCGATACTCGCCCGAAGCCGTCCAGAAGCTTCCATGGCCGGACAAGGGAGAAAGGCTGTGGTCGCGAAATCCGCGAAGCGAGTAGGACCCGCCAATGTGGAATCGTTCGTACCAGGGTGCTTCACCGGCAATGTGCCCGGCGCGCAATCCCAGGGCGATGTCGTGCTGACCGAAAATGCGATAGCAGGATCCCATGGCAAGAGTCCAGCGTTGGAAATCGCTGCCGGCACCCAAAGCTTCGCTCACTACTCGACCGGCGAGATGCATGGAGTGGCCGGGCATGCCGTCCATGCCGCCCTCGCCCATTCTCATGCCCAGGGTCAAACCATGAAGGAGGGCCTGCTCGCGGGCTTCCAAAATCGGCGCGGGCATGTCGCCAAGGGGAATGCTGGCGTCCCTGTCTCTATTGCGCCCTTCTTCTTTGGGCTCAGTGGTCACACCGGCAATTCCCACATTGAATCGTGCGGGTGCCCAGGGTCGCCACTCTAAGGCCAACTCAGCCAGGCTGTGCTTGAGCCCCAAACGATACTCATCGAAGAGACCATCCCAACCGGGCTCCTCTTCATACCAGAGACGATCTTCGGACAAGGCGCTTAAGCGCAGGCGCATTGCCAGGGAAGAGTCGACCTTCAGCGGAAGCCAAGATTCCAGGCTGAGACCTGCCGTGCGGAAGCCGAGCTGGAATCCAAGCGTGGTCCGATCACCCAGACCCAGGGTGTTCTCGGATCGCAAGGAGAGCAGATTGAGATACCAGCCACCGCTGTCGCGATAGCCGAATCCGGTATCGAGGTAAGGTCGGTGGCGCTCCCGAAGACTGAGTTCGAGGATGACTTCGCCGCGGGCCTCACCCGCTCGAGAGCTTATCTCCACCTCGTAGAAGAATCCCGATCGCAGCAGGCGCTCGCGCCCACGCATCAGTGTGACCGGATCGAGATCATCCCCTGGCCTCAGATCCAGTAGCTCCAGAACCACCGAGTCGCGAGTCTTCCAGGCGCCCTCAATCTCGACCTCGACCACTTTCAGGGATCGGGGCTGCTGGGCATGGGCCAGCCAAGGAGCTCCAAGGACCAAAAGGCCCAGGACTAAGGCTGCGAAATGCAGCCTGAAGGAGCTGTGTTTTCCTTGAGTCATTGCCTCTCTCGATCGCATGGACTCTTCAACATCAAGCCCCATACCACAGCACCCAAAAAATGAATGAGCTCTAATCGACTATATCTATGAGGGTTAGAATTCGTCACGGTATATTCGCACAGGGCGACTGTGAAAAAAGATCACAGTCCGTGAATCAATGCCACCCTTTTCCTTCCTCTTCACGGGGTTGACTAACGCTGTTCACTTTATTACCCAATTCAAGCCGTTTAATCCGATTAAGCCAGCGCCGCCGGTGCGGCGGGAGGTTATATGAAGACCCGAGGAATTTTCCTAATCATTTCCATCATGGCAATCACAGCTATATCCGCCTGTGCCAAGCCCGAGCCTCCTGAAGAGCCCCAGGTTTCAGGTCAGGTTGTGGATGGTCTGCGGCAGATCATCCTGCCGGCCAACGAGGCTCCCGCTCTCAAGGTATTTCGCGGCGACTATGTGAGTTTTCAGCCCGAAGGTGGCGGTACTCAGAATTTCAAGGTGGAAGCCTTGAAGATCGACGAAACCCTGCCCCTACAGGGCGAGAAACCCTACATCAAGTTCAAAGAAGCCGGCGAGTTCGAATACCTGCTCGCGGGCCGTAAGGGTCGGATTGTCGTTCAGGAACTTGAGGGCAACAACTACACCGAGCTGCGTTCGGCCCAGGCCAAGGAGCTCATCGAAACGGTTCAGCCCACGATTCTCGACGTTCGCACCGCGCGAGAGTTTGCCCAGGGGCATATTGATGGAGCACAGTTGCTCCCCATTCGCGAGTTTCAGTATCGCGTGGATGAGCTGGCCGCATTTAAGGAAGAGCCCATCTTCATTTACTGCCGATCGGGAAATCGCAGTACGGTGGCCGCCAAGATCCTGCTCGATCAGGGCTTCGAGCGGGTATACAACCTGCGCTATGGCATTATCGAGTGGGCACGCGAAGGTTTGCCGGTGAAGAAGTAGACGATTTCTGGCCTCGACCCATCTATGAACCCTCGGCAGCTGCGCCGAGGGTTTTCTTATCTGCGGCAAATGCGGATTTCTCCTTGTCAGTTTTTGTGACTGCCTCCACAATCCTGCCCGTCGTGGACGGACGCCGGCAGCAAATTCGCCGGCGACCTCATTCGAACCATCGCGAAAGGCTGGCCCGTGATTACGCCGAATAGGCTTCACAGACTCCCCTGCCGCCCCTGTTCCCTTCTCTTCCTTGTCCTCATGATTTCCCTCTTTGTCTCCGCTGCCATTGCGCAAACGGATGTGCTTCGTTGGCAGGCACCGGAGAACCTGAGCATTGTGGACAATCCTAATGACAACGGACATGGGCTTCTTCTCAAATGGACACCCTCGCCCGACGATGCCGAGTTGCTCGTCTACGAAATTTGGCGGGTACCCACGCCGGCTGCGCCTGAATCCGAGTGGTTCATGGTGGGATCGGCTCCCCGCGGCAGCGAGGAATACGTCTACTTCGATTCCGACGAAACGATGCAGGGCGAGATCAACCCGGCTTTCGTTCCCATCGGTGAAGAGCTTCAACTTTGCGTACGAGGTCGCGCCGTGGACAGGTCGGTGAGCGCCTGGACGCCGGTACTTTCCGGCACGGGCCGGGGCAACTGGTACCACAAAGGCAAGACGAACATTCTCGTCTTCATGCTGGCCTTCGGCACGGCGGTGTTCTACTTCATTTCCTCGTCCAAGCGAGGCAAGGAGCTTTTCATCCGCCCCATTCCTGGGTTGAGTGCCGTGGATGAAGCCATCGGCCGCGCCACGGAAATGGGAACGCCCATCCTCTATGTTTTGGGAACGGGCACGGCCAGCGACATCGCCACCATCGCCGGCTACACGATCCTATCCCGCGTGGCGCATCGCACGGCCGAGTACCAGACCGACATTCTCGTGCCGGTGAATGACCCGGTCATGCTCGCCATGGGACAGGAAGTGGTAAAGGCGGCCTACACCAAAGCGGGCCGCCCGGAAGTCTACAATCCCGACAATGTGAGTTACGTCTCGGCCATGCAGTTCCCCTATGTGGCGGCCGTTAACGGACTCATGACTCGCGAGAAGCCGGCCACCTGTTTCTACATGGGTGTCTTCCACGCTGAAAGCCTGCTGCTCGCGGAAACGGGAAGTGGAACAGGCGCTATCCAGATTTCGGGAACGGACCAGCTGGCGCAAATTCCCTTCTTCGTTGCGGCGACGGACTACACCCTTATCGGCGAAGAACTCTACGCGGCCTCTGCCTACCTCTCCCAAGAGCCCTCGCAAATTGGGCCGCTCAAAGCGCAGGACTGGACGAAGGTGGCCATCATCATCTTCATCATCGTCGGTATACTCACCCTGACTTTCACTAGTTGGGACGGCATTCTTAAACTCGTGCAAACACCGGTATAGGACATGAAAAAATCGATACCCATTTTCATAGTCTTCATCACCGGCATTGTCATGGTGATGCAGTACTTCGTGCCACATGCGGCATCCGAATTCCTTTTCACCTACGCCAATGACTTCGTCATCGTCATAGGCATTCTCGCGCTGCCCTTGGGCATTTTCTCTCTCATGCGCGGTACGGTGAAGAAGGCGATCAAGGATCCCAAAGAACGCCTCTACGCACTGGCAACCATCGCAGGATTTCTGGTGATGGTGCTTTCGGGGCTTCAGCGTTCGCAGTTCACAACGCCAGGGACCTTGCTGCAGAATCTCTTCAACTACATCATGATTCCTTGCCAGGCGACCATCTTCTCCATGCTCGCCTTCTACATCGCCAGCGCGGCCTATAGGGCATTTCGCGTTCGCACCCTGCTTGCCTCGGTGCTGCTGGTGACGGCCTTCATCGTGATGATGCGAATCATTCCACTACCCGAACCGCTGTCCAGTTGGAACAGTTCGCTGGTGCAGTGGATTCTCGCGGTGCCGAACATGGCGGCCAAACGCGCCATCATCATCGGCGTTGGTCTGGGAGCGATCTCTTACAGCATGAAGATCATTCTCGGCATCGAACGTGGCTACATGGGAGGTGAATGATGTCAACACCCTGGTACGATAAGCTGCTCAACATCGACCGCCGTTGGATCTACCTGCTCATGGCCATCGCTGTGGTCATCCCAGCCATCTGGCCCTTCACGGTGCCGGTGGGAATTTCGGGGGAAGTTCGGGCTGTCTACGATTTCATGGAAGAGCTTGAGCCGGGTGAGGTCATCCTGCTGGCCATCGACTACGATCCCAGCACACTGGCTGAGTTGCATCCCATGGCCGAGGGACTCTTGAATCAGGCCTTCGAAAAGGACGCGCGAATCATTGTCGTTTCGCTCTCCCAGTTCGGCCCGGCCATGGCCGATGAAATCATCACGCGTGTGGCTACATCGCAGGGCAAAGAGCATGGGATTGATTACACATTCCTTGGCTACAAACCCTATCCGGCCATCACAATTCTTGCCATGGGAACGGATTACCGCGTGCCCTTCCCCACCGATTACTATGGAACGCCGATCGATGAGATTCCCATGATGGAGGATCTCCACAATTTCAGCGACGTGGAATGCGTGATCGCCCTGGCCGGCGGCAGCGCAGCAGACATGTGGATTCAGTATGGCAACGCCAAGTACGGCGTGCCGGTGGCCTTGGGAGTAACCGGGGTCATGGCCTCGGATTACTATCCATACCTTCAGTCACGACAGATCTTCGGATTGCTGCCGGGAGTGAAGGGCGCGGCCGAGTATGAAAACTTGTTGGGCAAGATCGGCGAGGCATCTCGCGGAATGCCCTACCAGATGACCAGCCATCTTCTGATCATCGTCGTCATGATCATCGCGAACATTGGTTACATCGCCCGGCGCCGGGCAATCGGAACGGTGAGGTAGCGCGTGGAACCTACTTGGAGCACACTTGCTTGGCAGGGAATCGCGGTCTTTTTGACTTTGGCCGTCTTCTCCTTCCTCTATAAAGACAACCCATTTTACAAGTTCGCCGAACGCCTTTGGGTTGGGGTCGCCACCGGCTATTGGACCATGCTGCTTTACCATCAGGGATTCAGCGACAAGGTCCTCATGCCGATCTTCCAGCAGCATAAGTGGTACTACCTGATCCCCGTGGCACTGGGCTTCATCATGTGGTTCCGCCTTTCGCCCAAGCTGGGATGGTTGAGCCGCTATGCCCTGGGATTCTATGTGGGAATATCCACGGGTATCTTCATTCCACTTGCTTTCAAAACGGCTGTTTTCCTGCAGGTGGAAGGTACGATCCGACCCGTGTCGGGCCTTGCCGAGGGAATCAACTTCACACTTGCCTTACTCGGCGTGATCTTCGCTCTCACCTACTTCTTCTTCTCGAAACCACACAAGGGTGTACTTGGCGTGATGTCCAAAGCTGGCATCTACACGCTCATGGTCGGCTTTGGCGCAGGCTTCGGTCTAACGGTCATGGGCCGTGTGGCCCTGTTGGTGCAGCGCGTGATCTTCATGCGGGACTGGTTCGTGGATTTGTTCGGGAAGGCATTTTAGCGAGAACGATCTTGCCACTCGCTTAGCGCACGGACGCGCGATGCGCTCGCGGGCAAATCTTTCTCGCTCAGAGCAGGAGGAGGAGTGCTGGTGCAGAAGAATCTCTGTTTCGCCATCCTACTACTAACTGTGATCAGCACATCATTGCTCGCTGATCAATGTATCGCCCCGGACAATGGCAGCAGTACGGTGGATCTGCCGCCATCAGCTTGTGCCTACTATGGCCCCATGGTGATCGTCGATGGATTACCTCCCGGATCGACCATTGAGATCTTAGCCAAGTTTGATGATTTCCAATTTCACTTTGATTGCGGTGGCGGTGCTGGCACTCTTGGCGGAGAACGTATTTGTGTGGACGTCAGATTACCTTTGACCATGACGGGCACAGGCGGCTATTCAAGCTTCTTCTATGAAACCGTTCTCTATGGATTCATGGAAATTCACACGGCACCTCGCGTGCCCGGAACCGATTCATTTGACACGGCACTATTTCATCTAGAGTCGGGTCATTCCGGGGACTACCATTTCACCCATCTCGATGTGGCCATCGGCGATGGATTAGGATTTCCAAGCCCGGGACACACGGATCTCAACGAGCTTCCCGGCGGCGACTTCAACGTGGACAGCTTTTTCGACATCACCTATCGCATCAATTTCACCGGCACACCTGGCGGTGACCTGTCAGGGCTTTCCGGCACGACCATTGGGATCAGCCAAATTGATTTGGGCGAGCCCTATACCGCAACATCGGAAAGTAGTTGGAGTCTTGTAAAAGTTCGCTATTGATTCCATCGAATTGGAAGAGCTAGAGAGCCATCTAGGCTATAATTCGCCATTAATAACGACTTACAACCTCATTTTTCCAATATTCGCCACTTTTGACGCATTGGACCACCATTTGCTATACTCGTTAATATTGACGACTTAAGTTGACAATTCACCATTACTCGCCTATTCTGACGAATATGGAACTAGACAATAACATGAGCGATGAGGCCATCCTCTCCGAGCTAGGAGGGGCCCTGGCCAGGCGCCGCATTGAGATGGGCCTTACCCAGGCAGAGTTGGCCAAGCAGGCCGGGGTAGGCAAGCGAACCATTGAGCGCGTGGAAGCAGGCTCTTCCAGTCAAACCACCGTGCTCATTCGCATACTGCGGGTGCTCGATTCTTTGGGCGATTTGAGCCTGATCAGTTCGCCCCAAGAAAGCAGCCCACTGGACCTCTTGAAAAGAAGAGGCAAGACACGAAAACGTGTTTCCACAAAACGAGTGCGGAAAGAACCCAACAAGGATGAAAGTTGGACTTGGGGAGATGAAGAATGACCACGGTAGCGGGAGTGCGTCTTTGGGGAACACGCATCGGGGCTGTAGCTTTGGAGGATGGCGAGAGCACGGCAATCTTCGAGTATGATCCCGAGTTCATCCGTAGTGGCATTCAAGTGTCCCCCATCACCATGCCCTTGGAAAAAAGAATCTATCGATTCCCCTCCCTCTCAAAGGAAACCTTCCACGGCCTGCCGGGCCTTCTCGCGGATTCACTTCCCGATCGATTCGGAACGGCTCTCATCGACACATGGTTGGCGAGTGAGGGGCGCAGCCCGGAATCCTTCAATGCGGTTGAACGACTTTGCTACACGGGGGCACGAGGAATGGGCGCCCTTGAATTCGAACCGGCACTTGGACCCCGGCCAAGAAAGGCCAGGCAGATCCAGGTAGATAAACTCGTGGAACTGGCCTCGGAAATCCTGGCCCAGCGCGGAAGCCTGCGTGCCTCCTTCACCGAGGAAGACAAGTCGGAAGCCATGCGCGACATTCTTCGCATCGGAACTTCTGCCGGTGGCGCGAGAGCCAAGGCGGTCATCGCCTGGAATCCGGCAACTCAGGAAGTACGCTCCGGGCAGGTGGAAGCCGACGATGGATTTGAGTACTGGCTCATCAAGTTCGATGGCGTCAGCGGCAACAAAGACAAGGAGATCGAAGATCCGAAGGGATTCGGCGCCATCGAATACGCCTACGCCCAAATGGCGAAGGACGCGGGCATTCGAATGAGCGATTGCGATCTCCTGGAGGAGCAAGGTCGGCGTCATTTCATGACCCGCCGCTTCGATCGCCTACCCGGTGGCGACAAACTTCATATGCAATCTCTTTGCGCCTTGGGCCACTACGATTTCAATCTGGCCGGAGCACACAGCTATGAGCAAGCGCTCATGCTCATCCGGCAATTGGGTCTTCCCATGGAGGATCTGGAAGAAATGTATCGGCGCATGGTCTTCAATGTTATCGGACGCAATCAGGACGATCATGTAAAGAACATCGCCGTCCTGATGGATCGCAAAGGTCAGTGGTCGCTGGCCCCCGCCTTCGATGTAACATACAGCTACAACCCGACTGGACGATGGACCTCGCAGCACCAGATGACACTGGCCGGCAAGCGAGAGGGCTTTAATCTCGCCGATTTCAAAGCCGTTGCCGCATCGTGCTCCATGAAGCGGGGTAGAGCTGAGGCGATTTTGGATGAGGTCAGGGGCGTCATCAGCAATTGGAAAAACTACGCCGACGCCGCGAAGGTGGAAACCAGCCATCGGGATCTGATTCACGGGTCTCTGCGACTCGACCCCTTTCACTAGATATTCCCGGTGATTTCATGTATGGATTGACTGATTGAAATTCTTCAAAATAAGGAGATTCCCGTGAGGTACAAATTCATGCAGGAAGGCGACGTGGCTGTCGTGGCTTTCTCGGGAAATGTGACGGGTGGCCCCGACGCCGACGAACTCCACGGTGAAATCAAAACCAAGCTCGAAGAAGGTCTCCGCAAGTTCGTCTTCGATTTCTCGAAAGCGAAATGGATCAACTCAACAGGGCTTGGAATTGTCGCCGCAGCGCACATGTCCGTGAGGGCGGCCGACGGAAGATTGGCCATCTGCGGAACCAACGAACGCATCGAAGGCGTGTTCTATATTTCGCGCCTTGAACAGATCATCGAGACTTTCGAGAATCTCGAAGCGGCCAAATCGGCATTCGCCTAAATTCCGGTTCGACTAACGCTCCCCCTCGTTTCCGACGAAGGGGAGTGTTGCTTTGTGGAATAATCCGCAGCTCCGCCTATCCTGTGCACCCGCCCATCTGGTATTCTTGTTGCTGACTGAATACTTCCTTGGACTCCATCGAGTATTCTGACGATTGAAATGGGAGGATGATAGTGAAAGTGAAAGTTCTTCTCTGCCTGCTCGCCTTGTCGATTTCGCCGGCTTGGGGCACCATCATAGCAGATCATACGGGCGTCTCGGAATTCGATCTCATTCCCGAAAGCCAGTTCGATGAGATACGAAGCAACTATCGTTTCTTCTACGGGCACACATCGCATGGAAGTCAGATCATGACGGGGCTCGATATGCACGTAGACGAAGATGCGATACTCTACGCTCGGCCATCATTTCACGAAATCTCCGATGACCTCGGCCATAACGGTGACACCAGTTGGGTGCAACCTAGCCGAGACTGGTTAGATTCTAACCCCGATTGCAATGTCGTGATGTGGTCCTGGTGCGGAGGCTGTTCGGACAACACGGAAGCTGGCATTGCCACTTATTTGGCCGCCATGGAAGAGTTAGAGATGGAGTACGCGAACGTCACCTTCATCTATATGACCGGCCATCTCGATGGCACCGGGCCCGACGGCAATCTCTACGCGAGCAACAATCAGATCCGAGAGTACTGTCTGCAGAATGACAAGGTGCTCTTCGACTTTGCCGACATTGAAAGTTGGGATCCCGGCGGCAACTACTATCCAAACGAGAGCGATGCCTGCAACTGGTGCTACGATTGGTGCGATACAAACCAGTGTCCCGGTTGCGGCGCCTGCGCACACTCCCATTGCTTCAATTGCTACCTAAAAGGGAAGGGATTCTGGTGGATGATGGCCCGCGTGAACGGCTGGGGAGCCACGGCTGTTGATGAAGCGCCGACCAGCGCCGTCATGAGGCTCAAGCAGAATCATCCAAACCCTTTCAATCCTGACACTGAGATTCGATTCGAACTGTTGCAGACTGGATGGGCCGCCCTCGAGATCTATCAGATTAGCGGTCAGCGAGTCGCCAGCCTTCACGAGGGAACACTTGAGAGCGGCGAACACTTTTTCCGATGGGATGGCCGTGACAGTGAAGGACGGGAGCTCGTGTCCGGGGTGTATCTCTATCGACTTCGCAGCGAGCAATTTGACGAGACACGCAAGATGACATTGATCAAGTAAGCCTAAAGCAAAACCCCCGCCGCGGCGCGACGGGGGTTCTTCAATAAAACAACGAGTGTACTAGTACAGTGACTTAATGCTGCTCCAGGTCGTATCAGTGGTCGAAGTTCCTGACGGATCGCCATTGATCCAGTAGTTAAAGTTCTGACCTTCATAACTCGAGCTCGCCGGTGCGGTATCGGGCATACCCGCAGCGTAGGAATTGCTCCAGTATGCGACCAAAGAACTGCCATCGAGTATGGACATGCGAGGATTCGCATCTACTTCATAAAGCGCCATCATCCAGTAAGTCCCCGCGGCGATGATGGGCGTGCTCGTAAAGGCGATGTTGTCATAGGTCGCCTGAGCGGTCAGATAGGCAGGCCCCGTGACCGCCATGAGAGTTTCAGGTAAGCCACTTGCATCACTTGAAGAGTAAAGCCCGAAAATGGCATTTGAGTCGAGAGGATCACCAAAATCCTCGTGACCGTACATCATGCCAAAGCTCTGAAGCTGAAGAGCAATGGGCACGACAACCTGAACGCCAAGGACATAGTTGGGTGAGTGACTCGATTGAATTTCAAAGGGTGTGGTATTACCGTAGGTATCGGCACTGGCGATTCCCGCCAGCAGGAATGTCATCAGAATAGTCGTTGCTACAATCTGTCTGATCTTCATTTGAATTCCTATCCTTTCATCTGTGTTGCACATCAGGTGATTGAACGAACTCAATGAATCTCTGTTTGCCTCCTAGAGAATGTGACATGCCTCATCACAATCTTGCCTTGATTTTCATGCTTGACCAATTCTAGCGATTTGCATTGCATGGCGTCAATATTGGCGAGTGGAAATCGGACATTCCCATTCATCACTATGCAAACACCATTATATAAACCCCCACCACATCGCGATTTGGCTACCTGTCCATGATTGCGTCGGCGTAGGCGATGACTCCGTTAACATAGGAGTCGAGGGGATTGTATCTGTAGATGCCGCGCTTGCGTCCAGGGTAGCTCGTGTTGTAGCCGTGCTCGTGAAGGTATTTGGCCACGCTGAAAATCACGTCGGGCCAGTGATGCAGGTCGATCAGGCCGTCGCCATCGCCGTCGGCGGCGTACTTGAGCGAGGCGGGCATGAACTGGGGGTAGCCGATGGCACCGGCCCAGGAGCCGCGCTGAACTGTAGGGTCCTGCCCCAGTTCCTTGGATAGGCGAAGCAAGGCCGACAGATTCGCGACGGCCCGACCCTTGAGCTTATCGAAGCGCTTTCGATCCTGGGCGTTCGGTTCCGAGTGTGTGCGCCGGGCATCCTCGAGATAGAGGAGCTGGGCGAGGAGCACGTTGAAGACCGGAGTGTCACCCGTGATCTTGCCCAGGCCCGACTCCCACATGAGAATGGACACGATGTCCTGCTGCGCCACTCCGTAGCGCTTCTCGGCCTCGCGCAGCAGGTCCTTGTGTTCTTGAAGGAACAGAGCGCCCGCCTCCACGCGATTCTTCTGCAAGAGGCGCTGACGATAGCGACTGTGATCCATGTTCTGGTTCCGGATGCTACCGGGGGCGGCGTACTTCATGAGGGCTTCGACATCCACTCGCGAATCCGCCCGGTCGCAGTAGGCGCCGAACTCCTCGGCGCTCACCGGCGCGCCCTCGCCCTCACCGCTCTCGAGCCTGTGCAGGAGTTCTTGGATGTCCGCGTTGCTGGGCTCTCCCGCGGGCAAGACGACCTCCGCCGAGATCGTCCAATGCTCCACCGCCAATGCAGGGGATAACAAGCAGGTCAGCAGGATCAGCAGTGCGGGTGTAAGCCGCGAGGGTCGATGGACTCGCGCGATGTCGGGCATGGTTGCTCCTCGGTGCTGGCGACTGGATAAAGCTCGCGCAGTTCCCGGCCCTTGTCGATGAAATTCTTGGCCCGCCCGCATCAAGAAAACCCCCGCCGCATCGCGACGGGGGCTCTTCATTCTTTCTGTCCGAGTAGAAATTGATTTTCCGTCCGCGCGCATCAGGTTCCTCCTGCTAAGCGCGGCGGAAAGATCAATTTCTATTGCATCTTCTTATACTCTTCGATCAGCGCGTCCACCGCGGAAGGATCGGCCAGCGTGGAGGTATCCCCAACCTGGTCGACTTCGTTGCTGGCGATCTTGCGCAAAATGCGACGCATGATCTTACCGGAGCGAGTCTTCGGAAGGGCCGGCGCCCAGTGGATCACGTCGGGAGCGGCGATGGGGCCGATCTCCTTACGCACGTGAAGCACCAGTTCCTTCTTCAACTCATCGTTGTAATCCACACCCACGTTCAGGGACACATAGGCGTAGATGCCCTGGCCCTTGATCTCGTGCGGGAATCCCACAACCGCGGCCTCGGCCACGTTGGGATGCGCCACCAAGGCACTCTCGACTTCGGCGGTACCCATGCGATGACCGGAAACATTGATGACGTCGTCGACGCGACCGGTGATCCAGTAGTAGCCGTCTTCGTCACGCTTACAACCGTCGCCGGTCATGTAGTAGCCCTTGTAGGTGCTGAAGTAGACTTCGTAGAAACGCTTGTGATCGCCGTAGAGCGTCCGCATGATTCCCGGCCAGGGGCGATCGATGCAAAGATTGCCGCTCGTGGCGCCCTCAAGAATCTTACCTTCGGGATCCACCAAAATGGGATGAACACCGAAGAAGGGCCGCGTGGCGCTTCCGGGCTTCAAATCGATAGCGCCGGCCAACGGGGTAATCATGATGCCACCGGTTTCGGTCTGCCACCAGGTGTCCACGATGGGGCACTTGCTATCGCCGACAACTTCATAGTACCAGCGCCAGGCCTCGGGGTTGATGGGCTCGCCCACCGTGCCCAGAAGACGCAGGCTCGAGGTATCGTGCTTCTCAACCCACTTGTCACCTTCGCGCATGCAGGCGCGGATGGCGGTAGGAGCCGTGTAGAAAATCGTGACCTTGTACTTGTCGACGACTTCCCAGAAGCGACCGAAGTCGGGATAACTCGGCACGCCCTCGAACATGATCGTGTTCGCGCCGTTGGCCAGAGGACCATAGACGATGTAGCTGTGACCGGTGACCCAGCCGATGTCGGCCGTGCACCAGTAGACGTCGTCCTTCTGATAGTCGAAGACCAGCTCGTGGGTCATCGCGGCATAAAGCAGATAGCCGCCCGTGGTGTGCAGCACGCCCTTGGGCTTGCCGGTGGAACCGCTAGTGTAGAGGATGAACAGAGGATCTTCCGAATCCATCCACTCGCACTCGCATTCCTCGTCGGCCTTGGCCATTTCATCGTGCCACCAAACGTCGCGTCCGTCCTGCATGGGCACTTCGGTGTTGGTGCGATTGTAAACCACACAGGTCTCGATGCTCGGAGTGTGCTCGAGAGCCTCGTCGGCGTTGGTTTTCAGGGGAACGACCTTCTTGCCTCGATAGCTCGCGTCGGTGGTGATGAGCATCTTGCACTCGCTGTCGTTGATACGATCCTTCAGGCTGTCGGCGCTGAAGCCGCCGAAGACGATGCTGTGGATCGCGCCGATGCGCGTGCAGGCCAGCATGGCGATGGCCAGTTCGGGAACCATGGGCATATAGATGCAAACCCGGTCGCCCTTCACGATGTTCCGGCTCTTGAGTACATTGGCGAACTTCTTCACTTCGGCAAGCAGGGTCGCGTAGGTGTACTTACGCGCATCGCCCATCTCGCCTTCCCAAATGATGCTGGTCTTGTCGCCGTCGCCGGCTTCTACATGCCGGTCGAGGCAGTTGTAGCTCACGTTCAGCTTGGCGCCGAGGAACCACTTGATATCCAGGGTTTCGGGAGAATCGAAATTCCACTCCTGGACCTTGTCCCACTTCTTGTGCCAGGTCAGGCGCTCTTCAGCCTGCTCGGCCCAGAAACCATCGGAATCTTCAATGGAGCGTTTGTACATAGCCTTGTACTTCTCCATCGAGTTCACATGCGCCCGCTTCTGGATGTTTTCGAAAACGGGATAGACTTTATTGATGACGGTAGTATCAGCCACGTCCTCGCTCCTTGATTTCGGGCCCAAGCCCGCTGAGCACTCCGCGTCTCCGCCGGGAAACGGGGGTGGAACTATGTACGGTACTAGACCGGGAAATCCGGTAAACCTCCCCGACAATTAAGAAGATCGGCCCCATTTTGCCAGTGCGCTTGGGGTAATTTTCACAAAGCTCGAGGGGCCATCCTTCCCATTGCCGGACCTAGCCAGCTCTGCTAGCTTGAATTGGAACTCCCAAGGAGACTTCGCCCGTGAAAACCCTTCTGGCTCTGATAGTTCTGCTCCTGCTGGCCCTGGCCGCCGGCCCGCGGACTCATAGCCGTCTTGGGCGACTCTCCCAGAGTTTTTTCTTCCTGGGAGGCGAATTTCTGCTCATCGGTTGGGCCCTGCGCTCCCTGGGCATTCTTGGCGATGCCTCCTGGGACGCCCTTCGCCCCCTGCTCACCCTGGGCCTCAGCTGGATCGGCCTGCTCCTGGGCCTGCAATTCGAGTTTCGCCACCTCAAAAAGATCCCCCTGTCTTTCCATGCGGTGGGCCTCTTCCAGGGAATCCTCGTACTCGTGGCCATCTCCCTGGCCTTCTATCCCCTGCTGATCCGCCTCTTCGGCGACGGCATGGAAACTCAGGCGGCCTCCCTGCTTCTTGGCGCTGCCGCGGCCACCAGCAGCCAGGATATTTTGGCCCTGGCCATTCATCGCCGCCGGCGTCATCCCCACGCCCCCGTGCACCTTTATCGTTACGCGGCAGCGCTCGACTCGGTCATTCCCGTCATGGTCCTGGTGCTGCTATTCGGTGTGAATCGCGGGCGCTCCATATTCTCCGACGGCTCCCCCAGCTGGTTGGAAGCTCTGGGATGGACCGGCTACGCGACGGCCCTCGGTTTGATTTTGGGACTGATCTTCGTCTTCCTGCTCTTCCGCTTGCGCGAGCGCTCCCACCATTTGCTCATCACCGTGGGCTTCCTGGTATTTTCAGGCGGCTTGGCCATGGCTCTGGATTTCCCGCCACTCTATGTGAGTTTCATCTCGGGTATCGTGCTGGTGAACATCACGGGACACCACACCCGCACCTGGGAAATCGCCGTGGCCAGCGAGCGGCCCTTCTACTTCATCCTGCTCGTGCTCGTGGGCGCGGGATGGCACATGGGCAGCTATTGGGGCCTGATTCTGGCGCCCCTCTTCTTCCTGGGGCGCATTCTCGCCAAGAGTCTTGCGCTAATGATTTCGGGCCGGATCTTCTTCGGAAAACAGCTGCTGGATTGGCGCAGTGGATTGGCCCTGAGTGGACAGGGCGCAACGGCGGTGGCCCTGGTGGCCAGCGTCCAGTTGGTGGAGCAAGGCACTTTGGCCGACAGTTCGCTCTCCATGATTTTGGTGGCCGTGCTGCTCTCGGGCCTCTTCGCCCCCGCCCTCACTTCCGAGGGACTTAGCCGGGGGG
>RRYU01016804.1_pt1 | contig 60298 bp, 56 predicted proteins | sample 2162651 | NCBI WGS metagenome assembly RRYU01 (sample SAMN10267283, study PRJNA491782) | microbial mat metagenome | isolation source: biomat in the production well | place: Japan: Minami-Kanto gas field, natural gas well KTG3 | collected 2017-06 | reverse complement strand
AAGATTTTTTGTGGTGTTTTGGCGGCTTCGCCGCCAAAACACCACAAACATTGGGGTTTGGGGCGAAGCCCCAAGAACTTTACCCATGCCCTAGGAGCCATCACACTCCTAAGAGCGTCAGCACCAGAGCCTTTTGAACATGGAGACGATTCTCTGCTTGATCGAAGATAACCGAGCGTGGCCCGTCTATCACCTCTGCACTCACCTCTTCGCCGCGATGGGCGGGGAGGCAGTGCATTGCCAGCGCCGCGCTATCCGCATGGGCCATCAGCGCAGCATCCACCCGGTAGGGTTCAAAAGCCGGGCGACGGCGAGCGGCTTCGTGTTCCTGGCCCATCGAGGCCCACACATCAGTATAGACGGCATGGGCATCGGCAACCGCTTCATTTGGCGAAGTCGTGACCGTAATCGTCGCATCACTCTCAGCGGCGAGCGCCTCAGCCCGTGCCACAATCTCCGGGTCGGGCAGGTAATCACGCGGGGCACCAACCGCAACATTCACCCCCAAGGTCGCACCGAGCAGCATGAGCGAGTTACAGACATTATTGCCATCGCCCACATAGGCCAGTTTCAGCCCCTGGAGCCGCCCGAAGTGTTCGCGCAGCGTGAGCATATCGGCCAGAGCTTGGCAGGGGTGCTCAATATCACACAGCGCATTGATCACCGGCACAGTAGCGTAGCGCGCCAGTGTCTCGACGGTACTATGCTTAAAGACCCGTGCAGCGATCACCTGCACCCAGCGGCTCAGGTTACGAGCGACATCGGGGACACTCTCGCGCCCACCCATATCAATATCGTTGGCCGAGAGGTAACTCGGATGGCCACCGAGTTGGGTCATCCCCGCCTCAAAGGCAACGCGGGTGCGCAGCGAGGGCTTCTCGAAGACGAGCGCCAGCGTGCGACCCTGCATCGGCAACCCCGGATGCACCCCTCGCCCAGCAGCGTACCACTCAGCCTTGAGTGCTGCTGCTCGTTCGAGCAGCGCCTCAGACTCTTCCCGATTCATATCGGTGACAGAGAGAAAATGGCGTACCATCAAGCACTACTACTTTCTTATCGTGGTATTCATGACCAATGACGCGACCCTTTGGAGCGGCTCTCTGGGCGGCGCTTCCGTGCCCCAAAGCGTTGATCCACACTCAGCCGTCGGTAGTCACTCGCCTCTAGTATAATGCGTTCGGGGCAGAGAGCCACATCCTCCATACGCGAGAGGATACGCGGGTCAATATCCTTCGGCTCACGATTACTCGTTATCACGGTAGGTAGAGCATAATTATAGCGGTGGTTAATAATCTGGTAAAGTTTTTCTCTGGCCCATGGAGTTGCATTTTCCGTACCTAAATCATCAAGAATCAACAACCTAGCACGGCGCACCTGATCAAAGCGTTCATCATAGGCCACCTCAGAGTTGGGGCCGAAGGTAGAGCGCAGGTGATCGAGCAGGTCGGGAACAACGGTAAAGAGCACCTCCGAGTTCATCTTGAGCACTTCGTTGGCAATCGCGGCGGCCAGGTGGGTCTTGCCACTCCCATAGCCACCATAGAGAATCAGCCACCCATTGGGGTTACGGGCGAACTCCTCAGCCCGTGAGAAGGCACGGACGACCCCCGGCACATTGCGGTCAAAGTTCTCGAAGGTTTTATCACGAAACGGCTCAATGTTACTAATTTTGAGCAACTTAAGGCTACGCAGGCGTTGTGTCTCATCGTCCTTACAGTGGCAAGGGATGAGGCGGCCAAAATCGGGGTGACCATAGTGTACATCGCGCACGTAGAAGCCCGCACCGCGACATGTCGGGCAATCGGGATCAGCCGGACTCTCAGAGATCGGAGTCGTCGCTTCCGCGTCGGTAGAGATGTCCCAACTGTCCGTCGGTGTATTTTTCAATGTTGATAGGTCGCTCGGTGCGATTCGGCGCATTGTTTCGTCCATCGGACGCCCACCTCTCCAAAACCTTACGAATATAGCGCCATGAACGGGCATTAGCGCGAACGGCCTCACGGATGGCCTCTTCGATCCATGCTCTAGGGAAACGTTCCTCCGCCTCGTGCAGTTCCTCAATCAGGATCGGTGTCACCAGACCGATATTCTGCTCATAGAGGCGCACCACCGAGACGGGTTCGGGGTTGGTCGCATTGGGGCTAAGGACAGCCCGTGCCAACGCCATCTCTTCGGCCCAGGCGCGATTAGCAGCGGTATGCACGAGGTACCAGTTGCCTACCCGCCCCCCCACGGGGATTGCCACATGCAGCAGGCTACCACGCTGGACTGCGGCTTCCAGCCCCTCGGCGAGGAGATCCTCATAGGGGCGGAGTTTCGAGATCGCCCGTAGGGCACGCCGCAACACCTGATCCGAGAGTAGCTCTTCCCAACTCAACCGCCGTGGTGTACCCCGTTGCCGACTGAGCCGGTAGAAGATGTGTAGCGTTACCTTCAACTCGCTCGCTAGGCTGATCGCTGGCAACACCTCGCTGAAGAATTCGGGTGGTAGGCCAACAAGGCGATCTGTTGAGAAGCCGGTGAAGGCCATAGCTACCTCGTCGCGCTGAAGATATGTATGCTACCCCATGGTATCACATTCTGGGGGAGTCTTTGGTGCGGCGTTCGGTTAAGGAATAGCGAAGGTAGCACCGGCTTCCAGCCGGTCGGTGGCGCATCGTGACCGACTGGAAGCCGGTGCTACTTTTCGACGCTTCCTGATGTGGTTCCCGGCTCAAATGGCGGTGGCGCATCGTGACCGGCTGGAAGCCGGTGCTACCTTATGCTTTGCACAGGATTTTCCAAAAGATCTGTGCAAGGTATTGACAAATGCTCAACAAATATGTTATATTTGGCGCAATGAATGAACCCGCCAGCGAAACCCAGGAGGCAACCGTGGAAAACAACAAGCGATCTCCGCTGATCTTCATATTTCTTACTGTCTTTATTGACCTACTGAGCGTTGGGATTGTGGTGCCGCTGCTGCCCTACTACGTGAAGCTCATCGAGCAGGCCGATACCTCGTGGCTGACCTCGAACCGTGCGCTGATCGTGGGGGCGTTGGCAGCCAGTTACGCACTCTTCCAGTTCCTCTTCTCGCCGGTGCTGGGGGCGCTCTCGGATCGCTTCGGTCGCCGCCCGGTGTTGCTGATCAGTCTGGCGGGTACGGGCATCTCGTATATCATCTTTGGGATTGCCGATCAGTTGTTGCCCCTCGGCATCGGGGTGGTGCTGGCGGTGCTCTTCTTCGCCCGCATCATGGATGGCATCACCGGCGCGAATATCAGCACTGCCCAAGCCTATATCGCTGATGTGACGAAGCCGGAGGATCGTGCCAAGGGTCTGGGTCTGATCGGTGCGGCCTTCGGGATGGGCTTTATGCTTGGGCCGGCGATTGGTGGCCTGCTCAGCACGATCAGTCTGGCTACCCCGGCCTTTGCGGCGGCGGCGCTCACCTTCGCCAATGTGATCTTCGGTTTCTTCCGTCTGCCCGAGTCGCTGCCGGTTGAGCGCCGCACTAAGGTTCCTTTCCGCAAGATGAACCCGATTAGCCGCCTGAATGGTGTCGTGCGTAATACCGATATTCGGCCCCTGTTGCTGGGTGCGCTGCTGGTCAATTTTGCCTTCGCCGGGTTGCAGAACAACTTCGCCGTCTTCAGTGACATCCGCTTCGGCCTTGGCCCGACCGAGAACGCCTTCATGTTCGCCTTCATCGGGCTGATGGCGGTGCTGATGCAGGGCTTCCTGCTGCGTAAGTTGCTGCCGCGCTTCGGCGAGCCACGTCTGGCGGTGATGGGCTTGGGCCTGATGACCTTCGGTTTTGCGATGATTGCAGCGGCCCCTGCCGCGTGGATGCTCTACCCGGCGCTGGGTGTGTTGGCGGCTGGTTCGGGAATGGCCACCCCCTCGATCACCAGTATGATCTCGCGCAGCGTCGCCCCGGAAGCCCAGGGTTCGATCCTGGGGGGTGTGCAGTCCTTTAATAGCCTGATGATGGTGGCTGGCCCGCTCTTCGCCGGTACGATCTTCGATCTGATTGGGCCTGCGGCTCCATATGTGAGTGGTGCCCTGATCGTCTCCGCAGCCGGTGCGCTCATCACCAATGCAGTGCGCAGCCAACTGGCCGCCCCGCATCAGCCCGCCCCGCTCGCCCCCGCGTTGGAGGCCGAACAGCCGGTGTAGATGCCCGTTGCCCATCCTCCAAAAGAATGCTATAATCAGCACGATTGTTTTAACCTGTTTCAGCGTCGCTACCCCCTAGCGACGCTTTCGGCTGCTTGCACCCAGGAGTACCCCGCCCATGGCTAAGGATATGATCGTCATCAAGGGCGCTCGTGAACATAATCTGAAGGGTGTGGATGTTGAACTCCCGCGTGACAAACTCATCGTCCTCACCGGGGTGAGTGGGTCGGGCAAGAGTTCGCTCGCCTTTGATACGCTCTATGCCGAGGGCCAGCGCCGCTATGTCGAGTCGCTCTCGGCCTATGCGCGGCAGTTCCTGGGCCAGATGGAGAAGCCTAAGATTGATCTGATCGAAGGTCTCTCGCCCGCAATTGCGATTGAGCAGAAGAGTGCTTCCAAAAACCCGCGCTCAACCGTCGGGACGGTTACGGAGATCTATGACTACATGCGGCTGCTCTATGCCCGCGTGGGGCTGCAACACTGCCACCAGTGTGGCCGCCCGGTGGCCTCGCAGACCGCCCAGCAGATGGTGGATCGTGTCTTGAATATCCCCCCGCGTAGCCGCTTTCTCATCCTCGCCCCGGTGGTCTCGCAGCGTAAGGGTGAGTATAAGGACATCTTTGCTGAGGCGAAGGCCGAGGGTTTTGTGCGTGTGCGCGTGGATGGCGAGATCCGTAATCTGGACGAGGAGATTAAGCTCAATAAGAAGGTGAAGCATACGATTGAGGTGGTGGTAGACCGCCTGATTATGCCTGACCGTGCCGAGGCCGAATCGCGGCGTCTCGATGCGGAGGGCGGGGCGGGGTTTGCTTCGTCTGGGGCCGGGACGGAGTGGGATGGCTTTGTGACCCGCCTGACCGATAGTATCGAGCAGGCGTTGCGCGTCGGTGAGGGGACGATCATTATTGCGCTCCAAGAGAGTGACGAGTGGCTGATGAGCGAGAGTAATACCTGCCTCGCCTGTGGCATCTCCTTCCCCGAACTCTCGCCGCAGATGTTCTCCTTCAACTCGCCCCAAGGCGCGTGCCCCACCTGTACCGGCCTAGGCACCCACCTAGAGATTGATCCGGCCCTGCTAGTACCCAATGAAGCCCTCTCCATCCACGAGGGCGCGGTAACGTATTGGGGTGAGATGCGCAAGAAGAAGGATTCGTGGGGCTACCGTTCCTTGCTCTCGATTGCGGCGCACTATGGAATCGATCTTGATCGTCCCTGGTCGGCGCTGACCCAAGCTCAGCGCGATGGACTGCTTCTGGGCAGCGGCAAACAGAAGTTGCGCTTCTTCTGGGAGAATGAGAGCGGTAGCCGGGGTGAGTTCTTTCGCCCCTGGGAGGGCATTGCCGCCGAGATTCGCCGCCGCTTTATGCAGACTGGTAGCGATTCCCAGCGTGAGTTCTATGTTCAATATATGAGCGAACAGCCCTGCCCCGATTGCCACGGTGCGCGCCTGCGCCCGCAGAGTCTGGCAGTTAAGGTGGATCAGGCCAGTATCCAGGAGGTGTGCGCCAAGCATATTGAGGCCGCGTACCAGTGGGCCGAGCAGTTGGCGCAGCCGGGGAGTGCGCTCACTCCGACTCAGTTGGAGATTGTTGGCGATGTGCTGAAGGAGATTCGCGAGCGGCTCAACTTCCTGCGCAATGTCGGGCTGCACTACCTGACCCTCGAACGCGCTGCGCCCACGCTCTCTGGTGGGGAGGCGCAGCGCATCCGGCTGGCCTCGCAGATTGGCTCTGGCTTGGTGGGGGTGATGTATATCCTCGATGAGCCAAGCATTGGCCTGCACCAGCGCGATAACCGTAAGTTGCTCAACTCGCTGCTGCGTCTGCGCGATCTGGGTAATACGCTGGTGGTGGTTGAGCATGACCTAGAGACGATGCAGGCTGCCGATTGGATGGTGGATTTTGGGCCGGGGGCGGGCATCAAGGGCGGGGAGGTGGTGGTGGCCGGGACGCCCCAGGTGATCGCCGCGCATCCCACCTCGCTCACCGGGGCGTACCTCAGCGGACGCTTGGAGATCGCCATCCCCGGTCTGCGCCGCGTGGCCCAGAGCGGGTGGCTGCGCATCGAGGGGGCGACGCTCAACAACCTGCGCGATGTGAGCATCCAGTTCCCGCTCGGCACCTTCATTGCCATCACCGGCGTCTCTGGCTCCGGCAAGTCCTCGCTGATTACCGAGACGCTCTACCCCGCGCTGGCCAACCGGCTCAACAAGGCCCAACTCAAGCCCGGCCCCTACCGTCTGCTGGAGGGCATCGAGGCACTCGACAAGGTGATTGATATTGATCAGCAGCCGATTGGGCGTACTCCGCGCTCCAACCCAGCCACTTATGTCAAACTCTTCGACATGCTGCGCCAACTCTTTGCCGAGACTGCCGAGGCCAAGTTGCGTGGCTACGAGCCGGGGCGCTTCAGCTTCAATGTGAAGGGCGGGCGCTGCGAAGCGTGCGAGGGCAACGGCGAGATCAAGATTGACATGCAGTTCCTCGCCGATGTCTGGGTGCGCTGCGATGAGTGCAAGGGTAAACGCTACAACCGCGAGACCTTGCAGGTCAAGTACAAGGGCAAGTCCATTGCCGATGTGCTGGATATGGATGTGCAGACGGCGCTGGAGTTTTTCGACAATGTGCCGCGTGTACGGCGCATCCTCCAGACCCTGCACGATGTAGGGTTGGACTACATCAAGCTGGGGCAACCGGCCACGACGCTCTCTGGTGGCGAGGCTCAGCGGGTGAAGCTGGCCAAAGAGTTGGCGCGTGTGGCCACCGGGCGAACCATCTACATCCTGGATGAACCGACCACCGGCCTGCACTTTGCCGATGTGCAGCACCTCCTCACTGTGCTGCATCGCCTAGTAGAAGCGGGCAACACCGTGGTGGTGATCGAGCATAACCTGGATGTGATCAAGACCGCCGACTGGATCGTGGATATGGGGCCAGAGGGCGGTGATGGCGGGGGAATCGTGGTCGCTTGTGGCACCCCCGAAGAGGTCGCGTTGGTGGAGGAGTCGCATACCGGGCGGTTTTTGCGGGATCTGTTGGTGGAGAAGTAAAAGGTAGCACCGGCTTCCAGCCGGTCGGCGGCGCAGCGTGACCGGCTGGAAGCCGGTGCTACCTTAGCCGTCCCTACGCCCCGTGCTCCATCCCGATCACCCCACTCAGATCGCACTCGGAGAGATCCGCGCCGCTCAGATCCGCGCCGGTCAGATCGGCATCGGCCAGACTGGACTCACGCAGATTACAGCCATTCAACTGAGCACCGCGCAGATTACAGCCACTCAGGTTAGCGCGGCTCAGGTTGGCATGGGTAAGGATCGCCCCTTCCAGATTGGCTCCGCTGAGATAGATGCCACTCAGATTGGCCATGCTGAGATCCGCATCACGCAGGTCGGCATCACTCAGATTGGCCTCATAGAGATTGGCCCCGATCAGATTAGCCTCACGCAGCGTCGCCTCGCGCAGATTGGCACTCAGGAGGCTAGCACCACTCAGGTTCACCCCCTGCATGCTGGCACCACCCAGGCTCACCTTATTCAGGTTTGCACTTGAGAGGTTTGCACCACTCATATTGATCAACTGGGCCTCGCGCAACTGCGCTTCGGTCAGAATGGCCCCGATCATGATCGTATCGCGCAGATCCACCCCGCTCAGGTTACACAGACTGAGGTTCGCCCCGTAGAGGTTCGCGCCACTAAAATCGGCCGCACTCAGATTCGCCCCACGCAGGTTCGCGCCGGTCAGATTAGCAAACTCCAGATTAGCCCAAGCCAAATCACCTTTGCGCAGATCGGCATCACTCAGATCAGCGCGTACCATCTGCGCCCAGGCCAAACGCGCCTCGCGCAGATTGGCCCAACTCAGGGTTGCGCCACCCAACTCAGCCACACTCAGATCGGCACGATAGAGATTCGCATCACTCAACCGCGCCCCGGCCATATTGGTCTCACTCAGATTGGCATGACTCAGGTTTGCCCCTGAGAGATTCGCACCAGAAAGATCCGCCCCCACCAGCCAGAGTGGCCCAGGACGGTTGAGCAGGTCGAAGATCTGGGCAGGATTCAGATCGGCCATGACACACTCCTTGACTATGCACTCGGCAGTTTGGGGGTCTTATGTACCAACCAAATCGAAGCAGGCGCACCCATCGAGCGGCATGCTACCTGCTCCACCTCAAAATCCTTCCCGATCTGCCAGTGCAGGGTCTCCTGGATTGCGCCGGTCTGAATCCAGCCAATTGGCTCATCAGCGACCTTTCCGGCACTGGTGGGATCGGCAAAATCGTGGTAGGCCCAAGCATCGCCGCGATCCTCAAGCTCAAACTGGCGATCCTGACCAACCGACTGGCTGAGACGGCGCATACCGCCCTGCATGGCCGAAAGCCCCATCTTGATCTGGGTCGAGATGGGCAGCATCTTCGAGGCCAAGAGCGCCGCCGTCCCGAACAAGGCTCCCTGACGGTCAATCGAGTAGCGGGCGGTCTGACGCCCGATCCGCAAGGTCATACTGCGTGCCGAACGCCCAAAGAAGTTGAGTAACCCGGCATTCAGGCTGGCATAGTGGGCCAACGTCATACCCGTAGTAGCCTTGAGTTGCTCCGGCGGGTAGTTATTGATCAAGTGCGCCAGCCCATTCTGGCGCAGAATGACCGCCAGCCCATTCTTACCCACCACCTCTTCGGCGGCCAACAACGCCCACCGCATGTACGCATCTACCAACAGGAGGTCAGTTGCCGGGTCGTGATCGGTTCTCTCCGTGATCTGCATAAAACCTCCGCCCATACAACCTAAAAGATAATCTGATCCGCATTGATCTGATCCAACCCGCCCCAGGGTGAACGCACCGCCCCACTCTGTACCTGCCGCCCAATCTTCAACACAAAGAGCAAGACCGCTGCCAGACTGAGCAGGACGAGTGAGGCACTATAGACCACCATATAGCCCGTTGCGACTTGGCCGGTAAGATGCTGCATGATGTCGCGGGTCAGGCCGCCCCCGATAGTCCCGAAACCCTGCGCGAGCGCCTGGGTGATACCCCACAGAGCGAGGAAGAGACCGGCATGGTTCTTGTCTACCAGCGACATGACCAATGCCAGAGCACCAACAATGAACATGCCACGTCCCATACCGATCAGCACCACCCCACCGCGAAAGATCGTGGCCATTGCGGGGTTACTGGCCAGTGTGATTGTCAGGAAGCCCCCGGCACCGAGCAGCGCCCCCGCCGTGATCAACATAACCGAGGAGCGTCCCTTCCACAACGCCCACCCCGCCAGACTGATCGCGATCAGCATCCCGACGCCCCACAACGCGGTGAGGCGCGAGGTCTGCGTGATACTCATATTGAGCACCTGACCACCATAGGGTTCGAGCAACACATCATGGGTAGCAAAACCCAGGGTGGCCAAGAAAAGAACGATGAAAAGGTTGCGCAATGGGACTTGAGCCGCCAGCAACCGCAACGACTGCCCCAACGTCTCGCGCACGCGCACCGGCTCGGCCACATCCTCCAACTCACCGTTCGGCTTGAGCCGCTCCTGGTTATAGAGCGAAACGAAGGTCAGGGCCACGAAGATCACCGCCGACGCCTGCATCACCTGGATGAGCCGGTAGTGGCTATAATCGAGCAGCAGTTGGCCAATAATGATCGAACTGACAATCGTGCCCAGCACCAGCATGATCCAGAGGACACCGAGGACTTGGCCGCGCTCCCGCGAGGGGGTAATATCGCTCACCATGGCCAGGTAGATCGTCTCGACCACATTCACCCCAATACCATAGCCCAAAAAGATCAGGCTACAGAAGATCAAGGCTGGCCAGAAGGTGAAGGAACCCTCACCACTCAACAGAATCAGGGTGAAGGGCGCAGTTGCTAAGCCGCCATACGTAAGCATCGCCCCAAAGACGAGGTACGGCGTTCGCCAACGGCCACGGGCGCGATCCACATCGGAGCGAAAGCCTATCAAGGCGCGGGTGGGTGAGACGAAGTAGTGGATAGCCAGCAAAAAACCGACCGCGACAGCCGGGATACTCATCTCGTCAATCAAGACCCGGTTGAGCGTACCGGTGATCGGGGCGAGCGAGAGTCCCATGCCAAACTGAAAGAGGCCGAGGCGCAGAATCTTCAGCCAGCGCCAGAGTTTCGGGTGTTGCGCCAGCCATGCATTCAGCACACGCATTGGACCGGCGAGAATCTTGCCTGCTGCCATGATCCTTCTATATCTCCTTATAGGGGATGGTTGCGGGCAATTATAACACGGGCTTGGGCGGAAAGGCTGCGTTGAGGATCATGTGTGGGGAAGAATCCGGCTCCCGCCCCCAGCGGGGGCGGGTTGGGGTGGGGGCAACAACGACTTTGCCCATGCCCTGAAGGTATGATAGATGAGCTTGATAGGCATAGCTTGGGGTACTATATTATGAGGGTGATTTCATGAGTATACCACCCGGAGACCCACAATGAACGTCACGCTGATCTACTTCTCGCAGACCGGAAATACGCGCCGGGTTGCCCAGGCGATGGCTGAGGTCTTTCGAGCCGCAGGGCATACCACGCGGCTTGTCTCGCTGAAGAAGGCATCTGCCCAGGATGCACTCGCATGCGATCTGCTGGGTATCGGGACGCCATGTTTCTCTAGCCAAGCGCCAACACCAATCAAGACCTTCCTCCAGAACCTGCCCATGGTGCAGCCGAAGCGCGCCTTCGTCTTTGCGACCTCCGGCGGTGCGCCTGGCCGCGTGCTCTACGATCTGGCACACCTACTGCAACGCAAAGGGGCTGATGTGGTGGGTGGGTTGCTCGTGCGGGGCATGTCGCATCACCCGGCACCCTGCCTGTATGGCCGCATGCCGGATCGCCCCAATGCCGAAGATCTTACCCACGCCCAACGATTCGCCACCGCTGTCATGGAGCACGTCACCGCAAACCGCCCCGGCCCCATCGCCGATAGTCGCCCCGATGCCTTAACACCAGGGCGCGGCTTCTACGATCTGGTAGCAGCGATCAGTACGGATGCGTTCTTGCGCCGGACGTTGCCGCAACCCAGGGTTGATCCGGATTTGTGTACCCAATGCCAGTGGTGTGTCTACGAGTGCCCGACCCATACTATCAGCCTGCAACCCTACCCAACGCTGGGCGATACGTGTATTCGCTGCTATCGCTGTCTAAACGGTTGCCCCCAACATGCATTTAGTGCCGATTGGCGGGTGAGCAATCTGGCGGTCTGGGCCTTCTATAACACCACGTTTGAACGTTGGTTTGGCGATCTGAAGCCGGGAGAAGAGTAGTACAATCTTCGCCACTATCCCGCTGCACCTCTTTAGCGTGTGTCCAATATTCCAGATGACCGGTACACGGAGTAAAGAAAACACGGATGTAGCTCTTTATGATGCCGTAAAAAGCCCCTTCTTGGTGTATACAGGTGGTACTTCACGCCAACCATATACCCAGGAAGGGGGTAACGCGGATGGGATCACCGAAGACCACACCTGTCCAGTCGGACACCTAGGATACCGATGTCAGCGATGCGGCATGGGCGTATCTTCGCCCCCATCTGGATGTCCGGGCGAAAACAGGACTACAACGACGGGTCGATCTGCGGGCGGTCTGGAATGCCTTGGCCTATAAACTGCGGACAGGGTGTCAATGGCGACTGTTGCCGAAGCACTTTCCTGCCCGCAGTACCGTCAGTTACTCTTTATCACCAGTGGCGAAAAAAAGGTATCTTGACGCAGGTGAATGACCTGCTGCGGCAGAAGGTGCGACACCATCTCTAATAATTACCAATAAGTCAAAAATTCTTATATATTTGATAATAATTGTCGATTTTTCGAAATTGAAATCCCTGTTTTATGTAGAATTTTCTCACTCTATCACGATCTTCTTTTGGATCGAAAATGCCATAAATCTCTGTAACATCAAAATTTCTTACTTGATACTCAATTTCGTTCATTAATTCCTGACCCAATCCCTTCTTTCGGTACATTTCATCAACTTCAATATTTATCAGTCGAGCTCGTTGACCGACAACATCCCCATTACTATTCCGAATAGGTTCAATTTTTACCTCTGCAAAACCTGTCATTATAGCGTATTTTGTCTCAAATCCTGTTGATTTTAATGTTTTCACGGAAATACATACATCTTCAGATAAGCGATACTCGCTGACAAAAAGTTGCCCTTCCTGTGTATCGAGATCTCGTACAAAACCTGTGAGAGAACCATAACTTGTCTCCCTCCAGCCAAGGTTTTGTGGGGTAGCCTGTTCTGAACGTTTTACTGAGGCGCTAGAACGAGTACTTGTATGAGAAGAGGCTAGCCCACCTCCATTTTCTGTAGAACTACCGCCACCACTCATGAAACCAGAAGTAACTGTCGAGATCGACCCTCCCGTACCAGACACAGTATGAACGGTACTATGATCAAACCGACGCAAAGCAACGATACGCTCCTGTAGTAGCGCATTGATACGAGTAGTAGCTAGAATGTACTCCTCAAAATCGGTACGGGTGCGTAGCCAATAGGCACGAAAATCGTCCGCCGACTGGCCTTCATACACACTACTTAACGCTTGCCAACGCCGTTCGAGATGTTCAAACTCATGCTGTAAGCGTAAGATATGCTGCTCAAGGCTCTGTTGGTATGTTTCGAGACCCTGAAGTAGATGAGTTGTATTGCTCATAACTCACCTCATCGCCAGTAATGTGCATACCAAATTTTGATGCAGCATACAAGGTGTATTTTGGTGATCTTATTAGAATATTTGCGCTATCAAGAAAAATACAACTAAAATACTACCGATAACTCCAAAAACAATCATTGTAGTTCGTTGTTTTTGAAGTTGGATTATCGTGTTTTTCGTATTCTCGATATCAGTATCGTAGCGAGTAATCTTTTGAACCTCGCTACGCAGTCCGGAGAGTACGGCAGCAATCTCAGCAGGAGGGTTGGATGTATCAATGAGTTGTCCAACCGGTGAGCCAGCATTACCTGCTGGTACCTTGCTGGAAAGACTCATTACATCGTTCGCAACACTCTTTGTCCGTCCAATATCAGCCCATATCTCGAGTCTCTCATCAACTACCGTCTTAACCTCGGATGGAAGGATGATAGGATCACTCATGGCTCATATTCCTTACACTAAATAGCAGCAAGAACTACAATGAAATCGGATTAAATATCATTAGCATAGGTGAAATTTATTTCAAAATCACCTTCGGAGTAAATACTTATATCAAAGGTTTCCCAATTCTTACCGATTTGTGCATGTATAAGATAACGTAGTCGAAGAAAGTCAAGAAGTACCTCTTCTGGGGCAAAAAAAGCAACCTCTTCTGGACTTTCAGCGCAACGATAACGACAATCTAGTTCTAGAGAACCATCTGCTGCTTCTCCATTAATAATAATTACCGACCATTCAGTATCTATGACAGATACTATATGATTTGCAATACGATTAAAAATGAGGTCGACTTCTTCTTGCATAGTCATGACACCTAGTCTTTCTTATCATCCAGAATCTATTAAGTGTATAACACTAAAAATAAATCCCATCTAGCCTTAATTCGATTCATTCCTTTCACGCCATGCAAGGTCTTCACCGCGTGCTTCATTAAAGAAAATCCGCGACTTTTTTACTAAAACGACCATTTGTATGAATAGTATAATAAACATCAAAACCAAATGGACGTACATCATTATCATTTATTCTGACTGGCCGTATATCAACATCTATTTGATAACCTTCTTCCAATAAATTACGCCATTTATTCTCCATTGCCTTCCACTGACCACGATTAAGATTCATATTTTGAGGAAAAAGATTATATAGTTCAGTAGGGCCATTAAATCGTGTTGCGATATAATGACCACCCTCATCATTTTCTACACCAGAAGATTCTCCAACTTTTTTCTGAAGTGGTTTATTACGCGAAGCCGTTTGAAGTTGTAGACGACCTTGAATTCGCGATACCTGTGATTCATTATTGGTAGTAAATATATATCCGTTTTCAGTATAATTCATATTCGGTTCTAAATGATCTATCGAAAAAATGTTTTTATCATTATTTGCAACCTTTACAACTATTGACTGGGTTTCAATTCCTTCTGTACTCATACTTGATAGAATAGTTTTTTTGTCGGATTCATCAGTAACTTCAACAACTGTTGTCGTTAAAGACTTCATACTTGTATTTAATAAGATCGACTTACTATTTATTTTATCAGCATCTCTGGTAGCCATCCAAATTGACTCTCCTGCAGAACCACCACCTACATTAGTACAACTAGCATTTGCCTTCTCAATAAAATGTTGTACAAGATTGAAAAGAGATGCGGCGTGTGCGCGACTCTGTACACTCAATTCAACATGTTCATAGGATGTTTTTTCTTCTACATAAAAATCACCAGCAAGCTCGGCTATCTGCTCTGATAAGCGCGAAGCCTCTGGAGCCTCAGTACGGACAGTCAACATTTGCTCTTCAGCTTTAGAAATTGAGCGTTTCAAAGCCATGAGATGCTGATTAAGATGTTGAGCATCCTCTTCCTGTGGATGTAAATAGCGAATTGAGATCTCACGTGCGGCATTATCATTCCATACCACATTGAGGTCAAGAAGACATTCTTGTAATCGCCGCAAGTACTGCTGATATCTCCATAAATCATCTTCACGCATAAGAGTATTCCTATTATTTCATCACTAAATTACTCGTTGGGAAGCAAGTATACGCAATTGATCAGCCCGGTAGTCTATCTCACGAAGACCATCAATTGCATAGCGTTGGGCATTCTCGCCATTACGCATTGCATTACGTAGATGAATAAGCGTCTCCCCAATCGTATGCTCAAGAGCAATGACCTCCCGCATCAATTCATCAGCGATTGCTTGTTCTTGTTTAGCAGACTCTTCAGCTTTCTTTCCAAGTTTACGAGCGGCTTCAGCATGCGCCTCAGCTTGATCCGACTGTGCTCTTGCCTCTTGGGTCGTTACCTGAGCTTCGGTTGCCTGAGTGACAGCTTGCCCGCAGAATCCGACTGCTAGTTCGCACCCAGCAACTCGGGCTTTTGCCTCTTCAACTTCCTGCTTCGCAGCTTCAACCTCTTTCTGGGCAAGTTTCAACAATTCGATTGCTTCGTGAAGTTGCTGTTCTGCTATCGCAAGATCTCGTGCTGGACCAGAACAGTTCTTTCGTTCTGGATCGTTACGACAACTATTCAGTCGACTCTGGGCTGAACGCACTTCAGATTCGCATTTACGAACATATTTTACTGCTTTTTCATACTCTTCAATGGCTTTTTTGAGACGTGCTTCAGCACGTTTTAACCATGCACGCGCCTTTGCTAACTCTGATTCCCAGTATTGCTGTGCTCCTGTTGCGATACGTAACACCGTATTTCCTAGATCAACAAAGAGGCGAGATCGTTCACTTGCATCATCCACATGCCCTTTAAGTTGTGCGAGGTCTGCGTCAATCTGTTCTACCAGATCTCCATCGCGTTGAGCCTGATCAGCAATTAATCGTGCTTTCTGACTAATTCGATGCGCGTGTTCGGCTATCTGGCGTTGACTTTGTTCAGCAATATGAATAGTCTCACGCGCTGCACTTGTCCAAAGCTTTAGCTCATCTACCAACAAATCTAAGCTGGATGCAAGTTTGAGTGGGTCATAAGTACTCATTTAGATTCCCGTAACGGTGCTACTATCAAGCCTACGTAAGGCATCAATCCGCTCTTGTAGAAGTACATTGATACGAGTAGTAACGAGAGTATACTCCTCAAAATCAGCACGAGTGCGCAGCCAGTGGGCACGGAAATCTTCAGCGGACTGGCCTTCATAGACGCTACTTAAGGCTTGCCAACGCCGTTCAAGATGTTCAAACTCGTGTCGTAAACGCGAGAGATGCTGATCAAGGCTTTGCTGGTAAAACTCCAGTCCTTGGAGCAGATGAGTTGTATTGCTCATAGATTCTCAGCCTTTTTAACGCCCAAAGAGATACTGTTCAAGATTGCGTAATTGATCTTGAAGAAATTGTTCGTATGAAAATGATCTGCGCTCACTATAGTGTTGTATTGTCTGTCGATAACCTTCCCATTGCACATCATAGTCCTTACGAAACTCATCACGCCAAAGTCCATCAACAGCTTCATGTGAGCGTTCCATATCCCGTATTGAATCGCGAAGATGTTGATTAAATGCATTGAGTTCACGATAGAACATTTGTAGTTGAGCATATTGCTCATCCATACATAGCCTCTTCTACTTGCGTGTAATCAATTGATCACCAATGATGCGTAGTTGTTCCGAAAATGGATGACTGCCCTCATGGTCAACGAGTTGTTCACTTGTATAGGGTTTGAAGCGAGTGGTACGATCATTTGTGGTATCAACGTAGAGCGCACAAATGGGTACCGGGCCTTCTGTTTGGAGTTGCGAAGCTCGACGGTTACGAACAAAGTCAAACGACTCATTTTCTGACATCTGAAGGGCAATTCGATGTCTAAAGTGTGGCAGGCTACGCCGATCATCAATAACGCTGGTGAATGGGCGCATACCGCTACAACTAACTATCGTATGAATACCCAGGGGTGGCCCTTCGACATAGACTCGCTGGAGCATCTCGCTACTAGGCGAGTCATTCATACCAAACCCTCCTGATCGGCGGCGTAAACTATCAACATTATCTGGCTCCGTAAGGATGAGATAGAGTGACGGCTCTCCAGTACGTTGGCTCTCAGGCATGGTACGACGTCGATCTAATTCTGTAACCGTCTGCTGTAGTAATTCTTCAACTTGGGCGCTTTCACGTACAATCTTGTGTTCAATATGTGATGGAGCAAGAACATGATTGCACACTCCCGATAGAACATTACTCCACTGGGCACCCGGAATACTCCGGTCACCGATGAAGAAACTGACTCGATTAGGCGCTGTTGTTGCAGCCAGACTTACAATCATTGCCGCTATCATTGCATAGCGAGCAGAACTGTTACTGCCAACAAGTGCAATGTTCTCATCTACCTTGCGGCGCAACACGACTGCCGCTTGTCCGCGCACATTAAACTCTTGGCCGATCCATGCAATACTCGGTTGCTCACTGGAATACCAATCAGCAATCTGAAAGCCACTGCTCGCTAATGGACGTCGAGCAAGGTCTTCTAGATCTAATGGCGATGGTATATGCTTGGAACGTAGGATTGCTACAAGATGAGGGTTGTTCACGATTTCAGGCTGCGCTGCTCCATTAAACACTACACGTTGTGGTAGTTGATCTGGATGCAGATTCTGAGCACGAATACTAACTGACTGCAAAATCTCCCTTCGACGTGACTCCTCAAGAAAGGCTACTTTACCAGCAAGATTAGCCTTTTCATCACCGGCATCATCGTTTACAACAATCTTGCCGGGAAGATTACAGGTTGCGAGGATAAGTTGTTTTCCCTTTGGCCCAAACTCGGTTAAAGCGCGAACATCCGTCTCTGCCATCTTCATTGCAGCACGGAAATGGATATTTCCGAAGATCGCTGTCTGATCAAGCATGCCACTCGCGCCAAAACGTTGGGAACCTAGTAGCATATGAATGCCAGTACTGCGCCCCTTCTCGGCGATGGTTCGCATCATGCGTGATGCTACTCCATCACGATCATCTTCAAAGAGTTGCTGGTATTCATCAATGATGAGAAGTATACGTGGAATTGTGCCAGAGGGTTGATTTCGCTCACGATACCCTGTCAGATCACTTACCTTGTTACGAACAAATACTTCGTTACGCCGAGACATCTCATCTACAAGTTCAGCAAGAACACTGCGAGAGAGATCTGCCGACGTGCGTAGTGAGACAACCTCTGCGTGGGGTAACTCCATGTATGATTCAAACTCTACACCATCCTTGCCATCAATAAGATAGAGCCGGAGATCAGCAGGGCTATATCGTGTGGCAAGTCCTACAATAAGGGTATGATAAAGTGTTGACTTACCTGCCCCAGGCATCCCTCCGATAATTCCATGAACACAGGGGCGACCTTCGCGCACACCGAACCAGAAATTAAGCAATTCATTGTTACCACGTCTACCGACTGGTAACTCAATTAGTCGATCTGCGCTCGATGACCACCATGATGATTCAGGTAAGCCGACGGTGTTGTCCCAACTAATCTTCAGTTCTACCGGTTCACTCTCTTTAAGTCGCTTGAATATGAATTCTTGTCGATCAGCAGATGGAGATGTATCATATCTGCATTCGAAATCAACACCATTAAAAATAATTTTAGGTAGATCTGTATCAACCACATATGCATTTTTAAGATTATTAAAACCCAGATCACGAGGTAATTCATATGCTTGGTTATAATGGATGAATAGATAGACACCTGCCCGCGGACCAGTATTCCCAATACTGTAGAGAGACTCGATAGCACGTCGATCATACTTATTTGGGAAATCCGCAGCAAAGATAAGATGGTATCGTTCGTTGAGCCGCATCTCCTCAGGAATGTCTTCAAATGTTGTTACGGATGCATCAAGGTATGTCTCAATGATGCGCCGGATTTCAGAAGATACTTGGTCGAGGTCACGCCGAGGATCATCAGAGACTTGACGAACATGGGGTAAGAACCGACGCATCGGAAATGCAATACCATTTCCGGCCGGATCAAGTAACGTGTATCCAACCTGATGCGGTAATAGTGTTGCAGTACGAATAAGAAGCGACCGAAGAACTTCTTGGGCTCGCTGTGCCCCTTGAGCAGTACTACGGAGAATAACGGTTCGTTGCTCACCGATAAAAGGCACAAGAACTGGAAACGTAAAACTACCCTGTGAATTTTGCTCAGTGAGAGAAGCATAACGCAAACTAGAGGGAGTATTGTTCGTGCGTGGAAGCCAATGATTCCACGCATCATCTTCCCATGTAGTCCGATGTTCAATAGCTAATGTCTGTAATCCATGTATGAGGCTCTCTTGTGTAGCATTTAGCTGCGGTGCAAAAAAAGAGTCGATTTGTGAAGCTACAGACCTACCGTGTTGAGCTAAAGCTTGCGCTCGTCCAATACTGATATTTCGTTCCTGCTCTAATTTTTGAAGTTGCTGCTGAAGTTCCGGAATGCTTGGCATGTTAATTCCTCCGTAGTGCAGTTTATTGAGCAAGCAAAACCGCAGCCGCCCAACACCATACTCCATGATCCCTCCATAAAGTTAGTCCCGAAATGTTATCAAAGTGCTTGCCTCCTTCTTGTGATTTTTATAGTACTATAGTCCTCAATCTGACCAGTACCCATTTCTATGAGGAGACCTACCATGCCCACCCTCCCCACCGTCGCCACACAACTCCTCCACACCCTCCTCGACCGCGCCGAATAGCCGGGGCGGCAACAGGTGATCCGGGTGCGCCTTGCGCCTGCGCAGCAGCCCGATTACTTTTCGCCGGAGAATGTGGCTCCCCGCCTACAGACCAATCAGATCTTGCAGCAACTTGCTGACGCCGAGGCGATACGCAACGCAGAAAACGGGTCTTGAGCATCCTGCAAGCAAGCAGCGTATAATACCAACACTATTTCCCTTATAGTCTGAAGGGTTCCTCTATGCACCCAATAATCAGTTTTTCGGCGAGCCAGTTGGCTCAGGCGATTCGACAGGGTACGTTCTTACCCTCTCAGGTCGTAGATGCTCATATTGCCCGTATTGAGGCGGTCAATCCGGCTCTGAATGCGGTGGTGCAGAAGCGTTTTGCTCTTGCACGACAGGAGGCTGCGCTGGCTGATGAGCGTGTACATCAGGGTGCGCCGCTTGGCCCCCTCCATGGCGTGCCGATTACGGTGAAAGAGGCATTTGATGTGGCAGGGGCGCCCGCAACGTGTGGCCTCTTGAGTGCCAAGGTGCATCTACCAAAGCATGATGCGACGGTGGTGGCGCGGCTGAAGGCGGCAGGGGCGATTGTGGTGGGTAAGACCAATACGCCCGATAATTGTTGGGATCAGGAGACGGTGAGTTACCTCTTTGGGCGTACCAACAACCCCTGGGATCTATCGCGTAGCCCCGGTGGCTCGACCGGGGGGGAAGCGGCGATTCTGGCGGCGGGTGGTTCTCCATTGGGCCTCGGCTCTGACATTGCCGGGAGTATCCGGCTGCCCGCTGCGTGGTGCGGAATTGTCGGCCTGCGCCCCACAAGTGGCCTGATCAACGAAGTTGGATTCTGGCCGCCCTCGGTGGGTCACCTCGCCGATTTGAATGCGGTTGGCCCTATGGCGCGCCGGGTTGAGGATGTGGCGCTCGCCTTCGCATTGCTGAGTGAACAGCCCGCCCAATCACTTGATGCTAGTCTCGCTGGGCAGCGATTCGCCTTCTGGTTGGATGATGGCCTCATCCCTAGTAGCGGCGCGGTGCAGGGTGGCGTGCAGGCGGCAGTGCGCACCCTGACAGAACGGGGGCTGCGTGCTACCCAGGCGGCTCCGGCACATCGCCGCTTCGCTGTGGCGGGGTGGCTGGCCAACTTCCACGAGGATGAGCGCGAGGCGATCTGCCGAGGCTTTGGGAGTGGTGAACCCTGGTCACCACTCCAAGAGTTGCGTCATAACCTCTCCGATCAGCCCCGTATTGCGACCGGGGCGCTGCGGAGTTGGCTCGCCTCCCACTATGGCTCGCAGATTACCGCGCTGATGGGTATTGATGGCCATGCGTGGCGGCGTGAATTGCAGGCTGAGTTTACTGAGTTGGTAGGCGAAGATGGCTTCGCGATCTGCCCGGTCTTTCCTACCACTGCCCCGCGCCACGGCTGGAGCGTCATTTTCCCGCTGACTATTAGTTACCAGACCTGGGTCAACCTGGCGGGTTTGCCCGCGCTGGTGGTTCCGGTGGGTCGTTCGGGGAATGGCATGCCGGTGGGGGTGCAATTGGTCGGTGCGCCCGGTACGGAGTGGACGTTGCTCAAGGCGGGGTATGCGATCCAGCAGGCGTTGATGCCGGTGGCGCAGATCAAGGACGTGTGACAGACAAAGAGCGCGATGACAATCACTTGCCATCGCGCTCTTTGATACTGGTAGCGGCGACAGGATTCGAACCTGTGACCTTCGGGTTATGAGCCCGACGAGCTGCCACTGCTCCACGCCGCGTCATCACTGTAGGCAGTGTAGCAGGGTTTTATGCTGGCGTCAAGGAAAGTTATGACAACAGATCGGCCACGATCCGATGCGTTACGCCCCGAAACTGCCCCCAGGCACGCCAACTGCCACTAATCGCCCGTGATGGACTAGCGCCGAGTTGCTCCATAAAGGTGGCCTGATCGTAGAGTTGTGGAATCTCCACCTCTTCAAATGCCTCAACCCGCTCATCAGGATCTTGTACCTGCAATGTGCCACTCAGTTCATCTAGTAAAAAGGCGAAGGTGAAGAAGGCGAAGCCATCGCGGGGCGTCGTGGGGGTGCGATAGGCGATCAGGCTGAGGAAGCGCCGCACCGCCACCTCTAAGCTGGTCTCTTCTTCTACCTCGCGCATCAACGCATCGGCAATCGGCTCCCCCCGATGGATGCCGCCGGTCAGCAGACGCATCACACCGGGCGGATAGATGTCTTTGCGGCATGTGAGGATACGCCCGTTGCGTCGCCGCAACACCATACACACCTCACCAATGCGGTCGGTCTTGATCAGCGGATCAAAGAAACCATCGGGCAGATCGGCCAGGACGAAGCTTGGTTGGCCATAGGCCGTGGTCAGGTCATCAAGCTGCGCCAGGATCTCCTGGGGCAGGCGGAGTTCGTCAAGGGTGACGTGGCGTACCATAGCGGCTGTGGGTTGCATGGGGCGTATTCCTTCACTTGGTTGAATAGAGAAGAGACGCAATACCTTGCGTCTCTCCCCGATACCAACAGACCAAACCCAATCCTACCGCAGACCCTCAGCTACCTGAACCGCCTCATCACCCGTCACCTTCCCGGCAATGAGCAGTGTCACCCCGTCCTCCTTCCAGGTCAGCAGGCTGCCCTGGCCCTCGGCGGTGATCAGCGTTGCGGGCTGGCCGCGCACCGTGATCTGCTGCACGTTGCTCCCCGCTGGCGGTTCGCGGTCATCCTGCATGTCGCCGTTGCCCTGCACTAGGCTCATGCTGCTGCTCTCGCTCTTGTAGTTCATGATCACTGTATCGGTGCCGACCACACGCACCTCAACCAGCAGCATATCCGCAGGCAGATAGCTCGGCTCACGCAGCGTAAAGCTCACACTCGTGCGCGCCTCGTCCAACGTGGCCTGCTTCGGCCCCATCTCGGCGATCAGGTCAGCGGCTTGCAGTACGGTCGCATCGGCGGGCGGGGTGAAGGTGAAGAGATCCGCGCTCATCCCCGCATTGACCTCGATGCTGCGCACTTCCACACTCCCATTGCCAAAGTCGCTCGCATCCAGGGTGAGCTTGAGCGGCATGGCCAGTTCCGTATCCACCCACAGCATGCCCTCGATCACCCCATCCAGCTTCAGGTTGGAACTCGTCTCGGCGCTCGGCGTCACCTTCACCTTCCAGGTCGGCTTGCCCGCCACCTGCTCCTCACCCAGCACCTCAAGATTCACCGCATCCAAGCCCTGCTGGATCACATCCTGCAACACAACCGTCGCTCCGGCGGGGCTATTCGGCGCATACTCCTTCATCTCCGCCGCCGTGCCGGTGACTACCGTCTTCTCGCTGGGGCTGTAGATCCAGAACTGCTCGCCATCACTCACCACCAACGCCCCCACCATCTCTGGCTGGCTGGCCTCCAGGATCTGGGCGCGCACCCGCGCCTTGGGGTGGCCATCTTCAGCAGCAGGGAGCTTCTGCATCCAACCTTCAATTACCAGATTGCCCGACTGCTCCGGCGAGGTGAAGGAGATCGCCACGGTTGCGTGCAGATCGTTCGTGCTGTCACGCGCCGCCTCCATCTTGGCGACGATCTCTTCCGCAGTTGGCAACTGCGTGCTGCACGCGCCCAAGAGCAGCGCACTGATCAACAAACTGATGAGCATAAACCAACGTCGCATAACGCCTCCTCTTTTTGAATCTTGATACTCGCTGCTTCTGTTGTACCATATCTAAACAGCTTGATTCTAGCGCATGTCTGTGATCCAGATGTTAGAGATTGTTACCGCACAATCTCCCTCTTGGTACCGATCCCGGTTGGGTCAAAAGACTGATGGCTGCACGGGCTGTTGCCGATACGATGGTAGTACCGGCAAGATGCCGGTGCTACCATCCCAACGGAGGCACCCTGATGTCCACCAACCTACAGCGCACCCCGGTACCTGCCGGTATCCAGATGCGCCGCTTTTCCGGCACTGATGCCGATTTTGCTGCTGCGGTCGAGATTACTAATCAGGTCTACCCTGAATACCCCGATACGGTTGATGAGTGGCGCTTCGGTGATGCCAATCGTCCCGCCCATGTGCTCCAGGTGCGCTGGTTCGCCGATCTTGATGGGGTTCCGGTTGCCTATGGCACCTACCACCATCACGAGGGCATGTACCATCCGCAGAAGTTCGGTCTCTTCGTCTATGTGCTGCCTGCCTACCAGGGGCGTGGCATTGGGGCCGCGCTCTATGATCACCTGATCAGCGATCTCGAACCGCATCGCCCGATCATGCTCCGCTCACGCACCCGCGAGGATATGCAGCGCAGCCTGCACTTCTTGTTGGATCGCGGCTTTCAGGAGGGCATGCGCGAGTGGGAATCGCGCCTCGATGTGGCTGCCTTCGATCCCACACCCTATACCGATCACGAGGCCATCCTACACGCCGAGCGCATCCGTATCACCACCGTGGCCGAACTGCTCGAACACGATCCGGCCTGCCGCGAGAAGCTCTGGCATCTCGAAACCGAACTGATGCACGATGTCCCGCATCCCGATGCACCCACCGAGATAACGCTGGAATCCTTCGAGAACTGGATCTTTAAGAACCCCAACTTCTTACCACACGGCCTATTTGTGGCGCTCGATGGCTCTAACTATGTGGGTCTGAGTGCGCTCTGGAGGAGCCAGGCCGATCCGACCGAACTCTACACCGGCCTGACCGGGGTGCGCCGCGCTTACCGCCGCCGAGGCATTGCGCTGGCCCTCAAGCTGCGTGCCATCGCCTACGCCCAACAGCACCAGATCCGTACCGTCAAGACATGGAATGAGGCTAATAACCGGGCGATGCTGAGTATTAACGAGATGTTGGGCTTTGTGAAGCAGCCCGCCTGGGTCAATTTCGATAAACAACTGCGTGAGGGCTAATCCACATGTCCCTACCTCACTTGCACCTTACTGGCAGCCCGTATGAGCAGGGCTGCCAACACGGCGCAGCACTACGTGGCGAGATTGGAACCAATCTCGCCATCTACTTTGCGCGCTTCGAGCGTGAACTGCACCTCACCCGTGCCGAGACGCTGCGCCGTGCCCGCGTCTATGCCGAGGCAATTGCCGATCAAAGCCCCGCCTATGCCGCAACAATGCGCGGTATTGCCGATGGCTCTGGCTACAGCTACGCCGAGATCGCCGCGCTCAATGTGCGCTATGAGCTCTTCTACCATCAGTTCGGTGTCAATGCCATAGTTGATGGTTGCACCGCTATTGCGCTGCTCCCCACGGTGACAGCCGATGGGCATCTGTGGCTGGCCGAGAACTGGGACTGGATCGCGGGGGTGCGCGGGGCCATCCTGCACAGCCGCACCGAGGACGGCATGACGATCCGGGCCTTCACCGAGGCTGGGATTGTAGGCGGGAAGATCGGGTTCAACTCGGCGGGGCTGGGGCTACTCATCAACGGCCTCACCAGCAGTGAGGATGATTGGGCACGCTTGCAGCGCCCCTTCCACCTGCGCTGCTACGAGATCTTGCACAGCCACAGCCTTGATGCCGCGATCTCCATCGTCATGGATGCACCGCGCTCCTGCTCGGCCAACTTCCTCCTTGCCCAAGTGCCGGATCGCGCCGTCACCATCGAGACTTCCCCCCACCGCGCTGTGCTACGTCCCGCCCAAGCGGGCTACCTCGTCCACACCAACCACTTTGTGGATGCGGCACTCCTTGGCGTCCACGAGCCACCCGTCGAATCCTGCCCGCACTCCCATTGGCGTCTCGAACGCAGCGAGCAACTCCTGGCTGGCCAGCGCAGCCTCGGTCTCAGCCACCTTCAAACCATCCTACGCGACCACCAGCAGCATCCGTATGGGATCTGCTTCCATATTGACCCCGCCGAGCCACCCACCGAACACTACCAGACAGTCGTCTCGGTGATCATGGATCTGCATGCCCAGCGCTTCTATGTGAGTGACGGGCCGCCGTGTGCGCATGTGTATGGCAAAGAGCCACCGCATGCGCTCCCTTCGACAAGCTCAGGGAGCGGTGCGTTGGCTGAGCCTGTCGAAGCCACCGCGCCGCGCCCTTCGACAAGCTCAGGGAGCGGTGCGTTGGCTGAGCCTGTCGAAGCCACCGCATGCGCTCCCTTCGACAAGTTCAGGGAGCGGTGCGTTGGCTGAGCCTGTCGAAGCCACCGCGCCGCGCCCCAGAACTTCTTTGCGCTAACAATGTCCCTCTCTGCGTACCTCTGTGTCCTCTGCGGTAAACCAGATCAACTGCAGAGGATACAGAGAAAGAATAAACAGTGGGGCAACATCACAATGCGCCTCTTCGCGTATAAACCCAACTCGCCCCGGCCACCCCAAGCAGCACCAAACCGAGCAGCAACACCACCACCGGCGGCAACCCGGCAGGTGCCGGAGCCTCCTTGGCCATCGCCACTTCGGGCGTTGCCACCTCACTCGGTTCAGCCTGACGTGCCATATCACTATTCACCATCGGCTCGGTCGGTAGCGTCATCATAGCCGCAGACTCAGTCTCAGTGACTGGCTCGGAGTTGGCAGGCAGCGCCATCACCCCGGCATCACCCTCCGGGGGCGCGGTTGCATCGGTAGACAACGCTGCCCCTGCCGCAGGTTCCATCTCCATCATCGGCGCGGGGGTCGCTTGCACCATCATCGGCGCGGGAGCCATAGCCGGGGCAGGTGCTGCCGCCATTGGGTCGCTCATCCCCCCTAGCATCTGAAGGCTGGCCAACAGCACCAGCATCAAACCGGCCAAGCCACTCCCAAGCTGGCCCACCCAAGCTAGCGCCCAGCCTGCATAGCGCGAACGGCGCGGCTGCACCGTTGCCGGATCGAGCGTAAACGAGCGCGGCGGAGTCAGTGTCGGCAACTCGTGCAGCAGCACGGTGGTGCTACGCAACTCCTCAAGCTCAGAGCGCAAACGCGGATCATCGGCCAAGCGCCGCTCAAGATCGCTGCGTGTCGGCCCCTCAAGCTGGTCATCCAGATAGGCCGAGAGCAATTCCAGATCCTGCTCTGGCAGGGGCGAAAATTGTGACTGGGGTGTCTTCATGGTGGTATCTATCGCGGTATGCTGCTACCTATCCTCATGACGAAACTTTGCCGGTAGCAGTTCCCCGGCGCGCAGAATATCGCGCAGCCGCGCCCGCCCCCGGCTCAACCGCGACTTGACCGTACCCAGACTGGTCGCAGTGATGGCCGCGATCTCATCATACGCCATCCCCTGAATATCACTCAGGATAATGACGACACGCTGATCTTCGGGGAGTTGGGCGAGACCCTGCTGAATCGCCGCCGCCAACTCGTGGCGCAACGCAACCTCATCGGGGTGTTCGTGGGGGTCGGGCAGATCGAAGCCGCGCCCTTCATCATCGGATGTCCCCAGCGCATCGAGCGAGGTGGCAGGGCGGCGCTTACGGGCGCGCAGCACATCATAGCAGGCATTCGTGGCGATCCGTAATAACCAAGATCGGAACTGACCGCCGCGAAAGCGGTTCAGGTTGCGGTACGCGGAGATGAACGTATCTTGGGCCACATCCGCTGCCGCTTCGGCATCGCCCAACATACGGTAACACAGGTTGTAGACCCGCGACTCATAGAGTCGCACAAGCTGGTTGAACGCCTCAACATCACCCCGCTGGGCCGAATCGATGATGCGTTCTTCTTCATTCAACATAGCGGCACCGGCGCTGCCTCACTGCGGCGACACGGGCTGTATTATACCCTACACCAACGCCAGCCGCTGAAAGAGGTAATCCCCGGCACGCCGCAGGCTCAAGAGGCGCAGACGCGGCGGATCATCGGGGCTGAACCCTACCCCCTCGATCAGGCTTGGGCGTGGCGGACGCCCCGGCGGGCTACCGATAATGATCGGGCTATTGGTCAAGAAGATCTCGTCAACCAGGCGCTGCGCCACCAATGTGCCATAGATCGTCGCCCCACCTTCACTCAACAGGCTGCGCACACCCATATGGCGATGCAGATCCGCACACAGAGTAACCAGATCCACCATTTCGCCACGTGAGATATGGTAACGCACCCCTGGGCGCTCGCCCAACCGCGCATAGGCACGGGTCGCCCCCGCCGGGGTGGTGGCAATCAGCACTGGCTGCGGATCACCGCGCAGAGCCGCCGCATCAGGTGGCAGATCGCCGCGACTCGTCACCACCACCAGCAGTGGCAGGGGTGTGCGACCCTCAGCCTGCCGCAGATCGGCAAAAAAGCGTGCATCCGCCGCAAACGCCTGCGTGGGTGTCCAGAGATGCCGTCGTGCCACCTGAATCGTACCTGCGCCGGTCAGGATGGCATCGGCGCGGGCGCGGATCAACCCCATCAGCCAGGTGTCGTAGGGCGAGTGGCGGCTGACCGCCCCGCCACCAGAGCGTCCCGGCTCGACAAAGGAGATGCGCCCATCGTGGGAAGCGACAAAGTTGGTGAAGGTGTAGGGACGATCAGCATGCGCTGGGGGCAAATACCAATTACCCGCATAGATCGCCTGGGCTACCTCCGGCAAACCCAGACCCACACAGGGCGCTTCATCAAAGAGCAGCGAATAGGCACTGCCAGGGCCGAGCGGGTTATGCACCCATGAGATCCCCAATGCGGCTCAGACCGGCCACCACATGCTGCCCCGATTCGACAAGGAGGCGTGCCACATCCCGCTGGAGGTAGAGATCCGTGCGCGAGCCGAAGCGCACCGTACTTAAACGCGCCCCAGCACCGAGCACATCACCCACCGCTACCTGGGGCACAATGCGTCGCCCCAATGGCCCCGCGATCTGCACCACCATGATCGGCCCCCAAGCGGTCTCTATCCCCATATAGACACGCTCATTCTGATCCCCGGCCGCAACATCACTCACCGGGCCATACTGACCGGCAACATGCTCCATATAGCGCACCGTCCCAGCGGCGGGGCTACGGCAGATCGGCACATCAATGGGGGAGACGGCAATCGCCATCCGCACACAATCGGTATGCAAGAAGCGATGCTCATAGACCTCATCAATCAGCAGGAGATGGCCATCGGCAGGAGCAAAGATCGCCTGCGGGTCAGACGGCGTAACGCGCTCTGGGTCACGGTAGAGTGCTGCGGCAAGAGCGGTGAGGGCGAGGGGCAAGGGCGCAAAACGCGGGCGTAACCCCAAAGTCAGGCCGGTGAGGCCGAGGCCAATACCGAGCAGTGGGGTAGCCTCTGGATCAAAACCAGGAATGTGTGAGGGACGCTCCTTAGCAGGAGTCTGCGGTAGGCTAGGTTCGGGTGTGTGCGCTTCCATACGATGATTCTAGCATGGCTAGAGATCTCGCGCAACTGGTATCGGTACCACCCAGCACACAACTTTCGGGTATGATAGAGAGATCAACCAACTATCACGAGGAGGAACGGGACAGCCCGCCAAGCAACTATGCCACACCATCGGTCATCGCTAACCAGCCATCCCGCGTTTGTCGCCGTCGCACCATGGATCTTCGTTCTCTTCTGGAGTACCGGGTTTATCGGTGCCCGCTACGGGCTACCCTACATTGAACCCTTCACCTTCTTGCTAATCCGCTTCATCATCGTGATCAGCCTCTTGGTGGGGTTGGCACTCATCCTGCGCGTACCCTGGCCACGCCGCGAACAACTCGGCCACATTGCCATCGTGGGGTTACTGCTGCATGGTGGCTACTTAGGCGGCGTCTTCTATGCAATAGATCATGGCATGTCGGCGGGTGTCGCCTCACTCATTGTTAGTCTGCAACCGATCCTGACCGCCGTCCTAGCCCAGATCGCCCTACGCGAGCCGGTGGTGGTGCGCCAGTGGATCGGTCTCCTGCTCGGATTTGCCGGTGCAGGGCTGGTACTGCTCGAAAAGCTACTCGCGGACACGTCGGGTGGGGTGGTCATCACCGTTCCAACCCTCATCGCCATCGTGATCGCCCTCTTCAGTACCACAGGGGGTACCCTCTACCAGAAACGCCATGGTGGCTCGATGCCCCTGATTACTGGCACCTGCGTGCAGTATATTGCCGCTGGTCTACTGGTACTCATCCCCGCATTCACGCTAGAACAACGAGTCATCAACTGGACGCCCCAACTGATCTTTGCGCTCAGTTGGCTGATCTTAGTCCTCTCACTCGGCGCGATCTTCCTCCTGATGTTGCTGATCCGTGCCAACTCATCAGCCCGTGTCACCAGCCTCTTCTACCTTGTGCCACCCGCTACCGCCCTCGAATCCTACTTCATCTTTGGCGAACGCTTCGGGCTGATGGCCATTGGCGGGCTGATCCTAGCCTCAGTGGGAGTTGCCCTCGTTGTCATCCCTTCTAAACGAGCATAACAAAAAACCAGGGCGGGGAGCAATGCTCGCCGCCCTGGTCTAGGTACTCCCCCTGTCGCCAATCCCTACCGTCCCACAGTCGGTGTCACAGTCTGACCAACACGGCTCAGGGCGGCGACGGGGCGAGCGAAGGGGAGGTTCGCAACCCCGCTATACTGGCGCAGCAGATGGTAGGTGAGGAGCAACTGGGTGATCGCCAACGGATCACTATGGCGCAACTCGCTGCGATCAAAGTAATCGCCAAACTGATCGCCCTGGATGGGAGAGAGATCGGGGAGATGCTCCCAAATGACATCCTCAAGCCGGCGTGCATTCTCCGGCGAGACACTGCCATCAATCTCTAGGATGTCCACGGGGCGGCTGCCATCACGGCCCAATTCGAGGCGCACCCCCGGATTCTTGGTACCATCCTCACACAGATAGGTCAAGTCAGGATGGGGAATAGTCGGGCGCAACGTAAGGCGCGCATTCAGAGTCGGGCCAGCCTCCTCAACCGGCACATCAGCCGGGGGATAGAACTGCACCACAATATCGGCGTGGTCACGCTGGGGGCGAATGAAAGCAGCCGAGTCTGGCTCGCGCTTCTCCATCTCCGCCAGCACCTGCTCAGGCGTATAGCCACGCTTAGCAACATCACGCTTAATTTTCCAGACCGTGCGCAGATCCTCAGGTGGATTGAGGTAGACCTTCACATCATAGAACTGACGCATGATCGGAGAGGAGAAGCCGAGCAGACCCTCGACAATCACAAACTCCTTGGGCTGAATATACTCAGGACGCACGAGGCTCCCGGTACTATGGTCATAGACCGGCTTAAGGATCGGCTGACCATAGTGGAGGCGCTCCAGATGCAATTCCATCACATCCAGGTAGTTACAATCGGGATGCAGCGCAGTGATCCCGATCTCCGCCCGTTCGCGCCGGTCATACTTATGATAGTCATCAGTGCAGACGTGGGTCACTCGATCCGGCCCCAAGAGTTTGACCAGCCCAGAGGTGATCGTCGTCTTTCCTGCCGCACTATCGCCCACAATCCCCAGGATGATTGGTCGCTTGCGCATAGTTGTGGTTGCTTCCCTTCCAGAATGAACTTGGTTGTTAGAGCCGCACACTGCGGCTCTAACGACCGACTGTAGATGTGTGGGGCCACATTGCCCCCAGCTCTCCCCGGCATATACCGGTTATGCGATGTGTTCGGCGGATGTCCCGCCACGAAACACCCGGCTAGCCCGCACGTCTTCTGCATCAATACGGGCCAACTCGCTGGCCACAATAGTGCCCCCAACTCGGACAAGGCGATTGGCCTGACGGAGCTTGATCCTATCAAGGGCATTCCGCACGCTGCGTGCATTAGCAAAGTGCGGTTGCTGGATACGATGCTCCAGGTACTCGCGGAACGCAGTCCGCGATTCGGCATCAAAGGAATACATCTGCTGCCGTACCATCAGATCCGCAATCTGCACCAATTCGTCCAAGCTATAGTCCGGAAAGTCCACATGATGGGCGATACGCGAATGGAAGCCTGGATTGGACTGGAAGAAGGTATCCATGCGATCCTTGTAGCCAGCAAGAATGACTACAATATCATCGCGCTGGTTCTCCATGGCCATCAGCAGCATCTCAATCGCCTCTTGGCCGTAGTCACGCTCATTTTCAGGACGATAGAGGTAGTAGGCTTCATCAATAAAGAGTACGCCCCCCATCGCCTTCTTGAGCATCTCCTTGGTCTTGGGCGCGGTGTGGCCGACATACTGCCCCACCAAGTCGTCACGCGAGGCCACAACAAGGTGGCCTTTCCGCACATAGCCAAGCGAATGCAGGATCTTGGCCATACGCATGGCGACCGTGGTCTTACCGGTTCCGGGGCGGCCGGTGAAGCTCATGTGGAGGGTTGGACGCTCCGTTGCCATGTGATGCTGTTCACGCAGGCGCGCAACCAGCAGCATAGAGGCGATTTCACGGATACGGGTCTTCACCGGCACAAGCCCCACCAGTTCCTCGTCAAGTTGGTCGAGCAGGGTCTGGATCTGGGATTCACTCCAGGCTTGATCCAGATTAACCTGCTCAACATGGTCGTTCCCTTGTTCTGCCATAAGGGTTACTCGTAGCGCTGACCACTCGGCTTATCGGAGGCATACGAACGGATGGTGTAGCGCATCTGGCGGTCGCTCATCTCCTGGCGCTCCAGGTGGAAGCCCGGCTCATTGGCGGGGCGGTTGACGATGAACTGAAGCGCCGTCGTGGCTCGCCCGTGGGAGCGATCAAAGCCCGAAATGCGGATGTAGTGGTTGGGGAAGGTGGCCTTGCACTCGGCCAGCGTCTGCATCACTGCAGCCGGGTCACGGGTATCGAACAGCGGCATCCCAAACATGTCCCAGTAGACATTGCGCGGATGCGGGTCATCGGTGTACTCGACCGAGATCGGCCAATCGTTATCCAAGCAGTATTGGATCTGAGCCTTGATCTCGTCCTCGGTGAAATCGGGCAGGAAGGAGAAGGTTCCCTGTGTGACACGCATATGAGTAGGCTCCATCTATACAAATTAAGGGTATCTGTAGCTTCCGGGAAGCTGTAACCTTCCCGGAAGCTCGATCTACACTAGGAGGGCGTTACGACCACATCGGGCGTATCGGTGCTGGCGTAGTCGAAGGTGATGTCCTTCCAGATCTCCAGCGCCTTGGCCAGTGAGGGCGACCAGCGTGCGGCACGCTCCAAAATCTCCGGCCCCTCGTTCAGGTAGTCGCGGCCTTCATTGCGCGCCTGGATCATGGCCTCGATAGCAACACGGTTCGCGGCAGCACCTTCAGCGATGCCATCCGGGTGGCCAATCGTGCCACCACCGAACTGCATAACCACGTCCTCGCCCAGGTAGTGGAGCAACTGGTGGATCTGGCCGGCGTGGATACCGCCCGAAGCCACTGGCATTACACCCGGCATCGAGGCCCAATCCTGCTCGAAGTAGAGCCCCTGCACGGGGTTGGGGGCAACCTTGTTCTCACGCAGCGTGGCATAGAAGCCCTGGACGCTGTTGGGATCGCCCTCCAGCTTACCCACAATCGTCCCGGCGTGGATGTGGTCAACACCAGCCAGCCGCATCCACTTGCTGATAACGCGGAAGCTGACACCGTGGGTCTTCTGGCGGGTGTAGGTGCTGTGACCAGCGCGATGCAGGTGGAGGATGACGCCATTCTTACGCGCCCAGTTGGCCATGCTCTGGATGGCAGTGTAGCCGATGGTGAGGTCAATCATGATGATGACACTACCGATATCCTTAGCAAACTCGGCACGCTCATACATCTGCTCCATCGTCCCCGCCGTCACATTCATGTAGTGACCCTTGATCTCGCCGGTGGCAGCACTAGCCTTATTGACCGCGTCCATAGAGAAGAGGAAGCGGTCGCGCCAGCGCATGAAGGGCTGCGAGTTGATGTTCTCATCGTCCTTCACAAAGTCCAGGCCACCCCGCAGTGCCTCATAGATGACACGGCCATAGTTGCGGGCACTCAGCCCCAGCTTAGGCTTGACCGTGGCACCCAGCAGTGGGCGACCATACTTGTTTAGGTACTCGCGCTCCATCACGATACCATGCGCCGGCCCCTGGAAGGTCTTGGTATAGATCGGAGGGATGCGCATATCCTCAAGGCGCAGGCTCTTAAGTGCCTTAAAGCCGAAGACATTCCCAATGATGCTCGATGTCAGGTTGGCAATCGAGCCCTCCTCAAAGAGATCGAGATCATAGGCGATGTAGGCAATGTACTGATCCGTCCCCGGTACAGGATCAACCCGGTACGCCTTGGCCTGATAGTGCTCGTGCGCCGTCAACCGATCCGTCCACACCACCGTCCACGTCGCAGTACTACTCTCACCTGCCACCGCAGCCGCCGCCTCAATTGGGTCTACACCCTCTTGGGGGACGATACGGAAAGCACAAAGAATATCGGTGTCCTTCGGCTGGTAGTCGGCGTCGTAGTAGCCCATCTCAGCGTAGGGGGCTACACCAGATGCCCAGCGGTTCTTCGGCGTTTCGTTGCTTGCTCCGGCCATGCCTGTCTTCTCCTTCAGCGGCTCACGCGGCTTTCACGTCGTTGGTGACTGAACCTATGGTACACAATTTATGTTGTGATGGAAATCACCAAGGCGGGTAGGATTCCTCACCCCCAAAGGGGGGAGGGCGCAGGAAGAACAGATTAGCTACACCCAGACAAAGCTACTGTGTACGCACACAGTAGTAGTCTAACTGCGCCTCAGCACTAGCCTGAAGGTCGCGCAGATCATAAGCGCGTAGCTCCTGCCAGAGTTGGGGGTGAAAGCGCACGATGCCGGTTGTCGCATCATATTCGAGGAAATGTTGCAGAATAAAACGGTCGAGGGGATTCTTGATGATGATGCGTCGCACCGCTTCGAGATCGGCATGATCGGGATTATGCAGCACCCCATCGGCCTCGAGTTGCTGGCCAGCACGCTGCTGCTGCTGGTAGAAGGCGCGGAACTCCTGGGCGATAGCATCAATGTGGGCTTCGCCGCGCCGATCCACGAGCCGCAACAACACCAGCAACAAGACCGGTTTGTAGGAGCGACGCATCTGGCGCGTGCGAGCAAAATCGAGGAACGACTGCCGCCACGCAGCACCACTCGCGGGGAGTGCATCAAGCCCCAACTCGTGGCGAATAGTGCTGATGCGCTCGCGGCGAAAGAAGTATCGCTCGCGCTTACCCACCAATGGCACACTGTCTGCCGTAAGCCGACCAGTGCGTACCCAATCCAGAACTGTGTAGGGGTCAACCCGTAATTCAAAGCCCAACGTCTGGATGGAGATGAGATCCTCCTGAGGTGTGAGGATCTGCGTGTCAGTACCGGCCTGATAATCTACAGAAGAGTCCTTGATCTGGCTCGTGGAGAGACGCGCTTGAGCCTCGAACTGCAAGAAGAACTCCTCATCAATACGCGGGGTCTCGGCATCGGTGTCTATTCCCAACCGATGCTGCTGCATCAGGGCAACCAGTTGGTGTCCACTGATCGTATCTACTCCAATCCAGGGTGACTCCTTGGCCTTCTGGATAGCCTGGGGCGCATAGTTACTGGTGGTAATGAAGATGCCGTGACGGAATTTGCCGCCCAACGCCCCAATAAAGCGGTCAATATCGGGGCGCCCAATGTTGTGACGGTGGCGTTTGACCTGTACCCCGGTACGGATGTGTACCAACCCCGATACGCTGATCAGGTCGCCCTCGGCATCAATCCCACCATCCCCCCGGTGACGAGTGACGGTGACATGGTGTAGCCCCACAAAGGGCAGCAGATCCCCGGCCAGCAACTCGAAGGCGTATGGCGAGAGCGCAAAGAGGTGCTCACGCAACTGGTGTTGGAGATCAGCATTGTTGGGTAGATGTGGCATGCGGAAAATTATAGCACCCATTACCTGTATATTCTGGATCGGGTGTTGCAGTAGGTTTGCCAAAACACTATAATAGAATAGAGCAAAGACCATTCCACCGCCCGCATCGTTCTTGTTATCCCCCCACAACTACGTTACGAGGAAGTCGCATGGGCCTGATTAAACGAGTCGGCACGAAGGGACTTGGCACGCCATCCGCAGATGATAGCACGCGCCAGATCCCCGCCGCAGAGAGTAGCGCACGAGCTACCCCTCCCCATGAGGAGGATAGCACGCGCCGTATCCAGAACCAGCCGACTGACGAGGGTACCAAGCAGATACCGGCGGCATCCCCACCCCGGCTCGCACCAATCACCCCACCACCAACACCACCAGGAGAGATCCACATCCTCCCCACCGGAACGCTCCTCCAAGGGCGCTATCGTATCGAGGAGCCTATTGGTGTGGGTGGCATGAGCGTGGTCTATCGTGGGCGTGATATGCGCTTTAAGGATGTGGCTCGCTACTGCGCCATCAAAGAGATGTCCCAGTCAGCACCCGACTCGCACACCCGCGCCCTGAATCTGAAGAACTTTGAGCGTGAGGCTGGCCTGTTGGCAACACTCCAGCATCCCGCCATCCCCAAAGTCTATGATTTCTTTGAAGAGAACCATCGCCTCTACCTGGTTCTCGAATTGGTACCCGGTAAGGATCTTGAGGCGGTGCTCGAAGAAGCGGGCAAACCGATCAGTGAGGTGCGGGTAGTCAAATGGGCCATCCAGATCTGTGATGTGCTCAGTTACCTGCATAAACATACCCCCGAACCGATTGTCTTCCGTGATATGAAGCCCTCCAATGTGATGGTGGTGGGCGATGATCGGATCGTATTGATTGACTTTGGTATTGCGCGTAACCTAGAACGTAGTGACCGCAAGGGTACGATGATCGGCACCGAGGGCTATTCGCCCCCCGAACAGTACCGTGGCGTGGCCAAACCCCAGGGCGATCTCTATGCCCTTGGCGCGACGCTCCACCACCTGCTCACCAATACCGATCCGCGCCTCGAAACGCCCTTTACCTTCCAGGAACGCCCGATCCGCCAGATCAATACCGATGTCTCGGTGGATATGGATATGATCGTGGTGAAGGCACTCGAATATGACATGGAAGCGCGCTGGGAGAGTGCCGATGCGATGAAGCAGGCACTCTTGGCTACTATCGGGGCGGCTGCGGTGCCAGGCGCAACTGCACTCCCAACCGCTCCTGCGATCATCAAGAGCAGTGCCCAAACAGAACTGATCTGGAAGTTCACGTGTGAAGATGAGATTCGCTCTTCACCAGCGGTCAGTAGCGGGATGCTCTTTGTGGGTTGCTACGATACCAACCTCTATGCACTCGATGCAGCACGTGGTGAGTTCCGTTGGAAGTATGCGACCGAGGGTGGGATCAATTCATCACCAGCAGTCTGGCAGGATTATGTCATCGTTGGCTCCGAAGATGGCGTACTCTATGCGTGTGATATGCGCCGGGGAACTGTGCGTTGGACATTCCGTACCGGCAAGGCTATTCGATCCTCGCCCCGCATTGAGGATCGGGTGGTCTATGTCGGGTCAGATGACCAACACATCTATGCCGTGGATGCAACACGCGGAGCACCGATCTGGAAGTACCGAACCTGGAACCCTATCCGCTCCTCGGCCGCCATCACGAACCAGGTCATCTTCATCGGCGGTGATGATGGCAATGTCTATTGTCTGGATGTCCGTAATGGTGCCCTGAAATGGAAACAGCGTACCCAACAACCAGTACGATCCTCGCCCGTCTTCCATGAAGGATTGGTCTTTGTTGGCTCGCTCGATCAGAGCCTCTATGCACTCGACTCTGAGGGTGGATGGCCGGCATGGCGCTTCCGCACCGGCCACTACATCAACTCCTCGCCCTTCGTCTTTGGCTCGCGGGTCTTCGTGGGTGGCATAGATGGCTTTATGTATGCCATTGAGGCCAAGAACGGACGCCTGGCATGGAAGTTTGAGGTTGGAAGCCAAATTACCTCCTCACCACGAGTCGAGAGTGGGCGGGTCTACTTTGGGGCGGTTGATGGGAATGTCTACTGCCTCGATGCAGGAACGGGGACACTGATCTGGAAGTACCCTACCGATGCCGCAGTGGTTTCAACTCCAGCCATTGCCGATGGGATCGTCTATGTGGGGAGTATGGATCACAGCATTTATGCTCTGAAAGGTTAGCTATGGCGCGTCTAGTTGAAAGACATGAGCCAGCGTTCTCGACGGAGAACGAGGAGACACCGCCAGAGAAGGCACCCACAGTACCCGATGCAGCGGTCTGGTGGGATAGCTCCGATTCGGCTACCCATTCTGATCCACCAGCAACCCAAGCTTCACCACTGCCCCCCGCAGAGGAGGATACGCCCACGGCTCCGATGAGTCTGTTTGAGATCGAACAGGCTCGCGAACGATTGGCTGCGGTTGCAGCGCAGGTTGCCGCCGCCACCGATGAACCAGCCACACCTGTTGAAACAGAGGCCGCTACCGAACCGATTGATGCAACCCATCAACTCGACATGCATAATGCCCCGCCCCTAGTTGCGCATCGCTCACGCCAGGGCTTGGCAGCTATGGCGCTGCGTGATGTTGGGCGGGTGCGCGAGATGAATCAGGATAGCGTCTTTGCGATGATTACCACCCTCCCCCGTGAGAGTACCGACCTCACGGTGGGACTCTTCATTGTTGCTGATGGGATGGGTGGGCATCAGGGTGGTGAACTCGCCAGCCGCCTTGCCGTGCGCACCGTCGTGCATCAGGTCTTGAGCCAGTTGGTCTTGCCTGCCCTCGACGATACGATGAATGCGGCACTCCAGCCGTTGATGATTTCAGCGGTGCAGTTTGCAAACCAGACTATTTGGGAGGCGGCGCAGAGTATGGGTTCTGATATGGGAACGACCTGTACCGCCGCGCTCTTGGTGGGGCATGTGCTCTATATCGCCCATGTCGGCGATTCCCGCGCATACCTCTTTGAGCCAGGTGGATTACGTCAACTCACTAGCGACCACTCGACGGTGGGGCGGCTGATTCAGTTGGGGCAACTCGACCCTGCTGAAGCGCGGGAACACCCATTACGTAACCAACTCTATCGTACCGTAGGCCAGCAACCCCAGGTGATGGTGGATTTTGTCTACCAACCGGTAGGTGTGAGTTCCCATCTTCTGCTCTGTAGTGACGGGCTGTGGGGTATGATTGATGCACCCATGATAGAACAGGCACTCCAACGCAGCCCTTGGCCGCAAGATGTCTGCCACGAACTGATTGCGTTAGCCAATCTAGCTGGTGGCGAGGATAATATCTCAGCCGTGGTGGTCTCACTACCACTGGCAGAAAGGTGATCTCATGGCACCAGGAATCCAACTCCGCTCCACGCTGAGCCGTAGCTTGCTCCCGGACATCAGCGAGGAGCAGTTGGTCTATGTGCTACTTGAAGTGGGGGCGCATGGGGTACCCACAAGCATCGCGAAGTTGCCACTCAATCTCTGTTTGGTGATTGACCGTAGCTCCTCGATGCGGGGCGAACGGCTGCATCAGGTGAAGGATGCCGCTCACCGCATTGTAGATATGCTCACCGATGATGACTATCTCTCCCTCGTCACCTTTAATGATCGGGCAGAGGTGGTCATACCTGCCCAACGCCCCCAGCACCGCGCCGACCTCAAGCGTATGATCAATGGCATCGAGGCCGCCGGTGGTACCGAGATGGCCACCGGTATGGCGCTGGCGCTGCAAGAGACGCAACGTGCCCTGATTGGGCGCGGGGTGAGCCGCATCCTCCTGCTGACCGACGGGCGTACTTATGGCGATGAGGGGCGTTGTGTCGAGATTGCGCGCCGTGCCCAGGGGCGTGGGGTGGGCTTGACAGCCTTAGGAATCGGGGGCGAGTGGAACGAGGATCTGCTCGAAACGATGTCGGCACGCGAGAATAGCCGCACCCAGTACATCACCTCGGCGGCAGAGATTACCCAAATCTTCACCGATGAGGTCAAGCGGATGCACTCCGTCTTTGCGCAGGATCTCCAACTGCGCGCCGAAGTACGCCCCGGTGGTCTGCTGCGCTCACTAGATCGGGTGCGCCCCTTCATCGCAACCGTGCCGGTGGTAGAAGAGAGAGATCTGGTCTGGGCGGCTAATCTGGGGGATTGGCCGGGGACTGACCCGCAAGCCTTTTTGCTGGAGGTGGTCGTACCGCCACTCTCTGTAGGCGATCATCCGCTGGTACGGCTGACGCTGCGCTATAGCCTGCCCGGAGCGAACCTGATGAACCAAGAGGGCAACCTGGTGTTACGCATCGGAGTACGCCCAAGTGCAAGCCTGAGCTACGAGGTAGATGCGAGCGTGCGCCATTGGCTAGAACGGCTGGTGGCCTACCGCCTGCAAGCCGGGGCGTGGCAAGATGTTGAGGCCGGACGGATTGACGAAGCCACACGTCGCCTCCAAATGGCCGGAACGCGGCTCTTCGAGGCCGGCCAGGTTGATCTGGCCCGGACTGTGCAGGAAGAGGCAACCCGACTCAGCCGTTCGGGGCAGACGAGCGCCGAGGGCCGTAAACGGATCAAGTACGGCACCCGTGGCCTGATACAGGGTGAGGGGATGCAGGAGCGCGAAGTCTAAGCAATCAGGGGGAACGATGATACGCTGCCGCAACTGTCAAGCCAAACAGATGAATGGTGCCATCTTCTGCTCGGAATGTGGCGAGTCGCTCTTGAATGTCAATCCTACCCGTGAGACGACCAACTCACTCAACCAACAGCATAATGATATGCCGATGGTGGTTGAGGATGAGGCCGAAGATACAACCCCCGCGCCACTCCTAGAGCTACATGCGATCAGCCTGGTGGTGATCAATAGTGGGCGGCGGATTAACCTGGAGGCAGGCGAAGAACTGCTGGTTGGGCGCAAAGACAACCAACGCGGCATCTTCCCCGATGTTGACCTCGGCCTCGATGGCGGCTATGATGCCGGTGTCTCACGCCGCCATGCGATCATCACCCCTAGCCACGGGGCCTACCTGTTGGAAGATCTGGCCAGTGCTAATGGCACGTTTATCAATGGGCGTCGCATCGCTCCCGAATCACCAACACTGATCCAACATGGTGATGAGTTGCGCTTTGGGACACTGATTCTGCGCTTTGAACTGAATTGACTAGAGTAAGGAGTTGGGTGTGGCGAAGACTGTTATTCTCCACCTGAGTGGTGAAGACCCCGTGTTGGCTGAGATTGATCAGGAACCACAACCGAGCGATCAGTTTCTCAAAGTGACCAATATGCGTAAGCGTGATGGCAAGCCGGTGAGTTACCTCGCAGCCGGGGTACAGTCGGTCATCTATCCGTGGCATCGCATCACCTTCCTGGAGATTATGCCCAGTGAAGAGGAGCGCAGCCAGGTGGTTGACTTCTTCCGTAGTTAGTCGAAGGAAGGGTTCTATGCCCGACATGGAGAATCTCACCCCGCGCCAATTGCTGGCCGCCGAACGGATTCAGGAGGATGAGGGCTTTGCGGGTGGCCTCGCCGACGATGCGGCGGCGCGGGTGATCCGTTGGGCAGGCGAAGTGGCGGTGCGTAGCGCCGTCCCTGAGGTGAGCGACGAACTGCTTGAAGCAACCCTGAGTGCGCTGCGTCAAGCAGCGCGCCAGGCGGCTCGTCAGTCCTACACCGGCGAAGATGTGCTGGTGTTGGCACAGGCGGCATTCGCCAAACTCGCCCCGGCTCTGCCCCCACCCCCACCGGCTGCACCCACCCTGAGCAAGCCGCCCGCCCCCATCGTTCCCACTAAGCGCCCATGTGTCGGGTTGGCAGTGCGTCAGATCTCCCTGACCAGCCATCGCGTCTTCTGAAATAGGTAGATCATGGCCTCTCGTCGCTCACCACAATCTCCGGGTAAGACCATTCTCGGTGCGCTGATCGTTGCGATCCTTTTGGGTATCGGGTACATCATTGAGCAGGGCCTCCTCGATTTCAACAGCTTTGGGAATGAGACACCACCACCAATAGCAGTTGGGAGTGGCAACGCTGGTATCGAGATCTTCTTTACGACACCCAGCCTGATCTACCCTGATGTACCCAAAAACCGCGTTCCCCCACCCCACGAACAGGCAATCATTGCCGATATTGATGCTGCTACCCGCAGCGTTGACCTCGTCACCTTTGAGTACAACCTGAGCAGTATCGCCCAGGCGCTGGTGCGCGCCAAACAGCGCGGTGTAGATGTCCGTGTGGCACTCGACCATGAAGGGCTAGAAGATCCGGTCATGGCCAAGTGGGCCGGATTGGTCGAGGATGCCCGAATTCGTGTGAGTTGGCAGGAGAGTTCCGCCTTCCTGCACAGCAAGTTCATCATTATTGATGGGCAGGTATTGTGGACTGGCTCGTGGAACGCGACGATCAACGACACCTACCGCAACAACAACAACCTGTTACGGATCACCATTCCCGAACTAATCGCCAACTACGAGACCGAGTTTGAACAGATGATGGAAGGGCGTTTCAGTACGAGTAAGGCGGTGCTCACCCCACACCCGATACTGCGAACCGAGGCTGGACAGATCGAGAACTACTTCTCACCCAAAGAGAAGCCGCGCCAACGGATTGTCGAGTACCTTCTGCAAGCGCGTGAGCAGATTGACTTTCTGACCTTCTCCTACACCAGCGACGAGATCGCCGAGGCGATGATCGAGCGCCACAATGCCGGCGTGGCGGTGCGGGGGGTCTTTGAGAAGCGCAATGCCCAAGGGATTGGGAGTGAGTACGAGCGGCTGCTGAATGCCGGGATTGATGTGTTGAACGACGGCAACTGCTACACGATGCACCACAAGGTAATCGTGATTGATCGCCGTATCGTCATCACCGGCTCGTACAACTTTACTGCCCGTGCGGAAGACCTGAACGACGAGAACCTACTGATTATCGAAGATCCGCAGATTGCCGAGTTGTACATGCAGGAGTTCGAGCGGGTCTTTGGGCAGGCCGAGCGGCCAACCCAGTGCGGGTAGGGGAGATGGAGTGGCTCATAGGCGTTCGGTTAAACTCGAAGGTAGCACCGGCTTCCAGCCGGTTGGTGTCGCATCGTGACCGGCTAGAAGCCGGTGCTACCTTTTAGCTCTCCCCCACAACCCGCGAATAGAGTCCACTCAGAGTCAGAACGGTGCGTGTCTGTGGGGCAATATCTGCGGGCATGGTGCGCAGATCATCAGCTAACCGATTGACATCGTTCAGGGTGCGCAGGGTATACCAGGGTGGGAGTTGCTCAACCCGTAAGCCATGCGTGGCAGCAGCAATACAGAGATCGTCGGGAGCCGCACCAGTGACGGGGAGGGTGCGTAAGAGTGCTGGGTGCGCGGTACGCATACCGATCAAATACCAATCACCCCGCTCACCCGATCCGATCACGAGATCAACCCCATTCTCCAAATGGGTCAACGTGTCACGCAGACGCCAGAGCGGGAGGTGGGGAATATCGCCCCCAAAGAGAAGCACCGGCCCTTCGTTCAGAGCCAGTGCTACCTGTTGGGCGATGGTGGCTTGCTGCATGTCGGGCAGGAGTGCGATCTCTATCTCAGTACTGTAGCGGCTATACTCAGGGAGAAGAGACTCTTGGTGGATCATCAGGGTAATCGCCGCCTGATTGATCTGGAACGCAAGGGCGATACTATCGTCCAAAAATGCGGTGTAGAGATCGAGCGCCTGCGTAGGCATCCGCTTGGCGATCTCAGGCACAACCGGGCGAACCGTCGGATCATGGGCAAGGGTGATGAGTAGGTGTGTCATAATCTTTGTGTGGTGGTCGTACAATAATGCCCGGCGATTAGTTCGTATCTGGGATCACTACAATACCTCTGAGTCTCTGAGCAACATGATGCCTATTATAGAGGGGAGGTAACAGCAGAACAAGGCTTTGTGAAAAAACTGTTATGATAGAGGTCTATGTGCCATCGGTGACATAGAGAGATCGCTACTCTCTGTTGCCTGAGCTTTACTTTGTGTAAAGCAGCGCAAACGTATACTGGCCGTATCGGCTACGAGTATGACTGTTCCTGCCTACGTAGTCCTTCGACCATCACACTTATCGAGGAGATTGAGGAGATCCTGATGACAAGCGACCAGATCACGCTTGACGGCAACGAAGCCGTTGCCAAAGTGGCCTATATGCTCAGCGAGGTTGTTGCGATTTACCCGATTACCCCGTCCACACCGATGGGCGAGTCGGCTGATGCCTTTGCCGCCGAAGGGCAAGCCAACCTCTGGGGTACAGTACCTACCGTGTACGAGATGCAGTCTGAAGGCGGCGCTGCCGGAGCACTCCACGGTGCAATGCAGACTGGTGCGCTCACTACGACGTTCACCGCTTCCCAGGGTCTGCTCCTGATGATTCCGAATATGTATAAGATCGCCGGTGAATTGACGCCCACGGTCTTCCATATTGCGGCACGTGCCTTGGCCGCCCAGGGGCTCTCGATCTTCGGCGATCAGTCCGATGTCATGTCGGTACGCTCGACCGGGTTTGCGCTGTTGGCGTCGGGTTCGGTGCAAGAAGCCCACGATATGGCTATGATTGCCCACGCTGCGACGCTAGAGAGCCGCGTGCCCTTCCTACACTTCTTCGATGGCTACCGCACCTCGCACGAGGTCAACAAAATTAGCGAGTTGAGCCACGAGACGATGCGAGCCATGATTGATGATGAGTTGGTGTATGCGCATCGCTCACGCGCTATGAACCCGGATCGCCCAGTGTTGCGCGGTACCTCGCAGAACCCGGATGTCTACTTCCAGGGTCGCGAGAGTGTCAACCCCTTCTACATCGCCTGCCCCGGCATCGTCCAGAAGGTGATGGATCGCTTTGCTGGCCTCACTGGACGCCAGTATCGCCTCTTCGACTACATCGGTGCTCCGGATGCCGAGCGCGTGATCGTCATCATGGGTTCGGGTGGTGAAGCCGTTGAGGAGACGGTCAAGTACCTGGCTGAGCGCGGCGAGAAGGTGGGTGCGATCCGTGTGCGCCTCTATCGCCCCTTCGCCAGCGAGATCTTCATTGCAGCGTTGCCCAAGACGGTACGCGCTATCGCGGTGCTCGACCGCACCAAGGAGCCCGGTAGTGCCGGTGAGCCGCTCTTCCTCGATGTGGTCTCGGCAGTCACCGAAAGCCCGCTCAGCCCGAAGGTGATCGGTGGCCGCTATGGTCTCTCCTCCAAGGAGTTCACCCCGGCCATGATCAAGGCGGTGTTTGATGAACTGGCCAAGGATGAGCCTAAGCCCCGCTTCACCGTCGGTATCAATGATGATGTGACCAACACCAGCCTGGAGTATGATCCGACCTTCAGTATTGAGTCGAAGGAGACCGTGCGCTGTGTCTTCTGGGGTCTCGGTGCTGATGGTACGGTGGGTGCCAATAAGAGCAGTATCAAGATCATCGGCGAGGAGACGCCCAACTATGCCCAGGGCTACTTCGTCTATGACTCGAAGAAGTCGGGGTCAATTACAACCTCGCACCTGCGCTTTGGCCCGCATCCCATCCGTGCCCCCTACCTGATCGGGCGCGGTCAGGCCGACTTCGTCGCCTGTCACCAGTTCGCGTTCTTGGAGCGTGTGGATGTGCTCTCCTTCTCACGCCCCGGTAGCATCTTCTTGCTCAATAGCCCCTACGGCCCGGACAAGATCTGGGATAACATCCCCGCCGAGTTGCGCCAGGGTATCCGCGAGAAGAAGCTGCGCTTCTATGTGATTGATGCGACTGCCGTGGCACGTGCTACGGGTATGGGTAGCCGCATCAATACGGTGATGCAGACCTGCTTCTTCGCTATCAGTGGCGTTCTGCCGCGTGAAGAGGCGATTGCCGCGATTAAGGATAGCATCAAGAAGACCTATGGCCGCCGTGGTGAAGAGGTGGTGGCACGTAACTTCCAGGCCGTGGATCAGACCCTGGAGAACCTCTATGAGGTGGCGATCCCTGAGGCCGATGCGCCTGAGTATGCCTACCGCATGCTGCCCCCGATGACGCCCAATGCGCCTGCGTTTGTCAAGGATGTCTTGGGGATGATCACCGCTGGGCGGGGTGATGACCTGCCGGTGAGCAAGATGCCCGCTGATGGCACCTACCCCACCGCTACGTCCCAGTGGGAGAAGCGCAATCTGGCACTGGAGATCCCGGTTTGGGACGAGAAGCTCTGTATCCAGTGCGGTAAGTGCTCCTTCGTCTGTCCGCACGCTGTCATTCGCAGCAAGGTCTACCAGCCAGATGCCCTTGCGGGTGCTCCCGACTCCTTCAAGAGTGTGGATGCGCGCTTCAAGGAACTGCCCGGCCAACGCTATACCCTCCAGGTCAGCCCTGAAGACTGCACCGGCTGTGCGCTGTGTGTCGAGGTCTGCCCGGTGAAGGACAAGAGCCAGGTTGGGCGCAAGGCGCTCAATATGGAGGCGCAGCCCCCGCTGCGGGTCAGCGAGAGTGCCAACTGGGACTTCTTCCTCACCCTGCCGGAGGTGGATCGCACCCAACTCAATGTCAACTCGATCAAGAATTCGCAGTTGCTCCAGCCACTCTTCGAGTTCTCCGGGGCGTGTGCCGGTTGTGGTGAGACTCCCTATGTCAAGCTGGTTAGCCAACTCTATGGCGACCGGGCGGTGATCGCGAATGCCACCGGTTGTTCCTCGATCTATGGTGGCAACCTGCCCACCACGCCGTGGGCGGTGAATGCCGACGGGCGCGGGCCGACTTGGTCGAACTCGCTCTTCGAGGACAATGCCGAGTTCGGTTTGGGTATGCGCCTGAGCATTGACAAGCAGAACGAGTTTGCGCTCGAACTGCTGCCCATATTGGCCGAGATCGTCGGTAGCGATCTGGTGGATGCGATCATCGCCGCCGACCAGAGCAACGAGGCCGGGATTGCCGCCCAGCGCGAGCGGGTAGCCCTGCTCAAGCAGCGCCTCAGCACCGTGACCGATGGCCCTATGCTCAACCGAGCTAAGGATCTGCTGGCGATTGCCGATGTGCTCGTCAAGCGCAGCGTCTGGATCATGGGTGGTGACGGCTGGGCCTACGACATCGGTTACGGTGGTCTCGACCACGTGCTGGCGTCGCAGCGCAATGTCAACCTGCTCGTGCTGGACACCGAGGTCTACTCGAACACGGGTGGTCAGGCCAGCAAGAGCACCCCGCGTGCGGCAGTGGCCAAGTTTGCCGCTAAGGGTAAGGTGACGCCCAAGAAGGATCTGGGTCTGATCGCCATGTCCTACGGCAGCGTCTATGTGGCTCGCATTGCAATGGGTTACGACGACGTACAGACGCTGAAGGCCATCCAGGAGGCCGAGGCATATGATGGGGTCTCGTTGATCATCGCCTACAGCCACTGTATTGCTCACGGCATTGACATGCGCAAGGGCTTGGAGCAGCAGAAGTTGGCGGTACAGAGCGGTATGTGGACACTCTACCGCTACAACCCCGATCTGGCCGATCAGGGTCAGCACCCGCTGATTATCGACTCGAAGCCACCAACGCTCAGCCCGTCCGAGTACATCGCTCGCGAAGGCCGCTTCCAGATGCTCTTCCACAGCGACCGGCAGCGTGCCGAGGAGTTGATGGCTAAGACGGCGGAGCTGAACAAGGCGCAGTACGCCCACTTGGAGACGCTCTCCAAGAACGACTAGGGCAGGGTGACGGTGTTGGGGCTATGCCCCAAACCCCAATTTTTGTTGGGTGTTGGCGGCGAAGCCGCCAACACCCAACAAAATAAAGATCTTCGGGGGCGGCAAGCCGCCCCCGAACCCCTACAGACCGCAACCTGAAAGGAATCAATGATGATCGACCTGAGCACAAGCTACCTGGGCATGTCGCTAAAAACGCCGATTGTCGCGGCTGCATCGCCCCTGTCCCACCACTCTGATGTGGTGCAGCGTTTAGAGGAAGCAGGCGTGTCGGCTGTAGTGATGTATTCGCTCTTTGAGGAGCAGATCATCCGCACCAGCCTTGAGTTGGATTACCTGATGACTCATGGCTCGGAGAGCTTTGCCGAGGCGCTCAACTACCTGCCCGACCACGGCAAGTATAGTGTGGGGCCTGAGCGCTATATCGAGCAGATCCACGAACTGAAGCGCAAAGTGACCATTCCGGTGATCGGCAGCCTGAACGGTATCTCACCGGGGGGGTGGATCCACTATGCGCGCCTGATCGAGGAAGCAGGGGCGGATGCGCTGGAACTGAATATCTACAACCTGCCGACTGATCCCAAGATCAGTGGTGCGGATCTGGAGCAGGGCTATGTAGATCTGGTGCGCAACATCCGCGCCGAGATCCAGATTCCGCTCGCGGTCAAACTCAGCCCCTATTTCAGCTCGCTCCCCAACATGGCGTGGCAACTGATGGAGGCAGGGGCACAGTCGTTGGTGCTCTTCAACCGCTTCTACCAGCCCGACTTTGATTTGGAGAAGTTGGAGGTTGCGCCCAACCTTCAGTTGAGCAATTCTAGTGAGTTGCGCTTGCCATTGCGCTGGGTGGCGATGCTCTACGGGCGGGTTCCGGTTGATTTTGCTATCACCAGCGGGGTGCATACGGTGGATGATGTGTTGAAGGCGATGATGGCCGGAGCTAAGGTGACGATGCTCGCCTCTGCGCTGCTCAAGACGAACACACCCGATGCGACAGTGCGTGAGTTGATCAGCAACCTGCAAGCCTGGATGACCGAGCGTGAGTATGAGTCGATCACCCAGATGCAGGGTAGTATGGCGCAGCGGGCGGTGGCGCAGCCGGGTGCCTACGAGCGTGCTAACTACATGAAGGTGCTCAACTCCTACCCCGATACTGGCCCGGTGATTCCCGATATTACCCTTAAGGCCGGGATGCTCTATCCGGTGGATTAGGGTAAGAACAAGGCGTGGGCAAAGGGTTTGGGGCTGTGCCCCAAACCCTTTTTTGGTGGGGTCGGGAGTATAGATCGCACAGGTATTGTATGATATGTAACCACCCATCTTCTATTATAATTGCGCCTACAGAAGCCAAAACCGAGAGCAAACGGGGAAGGAGCGAGGCATGGCGAGCAGTTCACATGCCGAGGTGGAACCCGGTGAGATCCTGAGTACGGCGGGAGCCGAGCGGTTTCGTCGGTTGCTGCGGAGTGGTGCGTTGCTACGCTGCGCGGATCGCTGGATGGCTACCGCTCGCCCGGTGGAAGGTGCGGAGATGGAGATTGAGATCTACTGTTGCCGAGATCGAAGCAGCGATTGTTGGGCGGCTGAGGTCTACTACTATAGTTTGGAGCGCGCCCTGGAGGCGCTCGCTGAGTATGAGATGACCGGCAATATGCCGGAGGGGGAGTAACCAATTTTTGTTATGTTTTGGCGGCTTCGCTGCCAAAACATAACAAAAAAATCTTTTGGGGCGGCGAAGTCACCCCCAAACCCCCACCTACCGTTCCCCAAGCGGCACAAAGGCACGCGGCGCGGGGCCGACATAGGCCGCTTCGGGACGCACCAGGCGCGGCACGTCCAGTTGCTCGCGAATGTGGCCGATCCAGCCCGGCATGCGCGCAATCGCAAAGGCGAGGGTGAAGGCGTCGGTGGGTAGGCCCAACTGGAAGAGGAGCGGCGCACTGTAGAACTCTACGTTCGGGTAGAGCTTGCGTGCCTGGAAGTGCGGGTGGCTGAGGATGTAGCTCGCCACCGCTTCGGCAACATCATGGGGGCGACTGTCTACCCCTGGGCGCACGGCGAGGTTGTCCGAGTGCTGGCGCATGTGGCGCACCCGTGGATCTTCCGTCTTGTAGATGCGATGCCCTACGCCCATGAGCCGCGCTTTGCGCTGGAGCAGATCTTCAATGTAGGCCGGTACGTTGTCGGGCGTACCAATCGCTAAAAAGGTGCGCATGGCATGCTCGTTCGCCCCGCCATGCGCCGTCCCCTTCAGTGCCGCAAGCGCCGCGTCTATCGCTGTGTAGAGATCGTTCTGGGCACTCGTCACCATACGCGCTACAAAGGTGGAGACATTCAGCCCATGCTCGGCCAACAAGACCAGGTACGTGTTGAAGGCCGCCTCCTCTTCGGGGTCGGGACGCTTACCGTTCAGGGCGTGCAGAAATGCCGCTGCATGCCCCATGTCCGCGTCCGGAGCGACTGTGGGTTGCCCTGCGCGTAGGCGCAGGTACGTGGCGACCAGCAGGGGCAGTTTGGCAGTCAGCCGCAGACCATCTTTGAGGATAGTGGCCGGTTTCATCACCGCCGGACGGTGCAGGCCAGCGAGGAGGCTGATCGTCGCCCGCATCACATCCATGGGGTGGCCGGTGCGTGGCAGTTTGCGCAACAGATCCATCTCACTGGCACTGAGCATCCGCGCCATCGCCAACTCGGTACGCAGATTGGCGAGTTGGGTCGTGGTGGGCAACTCGCCCCACCAGAGCAGGTGCAGCACCTCTTCCCAACTGGCATGATCGGCCAGATCATGCAGATCGTAGCCACAGAAACTCAGACGACCAGCGTCACCATCTATCTGACCAAGGTGGCTGAGGGCAACAATCGTGCCATCAAGGCCCAGACTGGGGTAGTTCTCCATGTCATTCCTTCGAGCATCTATTCCGGGTTATAGGCCGCATCGAGCAATTCTACAATATAGTGTACCTGTACGTTCTCCCCTCGGCGACGCAGTTCGCCCACCAACTGCACCGCGCAACCGGGGTTGGCCGTGGCGATGACCCGCGCCCCGGTACTCAGTGCGTTGCTCACCTTGCGCCCCCCCAACGCACTGGCCATCTCCGGCTGGGTGATGTTGTAGACCCCCGCACTGCCACAGCAGAGCGCACTCTCTGGCATCTCGCGCAGTTCTAACCCTGGAATGGCCTGCAAGAGGGTGCGCGGCTGAATAGTGATGCGCTGGGCATGGGCAAGGTGGCACGGTTCTTGGTAGGTGACACTCAGCTTAAGCGGGTGTAGATCGCGAATATTGAGTTCAATCCCGGTCAAGAACTCGTGGACATCCTGCACCTTGGAGACAAAAGCGACAGCCCGCTCGTACCACTCCGGGTCGTCGTGGAGCAGATGCGCATACTCCTTCATCGTGCTACCACACCCAGCCGCATTGACGATGATCGCGTCCACACCCAGGCCGCTAAACGCGGCGATATTGCGCCGTGCCAACTCGCGCCCACCATCCAAGTCGCCACCATGGGTATGGAGCGCCCCACAGCATCCCTGATCGGGCGGCAGGATGACCTCGCAGCCATTCTTCTGCAACACGCGGATGGTGGCGGTATGGATATGGCTGAAGGCGGTACTCATGATACAGCCGGTGAGGAGCGCCACACTATAGCGCCGTGTCCCCTCAGCGGGGTAGATCTGGCCCATCGGTACGATGGCATGATCGCTGATGGCAGGCAGAAGCGCCTCACTCTCGGCAAGGCCAAGGAGGTTGAGTGCGCCGCTGTGGCGCGCCACCCACTGGACGCCACTCTTCTGGTAGAGCGCCATACTGGCCGCAAAGGCGCGGAAGAGGCGCATATCACTAAAGAGACCATCAAAGACGGCTCCGCGTAGGGCGCGTTGCCAGAGTGGGCGGGGAGGCAACGCGGGGGGTTGCGCATCCGTAGCGTGGCGCGCCTGCTCAAGCTGGGCGCGGCTGGCTTCGAGGATGGCTCCGTACTGCACCCCCGATGGACAGACCGCCTCACAGGCACGGCAGTTCAGGCATAGGTTGATCTGTTCCTGAAAGACGGCACTCTCTAGGCCGATCCGACCTTCATCTACTGCCCGCATCAGGTAGATCCGCCCGCGTGGCGAAGCCATCTCCAACCCGGTCTCACGGTAGGTGGGGCAAGAGGAGAGGCATAATCCACAGTGGACACATGTATTGATGATCTCGGAACTCGGCCGATCTCGGTCACTGAAGGGGATCAGCGGAACGAGTGGCTGATCAACGGCGGTGCTCACAGCGGCGCTCCTTGTGTCGTTAGGGTCGCATATGGGTATTCTATACCGAATCGTGTTTCGGTGGGAAGGGGCTACCCCACACACATCCGGGCATGTGCAAAGTCCTTGGGGCTGCGCCCCAAACCCCATTTTTGTGGTGTTTTGGCGGCTTCGCCGCCCCCGAACCCCCACCGGAGGTGACTTTGCACATGCCCTGCCACACACATTCGGTTAAGGAACATGTAGGGGCGCATCGTGATGCGCCCCCGATGCGATCATCACGCCAGAGGGCGCGTCACGACGCGCCCCTACCCATAATGGCGGGGCTACCCCAGCAACAACTTACGCACTCCAGTCCAGAGTAAGAAGAGGCCGATGACCCCAAAGATGAGGCCGAAGAAGGGCAGAAACCGGGCGGTGTTGCGCTGATCCTCGATGTACTCGGCTTGGGTGCCACCAAAGACCTTCTCCGCCTGTATGATGTTCCCCTCACGCCCCTTCTGGATTGTTCCAAGCACCAGTACCTGACCACCCGCCACCAACCCCTCGTAACGCTTGGTTCCCTCCCCCTTCAGCCCGTTCCAGACGAGCGTGTTGCTCTCCTGCCACTTCTCATGGTAGCGGCTGATACGGTAATCCGTATTGCCGATCTGCACCAAGCCCCCATTCAGATCGAGCAGGAGCGCCGGGGTAACGCGCTCATCTTCACGCCAATCCGCATCACCGTCACTATCGCGCCCATGGTACTCTTCACGCACATAGGCCACAAAGCTGCGGAATTTGACCGGATTGCGACTACTCACCTGGGCCTCGATCAGTGCCGGAGTACCCGGTGCGACCCGTCCAACCTCCATGCGATTCATGGGGGTCATTGCAGCGACCCGTTCGGCTTCTTCGCCCGCATCGCGTGAGAGGAAGAAGCCGGTAAATATGCCCACACCCATAAAGACGAGGCTAAACAGCAAGAAGATCAACGACTGCAAGATGCGACCCGAAAAGCGTATGAGTTCCATAGGTAGGCTCCTTCTATTTGCTGAAGGTGCGACAATCTTGTACGCTTAACAGTAGCATATTCTATAGCCACATAGAGAAAGGGAACTGTGTGAATTGGTTCTATGCCAAGGATATTCTGGCTTGGTTGGGCAATGATCCCAACCGCACCTACGTCCCCATTGCAGAGTTGTGTGAAGCGTTGGGCATGAACGCTATGCATGAAGAACGGCGGCTGCGCAGCCATGTGGTACTCTCATCGGGCGCACGGCGGCTGCCGATAGAGACCGATACGGGGGATGTGCTGATGCTCTGCCTGCGGGTGGAGTTGATTCCGCTCTGGTTGCTGACGCTTGATGCGGGGCAGGTGGTGGATCATGATGGTCGGGCGCGGTTGGAACTCTTCCAACGCGAAGCGGCCTCGGTGCTCTGGCAAACCAGCCGCCCACAGGGGTTTGATAGCGGGGATCTGCTGCTACCGACCCGCCACCAGCAGAGTTCAGCCGAACAAGCCTACGTGGGAAGTATGGCCATGGCCACACTAGCTCGCCACCAGATGCTGATCGAGCGTCAGTTGGATGGGGTAGGTGCAGATGACGAGGATGACGAACAGGGCAGTGACCCCTGGGCGCGCCGATCTGAAAGACTCAACGACCCCGCAGCCTCCCGGTTGGCCCAAACAGTACGTCGGGTGGCCCATGCCTTAGCCGAACGCACGCGCCGCAATGAGTACTTCGGGGTCTTTAGTGGCCTCTACCGTAACTTCGGCATCTCCTCGTACCGCCGCATGCCGAATAGCCGCCTCACCGAGGCATTGGAGTGGCTCGACCGCTGGTATGGTGATATGATCGGCGAACCCGAACCACCACCGGATATATAGCCTATGCAGCTTCCTCCCACACTACACCATGCCATCCAGGCCAGCCTACAGGGCACAGCGCATGCCGAGCTACAGAAGGCAGCGGCGGCGCTCTCAGAGCGTTACCGAGCGGAACATGGGGCGGCAGCGAGGCCGTCCCGCTACGTAGCAACCCCACTGGCTGCGCTGGCCTACGCGGCATACCGCATGCCCGCCACCTACGCGGCGGTGTGCTCGGCGCTCTCCGCCCTAGCCGCCCGCCTCCCCGACTGGCAGCCACGCAGCCTGCTTGATGTTGGCGCGGGGCTAGGCGCGGCCCTCTGGGCCAGCGCCACCACCTGGGAGAACCTCGAACATGCCGAATTGATCGAGTCATCCCCAGCCATGCTGCACCTCGGTCGCCAATTGGCTGCCCGTAGCTCCCACCCGGCGCTGGGAGCAGCCTCTTGGTACGCCGATGACCTTCTGGGTGGGTGGGAGCGGCCACCCCACGATCTCGTTACGGCAACCTATGTGCTGGGCGAGTTGCCCACAACCCGACGCACCCAGGTCATCGCACGCCTCTGGAACCAGAGCCGCCACGCGCTGCTGCTGGTCGAACCGGGTACCCCCCAGGGTTGGGCGATCATTCGGGAAGCCCGCGAGCAGTTGCGGGCGGCTGGAGCCTACCTGGTTGCTCCGTGCCCCCACCAGGAGATCTGCCCCCTCCCCGCGCATGACTGGTGCCATTTTGCGCAGCGTGTGGCACGCAGTAAGATCCAGCGTAGTGTGAAGGCGGGCGAGTTGGCCTATGAAGATGAGAAGTTCGCCTATATCGCTGTGGCCCGTAGCCCCGGTAGCCCCGTCCATGCCCGATTGCTGCGCCACCCCCTCATACGGGCCGGGCATATCGAACTGCACCTCTGCACCCCAGGTGGCCTACAACAGGCCACGATCACCCGTAGTAACCGCGCTGCATGGCGCGAAGCACGCGCAGCCGCATGGGGGGATGTGTTGGGGTATACTATTCAAAACTGAATCTGTACACTGCGTTAGGAGGCGGTATGGCACGTCTAAACCAGATCATCGCGGTCGAAAAAGGGATTAAGAGTCGCTCCTTCCAGGAGCTGACCGAAGCACACCACGTCCTCCAAAAGCCCGCACTGCTGAATGGCATTGCGCGTACCTATCGCCCCAAGGATGATGAGGGCGAGATGCTGCCACCCGAATCCACTAAGGTGCAGGTGAATGCTGAAGAGGTGATCCAGCAGACCGCCGCCATTCTGACTCGGCTCTTCGATATTACCGCAACCAAAGATTGGACCAACTGTGTCGCCCGTGCCGATGTGGTAGTGGATGGGCAGATCCTCCTGCCCCAAGTGCCGATCTCCTACCTGCTCTTCCTCGAAAAGCAGTTGGTGGATCTGCATACCTTCATTAAGAAGCTGCCGGTACTGGATGCCGCCGAGACATGGAGCTTCGATAGCTCCGCCAACTGTTGGGCCACCGAACCGGTGCAGACCGTCAAGACCAAGAAGATCCCACGCAACCACGTCAAGGCCGAGGCGACCGAGAAGCACCCCGCGCAGGTCGAGGTCTACTACGAGGATGTGACGGTGGGCTACTGGCGCACGGTAAAGTTTTCGGGGGCGCTACCAGCCAAGCGGGTGAGCGATCTGCTGGAGCGGGTTGAACGGCTGCAACACGCAGTCAAGTTTGCGCGTGAGGAAGCGAACAATAGCGAGGCCCAGGAACAGAAGTTGGGCGAGAAGGTATTCCGGTTCTTGTTCAGCTAGTTGCACCAATCTGTTGTGTGGGCTATCATACCTGTGCGCAGAAGCGCAAGCTGAAGCTCAGGCTTAGGCTGATAGGAGAGGGTATCCAGTGGAGGTTCGAATCCTCCCCCCGCCACCACCAGCGGCGGGGTAGCCCAACGGCAGAGGCAATGCCCGACTCCGCACCAATCTCAGACTATTGCGCCAGTTTCAGCATTCACCGCCGAACACTAGATCAATCGGCCACGGCAACAAACGTTGGGTGCTGGTTCAATTCCGGCCCGCTCCGCCACCATAGGGAGCGGTAGTTCAAAGGTAGAATACAACGCTATAACTGAATGACCAGTGGCCTTCAAATGTGCTAGTGTGCGCAAATGGGCGGTAACGAAGGGGCCTGGGGGAAGGCTACTCTCCTGGGCCTCGTATTTCATCCAGCAAACGATTATGAGTCCCCGATCATACCAGATAGATTCGACACCACTACCCGATGACCCCGATCTGTTACGGCTACGCATTACCGAACTTCAGGCTGAAAACAGCCGCCTGAACCAGATCGCCCGCATCTTCTCTGTCACCCATGCGCTGGCAGTGGCGATGCAGACAGCCGGGGATATGTCCGAGATCCACGAGCGGGTCTTAACGCTGATTACCGCTGAGTTGGGCTATGACCGAGCGGTGCTGGCGATGATCGAGCCGCATGACGCGGTGCTCACCGGCTGGTTGTGTAGCACCGATGGGCCAGGGGCGCACCTTCAGCGTATGCCGCATACCGCCCGCCTCCCCACCGATGATGAGACCTGGCCGATTGTGCAGGCACTCCGCCGGGGTGTCCCTATGCTCATTACCGACCAGCGCCCCCCCACGAGTGACCCGCACGCGAACGAGATGCTCGCGCTCTGTTGCTATGCGATCTTGCCCATGGTGCTGCTCGGTCAACCCTTGGGGGTGATCCTGGTGGATAATCCGCTGCGGGGTGAGCCGATGACCATAAACGATCTCGACACGCTTCAGCATGTGGCCAGCCACGCGGCAGTGCTGATCGGGGGTGTCCAGGCGGTGGTCGGGCGCGCCCAGCGCATTGCCGTCGAAGAAGAACGTAGCCGTATTGCCATGGAGATCCACGATGCGATCTCGCAGCAACTCTATGGCATCACCTACACCATTGGGGCGTGTGTACGCCAACTGCCCGCCAACCCCGATGTTGTGCGCGAGCAACTCGTCTACCTGTTGCCCCAGGCCCAGCACGCGGCCCAGGGGCTGCGACGAGCGATCTTCGACCTGTGGCCCGATAATCTCGATGCACCACGCTTTAAGGATGAACTCGCCGGTTATTTCGAGGAGATTACCGCACCGCCACGCCCACGCCTCTTCATCCAGGTGGATAGCGACTTTGATCACCTGCCGGTGGTGCTGCGCCGCCAACTCTACCGTATCGCCCAAGAGGTGCTGAATAATGTCGTCAAGCATGCTCATGCCAGCCAAGCCAAACTGACTCTGCTGTGCCAAGAGAACGAGGCGGTGATGCGCATTGCGGATAATGGACAGGGTTTTGACCCAGTGCAGGTGCTGGCGGATCATACCGCACAGAGCCACTATGGCCTGACGAGTATGCGCGAACGGGCCGAAGCCTTGGGCGGCCAGATTCGGATTGATAGTGCTCCGGGTAGCGGAACGACGTTGACGGTGACGCTGCCACTGCGTTAGTGTTTGTTAGGGTGTGGCGTGTGGCTTCGACAAGCTCAGCCACCGCGCCGCTGGCGGGGATTTGGGGGAGGCTGTGCCTCCTCGGCGTTCGGTTAAGCCTAAAGGTAGCACCGGCTTCCAGCCGGTCGGTGGTGCGTCGTGACCGGCTGGAAGCCGGTGCTACCTTCGGACGTGTGTAGGGGCGCGTCGTGACGCGCCCTCCGGCGCGATGATCGCGGCGACGTATGGTGTGGGGATGCCTGGGGCGCGTCACGACGCACCCCTACGCGGTATTCCTTAACCGAACGCCGATGAGGCGGAGCCTCCCCCGAAGAACCCTTCTTCTGGTATGTTGGTGGCAACGCCGCCAACATACCAGAAAAAGTAGGTTTGGGGCATAGCCCCAAGTGGGTGTTGCATAAGCCCTGGGGGCTGGAAGCAAGCATCACATAAAAGGTACAATCTCATGATCAGGGTTCTGATTGTTGATGACCACGCAGTTGTTCGTCACGGCATCCAGAGTATGCTGACGCTTGAGGCAGATATTGATGTGGTGGGTGATGCAGAGAGTGGTATGCAGGCGGTGGAGAAGGCACGCAGCCTCCACCCCCACGTCGTATTACTCGATCTGAAGATGCCGGGTATGGGCGGCGCACTCACCTGCCAAGCGATCAAAGAGGTCTCGCCACGTTCACGGGTGCTCATTCTCACCGGGGTGGATGCGGACCAGGACGTGATGAATGCGCTTGAACATGGCGCCGATGGCTACATGCTGAAGGATGCACCCGCCGAAGAGTTGCTGCACGCCATCCGGGTCATTGCGAGTGGGCAGGCGTACCTTCAGCCCAGCATCACCCGGCGTGTCCTACGGCGGCTCGCAGCTCCCAATGGGCCACAGCAGCCCCTCTTGCCGCCCCAACTCACCCCGCGTGAACTCGATGTCCTGCGCCTGATGGCCACGAGTCGTTCGAATAAGGAGATGGCCGAGGCAATGACCGTCACGGAAGAGACGGTACGTTCGCATATTAAGAGTATCCTGAATAAGCTGCGCCAACCCAACCGCATGCAGGCCGTGTTGATGGCACTGCGGCTGGGGATTATTGAACTAGAATAGCCATTGAGGAGTCTATGTCCCTTCCCCCCGAATCAACGCCCAATGAACCGAGTGGTGGCCCGATCTGGCTCTTACCAACGATCATTATCGCGGCCATCCTAGTGGTAGCTGGGCTGGTTACCTTCTCGTTGACCATGCGCCAAGCTCCGGCGACACCGGATGCGTCGGCGATGGTCTTTCCCACTGGACACCCGACGCTTGATCCGGCACTCGATCCCACCGCGTTACCCTCGGCGCATGGCGGGGTTGACCCCGATGGGCCGCCGGTGGAGGTGATCAGCCTCGCCGATGCACGCGCCTACCACGAGGCGGGCACGGCGATCTTTATTGATATTCGTACCAGTAATGAGTATGCTGCGGGGCATATTCTGGGTGCGTGGACACTCAGCGATGCCGAGCTTCAGACCAAGATGACCGGCCTACCGACCGAGACGCGCTTCATCGCCTATGGTGATGCGAGCCGCCCGGAGAGTAGCCAGCGGGCGGCGCAGATCTTCCTTGATTTGGGCTACCCGCAGGTGAGTGCGCTGGCGGGCGGCTTTCAGGATTGGGCACAGGCGGGTTATCCGGTGGAGCCATAAGCGATGATCGATCTGCATATTCATACCAACGCCACCCCGCACCACGCCTTCTGGGAGCCTGCGGCACTGGCCGCGACGGCGGCAGAACGGGGGTTGAGCGTCATCGCCGCCACCGACCACAACACCACGGCGAATGTGCGCGCCCTGCAAACGGTGGGGGCTGAACATGGAATCTGGGTCGTGCCGGGGGTTGAGATTGACAGCGCCTATAATGGCAAGCTCTGGCACACCCTGGTGTACGGAGTGAACCCCGACGCGCCCGCGTTGCTGGCGCTGTGTGCCGAGGTCTTTACGCGCAACGCCGAGGATGCCCAGCGGCTGATGCAGCTCCTCCCAGCGCGCGGCTTTACCTTGGCGGGGCTGGAGCAACTAGGGCGCAGCCCCAACGTCGCCGATGTAGCGACAGCACTAGCCAAGCAGAACGAGTTACCCAACCGTCAGCCCCGCGAGAGCCATGAGGAGGCGGGCATGCGCTACATCCTGACCGAGATGGCTGGGGCGTACCGGCCGCTCGGTGTGGATGCGGTGATCCAGGTGGCGCACAAGCTCAAAGGCATTGCGGTACTCGCTCACCCAGGGCGCAGCAAAGGCATCTACGCCATCCCCGCCGATGCAGCCGATATTGCCGCACTGGCCGCCGTCGGCCTCGATGGGCTGGAGGTCTACTACCCCAGCCACACCCCCCAGGTCGAGCAGTTCCTATTGGCCCAGGCCAAGCAGCACAAACTGCTCGTATCGGGCGGCTCGGACAGCCACCACCCGCGCCAGCCGCTGGCCGACATCCCGGTGGAGTATGTCGGGGCATTCTTGGCGCGGCTGTCGCGGTAGGGGTTATCCGCAGATGACGCAGATTTTGTTTTTAATAATCTGCGCAATCTGCGTCATCTGCGGACACTTACACCTTACGCCGCCAAATCGCGCACGTGTAAAATCTCACGCGCAGCCAGCGGGCGCACCGCCTTCTGAGCCAATGTCAACACCGCCAGCGTTACCCCCTCAGCGGTAACAAACTCAACCTCATAGGCTTGCGCATTGTGATAGACATGAACCACCGTCCCGACATCGCCCTGTTGAAGACCATAATCGGGAACAGGATGAGTTAAAACAACCAGATCAAGCTCGTGCATGGTAATTCTCCATTGTTTTTAGGCTGGATACGCGGTGACAAAACGTGGTCGGTTATCATCAGGCTCAATAATCCAAATGGTTTGTACCCGTGCGATGCGTTGATCAGGGCCATAGATCATTCCAATCAGGCTATATTTCTGCCCATGTGGCGAGCTACTCAGAATCGCAGTATCGGCGTTGTGCGCAATATTGAGCAACTGCGCTGCCAACAGATCAGCATTGGCACTGGTGAAACCCAACCGCTGAAAAAACCGTGCTTTCGCCTGACCAACCATATGCGTCTCAGACAAGAGATAGCCGGTTAACTTCTCGGGTGGAATATATGCCTGATCTCCATTGGGCAGTTTCATAATTCAGATCAACCTTATAACGAGTGCGATGCTTCCAAAGCCTGAAAAAGCCAAGCTACACCATTCATAGTACGGCGGCGCGAGGGGAAGAGTCAATGTCAATATCGATCAGGTTCGGGTATCCCGCGTTGTTTGTCCGCAGATTGCGCAGATTATTTTGTTAGCTACCACCGGCGGCACGTTGGCTGAGCCTGCCGAAGCCAACGTGCCGCTGGCGTTGGCTGAGCCTGCCGAAGCCAACGTGCCGCTGGCGTTGGCTGAGCCTGTCGAAGCCAACGTACCGCGCATCCCGTGCTGTAGCCACAAAGAACATCAAGAACGCAGAGAGGTGTTATGTTGCCTCCCTCTGCGTACCTCTGCGTCCTCGGCGGTAGAACAAATTAACCGCAGAGGACGCCGAGGAGCGCAGAGGAAACCTCGTAGGGTCGCATCGCCGCAATGCTGCGGAATCCCGTGGGCGCATCACGACGCGCCCCCTACGGATGCGGGTGCGGGACATCCTCTGCGTACCTCTGCGTCCTCGGCGGTAGAACAAATTAACCGCAGAGGACGCCGAGGAGCGCAGAGGAAACCTCGTAGGGTCGCATCGCCGCAATGCTGCGACATCCCCTGGGCGCGTCCCGACGCGCCCCCTACGGATGCGGGTGCGGGACATCCTCTGCGTTCCTCCGCGTTCTCGGCGGTAGAACAATTAACCGCAGAGGACGCAGAGGAGCGCAGAGGAAACCTCGTAGGGTCG
>RRYU01000598.1_pt1 | contig 60453 bp, 56 predicted proteins | sample 2162651 | NCBI WGS metagenome assembly RRYU01 (sample SAMN10267283, study PRJNA491782) | microbial mat metagenome | isolation source: biomat in the production well | place: Japan: Minami-Kanto gas field, natural gas well KTG3 | collected 2017-06 | reverse complement strand
CCCCCCCCAGCCTCTCCGTAGTATAGATGTCTCGCCTGTCTACTAAAATATGGGGATACAATTCATCGGACTTGAAGGACTGAGGATGAAAAATATGTTTAAAATTATTTTTATGGGAACGGCAGATTTTGGAGTACCGCTTTTGGAAAAACTGCTTGACAGTAGAGAAAACATAATAGCAGTAATTTCTCAACCGGATCGTCCTCAGGGGCGCGACAGAAAAACATTGCCCACCCCCATAAAAAAAATCACCCTAAATAAGGGGTTGAAAGTATTTCAGCCCGAGAACATCAATAGTGAGGAATCTATAAAGAGAATAAATGAATTCAAACCGGATATTATCCTGGTAGTCGCTTATGGCCAGATTCTTTCCGGCCGTATCTTGAATATTCCCAAAATAGGCTGTATAAATATCCATGGTTCCCTCCTGCCTAAATACCGAGGTGCCGCCCCCATTAACCGGGCTATTATAAACGGTGAAAAAGAGACCGGGATAACTTTTATGTTTATGAAGGAGAAAGTAGATACCGGTGAAATCATCTTTCAGGAGAAGATGGATATTTTACCAAATGAGACCTGCGGGGAACTTTACTGCAGACTATCTGATTTAAGCGTCAGGTCCCTCCCTAAACTTTTGGAAAAAATAAAAAACGGGAAGATAGAAAGAATCCCCCAGAATAATGAGCTGGCAACTTTAGCCCGTAAGATGAAAAAAGAGGACGGGAAAATAGACTGGAGTGATAAAGGAGAAAGAGTTTATAATCTAATCAGAGGAACTATTCCCTACCCCGGTGCCTTTACCTATTACAAGGGTAGAAAACTGAAAATTACCCAGGCAAGATTTCTGGATGATTATCAGGGTGAAACGGACACAGGTTCAGGTTCCCCCAAACCCGGGAGGGTAATAAAAGCCGAAAAAGATGCTATTTTAATCTCTACTGGGGATAAGGGAAATATAAAAATATTAAAGCTGATTCCTGCCGGCTCAAAAGAATTAACCTCTGAGCAATTCATTAATGGTTACCAGATTAAAGTAGGAGACGTATTAGGTTAGGAGGTCTCTATGTTTTTTTTCGACAGCACCATATTTATTTTAATACCGGCCATAGCATTAACCCTTTATGCCCAATACAAGGTTAAAACAATCTATTCAAAATATATAAAAATATTTGCCAAAAACGGATTAAGCGGGAAGGAAACAGCCAAAGAACTATTAGGGTATAATAATTTAAGCTACATTAAGATAGAACCGGCAAGAGGACACCTTTCTGACCACTATGACCCCAAACTAAAAAAATTAGGCTTATCTGAAGAAATATATTATGGTAAATCAATAGCCGCTCAGGGGATTGTAGCCCACGAAATAGGTCACGCCCTTCAGGATGACAAAAATTATTTTCCACTTTCTATTCGCAGTAATCTAGTGCCGGTTACTAATGTCGGCTCCCGCATGGCGGTTCCCCTGTTTTTAATCGGCTTTATCTTCAGTTTTCCCGCCCTGATGGATATTGGCATTATCGCCTTTTCCTTAGCAGTCCTGTTTCAGTTAGTTACTTTACCAGTCGAGTTTGATGCCAGCAAGAGAGCGGTAAACCTGTTGGTTGGAGCAAATATTGTTTCGGATAAAGAAGAAATAGATTCAGTAAAAAAAGTTTTAAATGCTGCTGCTTTAACCTATGTAGCCGCTGCTTCTGTAGCAGTCTTTCAATTATTAAGGCTTATAGTGTTGAGAAATAGAAGATAGAAGGGAAATAAAATAAATCAGGTCTATGAAAAGAACAAAAGTTGACCCAATAAGAGAAACAATATTGACTATTTTAGTTAAAATTGATTCCAAACAGGGCTACATAAATATTTTATTAAATAAGTCATTAGATAAAAAGGGAATTTCTTCAAGGGACGCTGCCTTTATCACCGAAATAACCTACGGAGCAGTAAGATACCGAAATAAAATAGATTGGACTCTATCTCAATTTTTTGATAAACCTCTATCTGAAATCCCAATATTAATAAGAAATATATTAAGAATGGGTGTTTATCAACTTTTATTTTTAGGCAAAGTTCCTGATTACGCCGCATGTAGTGAATCTGTTCAATTAGCGAAAAAATACGGGAATCCCGGAGTAGCTAAATTTGTAAATGGTGTTTTAAGAAATATTATTCGAAACAGAGAGAATATTCGATGGCCGGATAAAGAAAAAGAGACAGCTCTCTATATTTCTGTCATCTATTCACACCCACTTTACATAATCGAGCGCTGGTTAAAAAGATTTGGCTTTGCCGATACGGTTAGATTATGCCAGGCCAACAACAAAATACCACCTCTAGTGCTTAGAACTAATACTCTAAAAACATCCCGCTCTGATTTAAAAAAGATTTTAGAAAAGGAAAATATTACAGTAAGAGAAGGATTATTTACCGAAGAAGCACTCTATATTAAAGGACTTCCCAATATCACCAAATTCCCTGCTTACCGGGAAGGACTATTTCAGATACAGGATGAAGCATCGATACTGGTCTCTCATCTGTTGGAACCTTCACACGGAGAATCGGTGATAGACATCTGCAGTGCACCGGGAGGGAAGACCACCCATCTTGCTCAGTTGATGGCCAACAAAGGCAGTCTCTTAGCAATGGATAGTAATAAGTCAAGATTATTAATGGTAAAAAAGAACTGCCGAAGATTGGGAATCGATATAGTAAGCACCCGACAGAACAATGGTGAAATACTCGCTGAAAAATATCTGAAGACGGCTGATAAAGTTTTAATAGATGTCCCTTGTACCGGGCTGGGAGTAATCAAGAGAAAGCCTGATCTGAGATGGCAGAGTTATAATGCAAAAAGATTTGAACAGTTGACTGAATTGCAGGGAAAGATATTGGATACCGCTTCCAGTTACCTGAAAATTGGGGGAAAATTAGTATATTCTACCTGTAGCACCGAGCCGGAAGAGAATGATGGAGCAATAAGTAGGTTTTTAGAGAAACATCCTGATTTCGAATTAGTAGATTTAAGTAAATTTATAAATGAGCGAAAATTACCGGTTTATAAGTTAGGTCATTACAATCGGAATAAATTTATTCAGATTCTCCCCGGGTTTTCTAATTCGGATTTGGAACTGGATGGATTCTTTATGGCAAAAATAATAAGAAAGGGTAGGGCATAAATGAGCTGGATAGGAAAAATTTTTAATTTTATCTTTAAATCATTTCTCACCACGACTTTCATTATCTTCGTAGTAGGTGCCGGAATAGTCAGTGGCTTTCTGGCATTTCAAAACATATTCGATGTTTCCGATACTGTAGTTCCTTCGGTAATCGGGGACGAATTAAATACCGCCCAGGAGAAATTGTATGATGCTGAACTGAAAATTTACGTCTCTAGTGAGGAATTTAACGATAATATCTCCCGAAATAAAATAATTACTCAGGATCCAGCCAGTGGGGTTAAAGTAAAAAAGAACAGAGAAATTTATGTAGTGGTGAGTAAAGGTAATATGATTATTACTTTAACCATTCCTGACCTTAAAAATAAAAAGCTGAAAGAAGCCACTGCCCTTATCGAAGAATACGGTCTGATTTTAAGTAGAATTACCTACACCAATCACTTTTCCGTACCCAAAGATGTGGTTATTGCTCAAACTCCTGAACCGGGGAATGTAAATACAAGCAGCAAAGAAGTCAATTTGCTGATTAGCAAAGGCCCTTATTAGTATATCGTATGTCGCGTTAAGAATTAATTAGCTGATTACTTGGTTTGATTTATCGAATCCGTAAGAAATCGAGGAGGAATGTTAGTGTGAAAAAAAATTCATTACAATACTGGCTGGCCTGGAATAAAATAACGGACATAGGTCCAAAAAGATTTTACAAATTACTCGAATATTTTGGCTCAGCCGATACTGCCTGGCAGGCAACATCCGGAGAAATATCTAAAGTACTAAATTTGAGCAGTAAAATATCTTCCAGACTATTCGAAGAAAAAAACAATATTATTCCCGAGCGGGAATTGGACTTAATATATAAAAATAGAGTCAATGTGTTAACCATCGAGGATGTTCTGTATCCTGAAAATTTAAAAACTATTCATTATCCCCCTCCGATTTTATATTTTAAGGGAACTATCATCGAAGCAGATAAAAATTCTATTTCCATCGTGGGCTCAAGAAAGGCTACCTATTACGGAAAAATGGTTGCCGAAAAATTAAGCAAAGATCTAGCTTTAGCCGGAATTACCATAATTAGTGGAATGGCTCGGGGAATAGATACATCCGCCCATAAAGGTGCACTATCAGTAAATGGTCGGACTATTGCCGTATTAGGTTGTGGCATTGACTATATATATCCTCCCGAAAATAGAAGGTTGGCTCAAGAGATTCAAGAGTCAGGGGCAGTAATAAGCGAGTTTCCTCTTTCTACCCTGCCTGAAAGACAGAATTTTCCCCGTAGAAATCGTATCATAAGCGGATTAAGCCTGGGAACAGTCGTCGTGGAAGCGGCTGAAAAGAGCGGAGCTCTGATCACTGCTGATTTTGCCCTTGAACAGGGAAGGGAAGTATTTGCAATTCCGGGGAATATAAATTCCCCGTTATCCAATGGTTCGCACAATTTAATAAAACAGGGAGCAAAATTAGTAAATAATTATCAGGATATCTTGGAAGAAATTTATACACTACTTCCCCAAAAAACAGCTGAAAAAGATATGGTTAAAGAAAATACTTCTCTAACTGAAAAAGAAAAGGTGATTTACCGGTTAATTACCAAAGAACCCGTCCAAATAGATGAAATTATTAAAGAAAGTAAACTTTCCGCAGGTAAAGTCAGTGAAATATTACTAAACCTCGAATTAAAAGATTTAATAAAAGAAATCGAGGGAAAAAGGTTTATCAAACCATAAATTCCTGCCAATATCTTCGAATATTATTGTGAGGAGTGAAACGAGCCTGCTCCAGTGAAAGCAGGGGAAGCACTCTCGCAAGTTAACCCAATAAAAAATATTAAAACTTTATTGCTATAAATATAATCATTTAGTATAATGTAAGATGTCGGGGCGTAGCGCAGTTTGGAAGCGCACCTGAATGGGGTTCAGGGGGTCGGAGGTTCAAGTCCTCTCGCCCCGACCAGAATATCTTCCAATCTTCTCCCCTTTTCGAACAAGCAGGAATCCCTCTTTATACTTCATAGTCAATATCAATAAATATCTCTGAAAAAGAGGGCACTTGACAATTTTATTATATAGACACACAATAATAATGCTATGGAGTAATTCTCTGGCATGTTATTTTATGTCAAATGTGAAAACAGCCCCCTACTATATAGTATATTAAAAAAATAAGGTGAAAATAAATTTGAAAAAAATAACCTATACAAGATTACTAAATAGAACATTGGAAATATACATTAAAGGTGATTATCTGGAAGCTTATAATTTCATAACTGAGAATTATAAAGATATAGAAAAAGGGAACCTTGCTCAAATATACAATTTTCGATATTCAATTGCCAATGAAGCAGGGCTTGAAGAATTGGCACTACAGTTAATGAGAGAGGCGATAGTAGAAAAAGGATTTTGGTATAAATGCAAGTACTTAACTGAAGATGAAGATTTAAAGTCACTTAATAAATATAAAGAGTTTGGTGAATTATTAGTTATATGTAAAAAAAGGGAGGCAGAAGCCAAAAAAAACGAGAAACCCAATTTAAAGATAATTGTACCGGATAAGATGAATGAACAATATGCACATCCCTTGATTATTGCCTTACACGGTGACCAGGAAAATATTGAGATAACAGAAGACTATTGGAGTTCTTGTGTGGATAAAAATTACATATTGGCCTTACCGCAGTCTTCTCAAATTCAGTTTTCGGAAGGTTATGAGTGGAAGGATATTGAAAAAGGTTCACGGGAGCTGAAGGAACATTATGAAAGTATTTTAGAAAAGCATAATATCGATTCTACCAATATTATTATCGGAGGGTTTTCCGCAGGGGGGAGAGTTGCCTTATATTCAATTTTGAAGGATATAATTCAAGTAAAAGGATTTATACTTGTTGCTCCGTGGTTGCCTGAAATTGATGAATGGGCGCCATTATTAGATAAGATAAGGGATAAGGAGATAAAAGGTTATGTTGTTTGTGGCGATAAAGATGATGATTGTTATGAATGCACCAAAAGATTTATTGATTTATTAAGCAGTAAAAAAATATCACATGAATTAAAAATCTTTAAAGGCTTAAACCATGACTACCCGGATAACTTTGATGGAATATTGCTAGATACAATTGAGTTTATTTCGAGGAGTTAAATAATGATTATAGAAAAATTATCTGACAATAAGAAGCTGGTGGATGTGATTAATAAACTACACAGTGAACCCTGGCCGATTTTTTTAAGTGAAGATTTATCAGTTAAAAAATATTGGCAAAGGTTGTATCAAGTATATCCCGAATATCAACTGTTATTCAGGATTAATAGTGAATATGTTGGTGTTGCTAATTCTGCTCCAATTTATTGGAATGGTAACATTGATAATTTGCCCACCGGTTTTGATGAAGCGATAGAAACCATAATTGAAGATAACAAAAAACCTAATACACTGTGCGGAATGGCTGTAGTAATATCAAAAGAATATTTGGGCAAAGGAATTAGTTCTGAGATTATAAATAATTTAAAAAAACTCGCAAAATCCTATGGTTATTCTAATCTTATTTTTCCGGTCAGGCCAACTTTAAAATCACAGTATCCGACAATTCCAATGGATAATTATATAAAATGGGAAAAAGATGATTTACTATTTGATCCCTGGTTAAGAGTTCATATAAAAATTGGCGGTGAAATTTTAAAAGTGGCGAATCCGTCTATGATAGTCAGGGGAACTGTTTCTGATTGGCAAAGGTGGACCGGTATGTATTTCGATGAAAGCAACGAATATATTATTCAAGGTGCATTAAATCCTGTAAATATCGATTTGGACAATGATTTAGGCGAATATATTGAACCAAATGTATGGGTAGTGCATAGATGTTAAAATTATCAACCCAGGGTTCAAGTGAAATTATCAAGATATTCCTTGAAAGAGTCGCCAAAAAGGAGCTAAGATGGTGCGGTACAATGTTCCCCAATCAAGCAAATGCCCAGGAAGCGAACAAGTCGATTGAGGAATACGAAGATTTTGTCTACGGGGCAGGTTATGTCGATAGAAAAGACCCCATAGTAGGATGGAAGAATATAGAAAAAACAGGAAGTTATCCGTAAAATATTAGATAGTAAAAAACCCCTAAGAATAGTTTCTAAAGATACTGATTTAAGGATGTTTATTGAAGGAAGAAAATGGGTAAACTGCTGCGGGAAAGTCATTTTTCCCGATGGTGAGGTTTTTACAGGACCGGTGGAAGATAGAGTAGAAGGTCATAGTAGATTCAGCTTTTCGGGTATATATGGGGGAAGAGAAATCGAAAATATTCAATTGACTTTTGAAAGAGAGAAAGTAATAAAAGCGATGTCCGCCAAAGGGCAGGAGTTAATAGAACAATTGCTTGAAACAGATGAAGGCACCAGGTACGTAGGAGAAATTGCCGTGGGTACAAATTATGGTATAGAGAAATATACCCGTCATATGCTTTTAGATGAAAAAATTGGAGGAACAGTTCATCTGGCGATCGGAAGGTCTATACCCGAATCTTTAGGGAAGAATCAATCTACTATACACTGGGACATGCTCTGTGATATGAAAAAAAGTGGAGAAATTTATGCCAATGGTAGCCTGATTTACAAAGACAGGAAATTTATCACATAGAAAAAAATATATTTATTTTAAACAAATCATCGGACTTTTTAGAGGAATATGATTTTTCTCATTTATGTTTGTTGAAAACTGAATTTTTATTTGTCTTATCTACAGAAATGCTATAAAATTAACACGTATAGAAAAAATAATTCAAAGGTGAGATAACATGAAGAAAAATGAATATGATGTAATTATTATTGGTGCAGGACCGGCCGGAATTTTTACCGCTCTTGAGCTGACCAAGAAAAATAATGTTTCAGTATTGATATTAGAAAAAGGGAAAGAGATTGAAAAAAGAGAGTGCATGATGAGAAGTAAAAACGGCGGATGTTTTCATTGTTCCCCCTGTGCAATAATCTCAGGATGGGGAGGAGCAGGTGCTTTTAGTGACGGTAAATTAAATTTATCTACTGAAATCGGAGGACAGTTAGATAATTATATTGATAAAAATAAGGTATCTGAATTGATTAAATATGCTGATGATATATACCTTGAATTCGGAGCAGATAAAACTGTTTGTGGTACAGATGAGGAAGAAATAGATATTATTAAAAAACAAGCTTCTCTGGCTAGATTGAAACTGATACCCACCAGGATCAGGCATTTAGGTACAGAAAAATGCACAGAAATATTGAAGAAGATGCAAGATTATTTAAGAAATAAAATTGATATTAAAACTGATACCAAAGTCAAAAAAATATTGGTAAAAAAAGGAAGAGCGATAGGAATTGAGACGGTAAAAGGTGAAACAATAAAGGGGGAATATATAGTCGCTATGCCGGGGAGAGCCGGTTCCGAATGGCTTAAAGAACAGGCAGAAGAAATGGGTATAATAATAGCCAACAACCCGGTAGATGTCGGAGTAAGAGTTGAAGTTCCGGCTATTGCTATGAAACGCTTAACTGATGCAGTATATGAATCAAAATTAATATATTATACCCAGAAGTTTGATGATAAAGTCCGCACTTTCTGCATGTGTCCCTATGGTGAAGTGGTTACTGAATTTAATGATGGTATCGCTTCGGTAAACGGGCACAGTTACCAGGAACATCGAACTGATAATACTAATTTTGCCGTATTGGTAAGTACTAATTTTACCGAACCTTTTAAAGAACCGATTGCCTATGGAAAATATATCGCCCATTTGGCTAATATTTTAAGCGGAGGAGTTATTGTGCAAAGATTGGGTGATTTGGAGCTGGGCAGGAGATCTACACCCGATAGACTTAAGCATTCCATAGTGACCCCTACTCTGAAAGAAGCTACTCCCGGGGACCTCAGTTTTGTCCTACCCTATAGAATACTTTCCGGAATCCTGGAAATGTTAAAAGCCATGGATGAGATCGCACCGGGGGTCTATTCCAAATATACTCTTTTGTATGGAGTAGAGGTAAAATTTTATTCTTCGCGCTTGGAACTTTCCGAATGCTTGGAGACAAAAGTATCCAATCTATTTGCTGCCGGTGATGGTGCAGGAATAACCAGAGGGCTCATTCAGGCTTCCACATCAGGAGTTATTGTGGCGAATGAAATTTTAAATAGAATTAATAAAGGCAAGTAAATTATGAAAATACTTTTAACTAATGATGATGGAATATATTCAGAAGGAATTCAAATTTTAAAAAAATACCTGGATAGCATTGCAGAGGTTACAGTAATTGCCCCCGACAGGGAAAGAAGCACTATAGGCCATGCTATGACTCTACGGAAGCCCCTGAGGATTAGGAAAGTTAAGATAAACGGTGACTTTTGGGGATTTTCCCTGAATGGTACGCCCGCGGATTGTGTTATTGTTGGCATACTGGAGATTACAAAAGATAAAAAGCCTGATTTGATCGTATCGGGGATTAATCGGGGTCCGAATCTGGGTGATGATATTTTCTATTCAGGTACAGTTTCGGCAGCGGTGGAAGGAGCAATGAGAAATGTTCCTTCTTTGGCTATTTCCATAGCCGGCTTTGAGGATTTTAAATTTGAATCGGCTGCTTTGTTTTCCCAGAAAATAGCTTTTAATCTGTTAAAAAATAATTTACCTTCAAATTTGGTCTTAAATATTAATTTTCCCAATATCGATTATGAAGAAATTAAAGGGATAAGAATAACCAGACATGGCAAAAGAGTATATCAGGATGAAGTGAAGATAATACATGACCCTCAGGGAACTACTCATTATTGGCTGGGAGGAGAACTACCTGAAGGAAGCATTGAACCCGATACAGATGTTGAAGCAATTCATAATAATATGGTGTCTATAACACCCCTCTCTTTAAATTTAACCAATTACCAGATGATAACAAAAGTTAAAGATTGGGCGAAAAAATGGAATTTTAAATAGAAAAATTATGGGTCGGAGAAATTGAAGAGATGAATGATCAGATATATTTAATCTTAATTTTAATTTTTATTATATTAGTGCTTTCCAGATTTATAGTAAGGTTGTACAATACCGATAACCCGAAAGCTAAGGGAGCAATCTATTTTTTTCGTATGCTGCTCGGATTCCTGATAGCTATGCTCGTTTTTGTAATAATAGAAACGATAAGGGGTAATAACGTTATAGAACGTTTTTTTGGTAGTTAAACCAAACAACAGACACTAATAAAAAATGAAGTGATTTTTATGAATTTCGAAAAAGAACGAGAAGAAATGATAAAGTATCAAATAAAGGGGAGAGGCATCAGAGACGAAAGGGTTCTTTCCGCCATGAGTAGTATTCCCAGAGAAATTTTTGTACTAGATAGGGAAAAAAATAATGCCTATCTGGATTGTCCTTTACCTATAGGTATGGGGCAGACCATTTCGCAACCTTATATGGTTGCTTTAATGACACAATGTCTTTGTCTTAAAGGACATGAAATTATTTTGGAAGTAGGAACTGGTTCAGGCTATCAAGCAGCAATCTTATCTAAATTAGCCAAAATGGTTTATACTATAGAACGCTTCAGTTTCCTGGCGGATAGATCGGAAAAAATATTTAAAGATTTAGAGATAGAAAACATTAAAGTGATAGCAGGAGATGGAAGCAATGGCTTAAAGGAATATTCTCCTTATAATGGTATCATAGTCACTGCCGGCGCTCCCGATATACCCAAGAGCTTAATAGATCAATTAGAAGAAAAGGGACGAATAGTGATCCCCGTGGGTAATTCTTTTTCTCAGGATCTACTGCTGGGAATCAAAGAAAAGGGTAAATTGAAAATAACAAATTACGGTGGTTGTGTTTTTGTTCCCTTGGTAGGTAAATATGGTTGGCGACAGTAATGATAAAATGGAGCGGGAAACGGGGTTCGAACCCGCGACCTTTGGCTTGGGAAGCCAACGCTCTACCGCCTGAGCTATTCCCGCAATGATTTTGTCTCAGATATTATACCTAAATATTAAAAAATTATCAACTAATTTAAAATATAGTATCAAGCATCAAGTATCGAGCCAAGAAAGAGAAAGAAAAGACAGGAGAAAAGCAACATCTTTCTTTTTGTATAAGCACCCCGCTAAATTTTGCGCTAACATAGTAAAAGTATCGAGTATCGCTTAAAATAAAAATAAAAAGATGTACAGGCAGACCTTATGTCTGCCCATAATGAGTAACAAGGAGCACGATGTATCGTGCCCACAGATGATAAAGAAAAACCTTCACTAACGTCGTAAAATATGTAAGAAATAAGAAAATAACAAAAATAAAAGGAGTGCAGTTTATTGAGATATTATTCAAAGAAGAAAAAGAGTGGCAAGGTTAAGATAAAGAATCTATTTTTATTTTTGATAATAATAATTGTTGCGATAAGTTTAGTTGATGCTATTGATATATTTAAAAATAGGAATAAAATGTTACCCGGAGTGTCCGCTTTTGGCGTTGAATTGGGAGGATTAAAGAGGGAAGAAGCTCAGGAGCTTCTTCAACCAATTACCTCAAAAATGATTGAAACCCAGCGAATACTAGCCTTTGAAGATAAGGAAATAAAATTTGTTCCTGATACTGAAATGGGCGTTTTTATAGATTTAAATAGAGTGGTTGAGGAATCTTACAATATTGCCCGTACCGGAAATGTTCTCGAGAGAATGAAGAATAGAATTGTAGTTTGGAGAGAAGGATTCGAAGTACCTTTCCAGGTTGAATTCAATGCGCAGAAGTTTGAGGATTTTCAAAACAAGATAAACTCCCTGATAAGCCGCATGCCCAGCGATGCTTATGCTGAGGGCAATAGAATTATTGAAAGCAGGACAGGGGTAAAACTTGATCTTGAAAAATTCAAGAAAGAAATTGTCGAGTCATTAAAAAGTTTGGATGAAGGAAAATATATTTTTAATCTGCCGGTGATTATTATTAATCCGAAAATTACCACTCAGAATATTCTAACAAAATTAGCTGTTGGTAGTGAATTGGGAACATATTTCACTTCATTGGAAAATAAAGAAGAAAACACCATATATAATATAAGATTAGCTTCCGAGGCAATAAACGGTATATTGATAAAACCACAAGAAATATTTTCTTTTAATAAATATATAGGGCCTGCCGAAAAAGAGGACGGATATAAGGAAAGCACTATAATTGCCAATGGTGTATTTGTAAATGGTTATGGAGGCGGTATCTGTCAGGTATCCAGCACTTTATATAACGCAGTTCTTTTAGCTAATTTACCAATTGTAGAGAGATATAACCATTCAGTATATGGAGATGCAACCAAATATGTCCCCCTGGGGCAAGATGCAGCAATATTTTATGGATATAAAGATTTAAGGTTTATAAATAATTCGGACCACATGATAGTAATTTTTTCGAAAGTTTATAGAGGTACATTACAGGTCAGTATCTTTGGCGGGAACAAGGACAAAGCAGAAGTGGAAATTATTAGCAAGGATAAAAAGGTAATTGACTATCAGATAATTAGAGAGAAAGATTCCAAGTTGGAGACTGGCCAGGAGATAGTTGTTCAAGAAGGCGTGCCTGGTTATCAGATAAAAACTTACCGAATTATTAGAAAAGACAGAGAGGAAAAGATAGAATTTTTAGCGGAAGATACTTACAAAAGTGTGCCGATGATTATTAGGGAAAATTAGTATATTGTATGTCGTATATCGTATATAGTAAAAAAGAAAAAGTGGGTAAGGGATATAATTGTTAGTTAGTTGGTTGGTTACCTGTTTACTTAGTTAAAAAAATGCAAGGAAGAAAAGAAGAAGGGGCGGATGAATCCCCTCCCCCTACAGGAAATAAAAAAATGACAGTGAACCGTCTCCTGGTGCATTTAAGAAAGTATTTTAGAATAATATTCATAGTATTAATATTATTTCTCCTTTGTTTGCCCCAGACTGCCTTGCTGCAAACAACTTCTATCGAACATATCTGCGTTGGAACAGATTATGAAACTCCGGTCTATATAATAAAAACTAATTATGAAAAACCTGTAATAATGATTGTATCAGGAACACATGGGAATGAAAAAGCCGGCATCAAAGCTACCGAACACTTAAAAGAAAATATAAAGATTGAAAGGGGAACTCTTATAATAATTCTTCGAGCGAATATTTTGGCCTGCGAAAAAAATGTAAGAAATTTCCCTCAGGATATTAATCTAAACAGGGCTTACCCCGGAGATCTTGAAGGTAATCCCGTAGAAAAATTAGCTTATGAAATCTTTAATTTGATGAAAAAATACGATATCGATCTATTGATTGATTTACACGAATCGATTGAGTTTTATAAAAATAATCCTAAAAATTATGGACAAACTTTAGTGATAGATTCCGATGATGATTATTATTTGTTCAATTTTAGCTCCTCAATTGTTAAAGAACTGAATAAAGGAATTATTGAGGATAGTAATGAATATCAGGTTTTAGTAGATCCAGTCAAGGGCAGCACTGCTTATTCTGCTTATTACCAACTTGGTATTCCATCTTTAACCTTTGAAACCTGCAGAAAATTACCCCTATCTTTCCGAATAGATGAACATTTAAGGTTTTTAAAAATAGTATTATATAAATGGAATATACTTAAAGAGTAAATGTTATCAGGTGACTGATGAGGAAGTATCAATAGGCGAATTGCATGCCTTGATGGTGTATAACCTTATGCCCGTTTTCACCGCGTATGCCCTGATGAAAAAGGGGCTAAAATTTAGCCCCTTTTTATTATTATTATTTTTTGTATTTAATCGTGAAAAATAGTTTTTAATTATCCTCAGAAATGTCCTTAACCTCATCGCTTTCTGCGGTCTCTTCTAAAACTGTTTTATCCGAAGCTTTATCTTCTTCCGGAGAGGATTCTAAGGATTCAATTTCAGAATCTAAATCATAATTGTAAACAATAACAGCTTCTTCTCTTAATTTTAAGATAAACGTTGATATTGCCTCGTTCTCTTTTTGGGATCTCATAGTATTGTAAATATCATCTTTTGCTTCTTCAAAGGTTGGAGAATATTCTTCTTTCTTTTCTTCGCATTTGATAATATGGTATCCAAATTGTGTTTGCACTATGTCACTAATCTCACCCGGTTCCAACGAGAAAGCAGCATCTTCAAATTCTTTCACCATCTGACCTTTGGCGAAAAATCCCAGGTCTCCACCGCTCGGGGCAGAAGGGCACGTAGATTTTTCTTTAGCCAATTCTGCAAAATCGGTAAGACCTTCTTTGAGTTGTAGAAGGAGATTATTTGCTTCTTCTTTAGTTTCAATTAATATATGGCGAGCGTGAACTTGCTCTGGTTCAAGGAAATTTTCCTGGTTTTCGTTGAAATATTCTAGTAATTCATCATCGGCGATACTTATTTGGCTCTTGGCTTCTTTCAATACTTTATTTATCAATAACTGTCTTTTTATATTTTCTTTAAGTTGCGTAATCGTGATATTGTTTGCTCTCAAAGCTTCATTGAATTCTTCAGAAGAGGAGAAATTATCTTTAATCCTTCCTATTTCAAGGTCAATTTCATCGTTGGAAATTTTTAATTTGTCTTTTTGCCCCCGCTGATGTAAAAGCTCATAATCAATTAGCTGCTCCAATATATTTTTTTTGAAAGAGACAATCATCGCTTGGTCAAAATTAGAAAGTGTAGCATCATCATATTGGGAGATAGCATTTAAAAAAGTATTTTGTAGCTGGTTAAAAGATATTCCGGATTCGTTTACTTCAACGATATAGTAGCTTCTTTTTTGACCGGATTTGTATTGTCCCAAACCATAAAAAATAGATATGCCAAAAAAGGCAACCATTAAAATCAACACAATTTTCATCTTTTTTCTCAATATTTGCAACATGATTTGATAAAATTCTCCTTTTGTTTTAATTGTACATCTTGCTCGTTACCTGGTTATCCAGTAATTGGTTAATAAATTATCAGTATTAAATTATCTAACCAGCCAACTAATTTATCTCGTATTTTGTATTTGAAAATAACGATTATTCGCTATTCGCTAACGACCAGTATTATTGATTGTATATAATATAATATTGTAAAAGGTTTTTGTCAAATTAATAATTCGTATTATGCGTTGCATATTGCGTGAAGATAAAAAAAGACCAGAGAAGACGGCGAGTACAAAAGTAATAAAATATTCCTTTTTTATCTGATTATCCCGATCAAAATTTACATTAACCTATGTGTCCGGGATATAATGAGGCTTTTTTTAAAATAAAATATTGATGAAAAATATTGTAAAAAAAGGTTGTTTGCAAAAAGACTTGACATAGCACTTATTTAATATAATAATATAGAAGTTTTGTACACAAGAATTTAAGAATTCTTGTTAACGAATTTCTTGATAAATTTATAGTTGTATTATATAATATATAAGATATTTATTTAGAGTTTAATAGTAATTAAAATTTAATATTTACAATAAAATTTGATGAACAGAATGATACTATTATATTTTCCCCATAACACTATCATTTTGTTAAACCTAATATGTACGAGATGGGAGGTGTAAATATGGCCAAAATAAAAGTTAAAGACAATGAAGAGATGGATCACGCCCTTAGGAGGTTTAAAAAGGAATGCCAGAAGAGCGGAATAATATCCGATCTTCGGCGTCATGAATATTACGAAAAACCAAGCGTGAGAAGGAAAAAGAAAGCGCTTGCTGCTCAGAGGAAATTGAAAAAAAGAGGTAGATTTTAAATGTCAGAACAGCTCTCATTGGAAGAGATTATTTTTAATGATATGAAGGAAGCTTTAAAAGGAAAAGAAAAATTAAAATTATCGACTTTGAGAATTATCCGGGCAGAAATTAAAAATGCAGAAATATCGAAAAAAGATAAACTAACCGAAGATGAAGTTATTAAGATAGTGGCCAATAATTTAAAAAAAATAGCAGAATCTTTAGATATTTTTAACAAAGGTCATAGACCGGAACTTGCTGATAAAGCAAAAAAAGAGATTGAAATAGTGAAAAAATATCTTCCCGAGCAATTATCCGTGGAGGAAATAGAGAAAATAGTAAAGGAAACTATTGTAAAATATGGGTTTAAAGGCTTACAAGATATTGGTCCTGCCATGAAAGAAATTATGCCCCAATTAAAAGGGAAAGCAGATGGGAAAATAGTTAATAAAATGGTACGGGACTTACTGGATAATGTAAAAAATTAATGTTAACGAAGAAAGACTCAGGCTTACTTTTGTAAGCATTTTGAGTCTTTCTTCGTTTTTATAATTTTATAATATAAATATATATTTCGATTCGTTGACTAGTTACTTAGTTAGTTGATAAATTGGTCAATGAGTCAATTGGAAAATTGTAAAGATCTGCATTTTGTATTTATGCTAACGACTAACTATTCACTAGCGAATAACTCAGGAGCAAAAATTATTTGATAATAAAATCTGATTTAAATAAAAAGCTTAGGACGTTTTTTATAATCATCACTCTATCTATAACCTTTAGTTTAATTACTCTAAACGCTTATACAAATGAAACGGATGAAGTATATATAATATCTATTAAAGGAACAATTGACCTAGGTTTATCTTCTTATGTGCAGAGAGCTTTAGAGGAAGCGGATGCAAAAAAGGCAAAGGCGATTATTTTAGAAATCGATACCTTCGGAGGAAGGGTTGATGCCGCTATTCAGATAAGAGATAAGGTAATGAGCCTGAATATACCAAGCGCAGCCTACATTAAAAATAGAGCATGGTCAGCCGGAGCCCTAATTGCTCTATCTGCAGAATATATTCTTATGGATAAAAGCGCCAGCATCGGTGCAGCGGAACCAAGGCCGGCAGATGAAAAGAATATTTCAGCCTTAAGGGCTGAATTTACTTCTACTGCCTTAAGTAGGGGCCGTTCGGAAGAAATAGCAGCTGCCATGGTTGACAAAGATGTAGAAATTAAAGGTATAATAGAAAAAGATAAAATATTAACTTTAAATGCTGAACAGTCTTTAAAATTATATTTTATAGATGGTATTGTTTTAAACATCAGGGACGTTTTAAATTTCCTAAATCTCAAAGACGCTAAAATATTATATATTTATCCGAATTGGGCAGAGAATATAAGCCGATTTGTAACCAATCCTGTAGTAAGCTCACTATTATTGTCTATAGGTTTTTTAGGGTTAATAATTGAATTTTGGACTTTAGGCTGGGGAGTAGCAGGGTCAATAGGGATAATTTCTCTGTCTTTATTTTTTGGAGGACATATTCTTGTCGGCTTAGCAGGATTTGAAACAATTATACTATTTGCAATAGGCCTTGTTTTACTTTTGGCGGAAATATTTTTTATTCCCGGGTTCGGTCTTGCCGGAATAAGCGGGATTGCAGCTATTTTAGCCAGCATATTTCTTACTTTTGGGAATATTATTCAGGCCACTTATTCTATCTTGATTGCCCTTGGTATATCCGTAATAGGATTTTTCTTATTAATTAAATATATTCCTTCCACTCGAACCTGGAGAAAGTTTATCCTTTCCACTGAGCAGAAAAAGGAATTAGGATATACAGTGGGTACAAAAGATTTAAAACGATTAACCGGGAAAGTAGGCATAGCCATTACGCCTTTGCGTCCATCTGGTATAGTAGAGGTTAATGGTAAAAAATTAAATGCTCTCACCCGGGGAGAATACGTTGAGTCTAATACTAAAATTAAAATAATTAGCGTTGAAGGTAATAAAATAGTAGTTGAGGCAGTCGATGCTTCTAAATTAGAAATTTAAAATTGTACAGGACAAGAGGAATAGATTCCCGCTTTCGCGGGAATGACAGAAAGAAGAGCGGGAATGATATAATAAGGAGGTAAAAAATGATTGAGTTATTGATTCCGTTGATTCCAATTATTGTAGTTATTTTTATAATCTATATTTTCTTTCAATTTATACCGGTAGGATTATGGATTTCAGCTATAGCCGCAGGAGTAAAGGTGGGTATTTTTACTTTAGTGGGTATGAGACTTAGAAGAGTTCCGCCTCATAAGATTGTTAGCGCCCTAATAAAAGCCACAAAAGCAGGCTTGAGTGTATCCATTGATAAATTAGAAGCACATTTCCTGGCTGGGGGAGATGTTGATAGAGTAGTAGATTCCTTGATCGCTGCGGAAAGAGCAGGTCTTAATTTAACCTTTGAAAAAGCAACCGCCATTGATTTAGCCGGCAGGAATGTCCTGGAAGCAGTTCAGATGAGCGTAAATCCGAAAGTGATAAAAACTCCGATCGTAGCAGCTGTAGCCAAAAATGGTATTCAAGTTATGGCTACCGCCAGGGTAACTGTAAGAGCTAATATTGAACGCCTGGTGGGAGGGGCCGGTGAGGAGACAATTATAGCCAGGGTAGGAGAAGGAATTGTCACTACCATCGGTTCGTCAGAAGCCCATAAAAATGTTTTGGAAAATCCGGATAACATTTCTAAAACTGTATTAAAAAAAGGTTTAGATGCCGGAACTGCTTTTGAGATACTATCTATCGATATTGCTGATGTTGATGTAGGTAAGAATATTGGAGCAATATTGCAAACCGATCAAGCAGAAGCTGACAAGAAGATTGCTCAGGCCAAAGCTGAACAGAGAAGGGCATTGGCAGTGGCTCAGGAGCAGGAAATGAAGGCAAGAGTTCAGGAAATGAGAGCAAAGGTGGTAGAAGCAGAAGCAGAAGTTCCCAAAGCAATGGCGGAAGCTTTAAGAACCGGAAAATTAGGAGTAATGGATTATTACAATTTGAAGAATATTGCTGCTGATACTTCTATGCGGGATAGTATTTCTGAGACTTCAAAGAAGAAAGATAACAAATAAGACAATATTTTTTTGTTTAAAAAGGATAGAATAAGCAATGTCATTAGTTTTATATATCTTCATTTTCTATATTATAATAAGCTTGTTAAGCCGGATAGGAAATAAGAAAAGAAAATCTTATATCTTAATGCGGGAAAAAGAAGATGATTCTATCTCGGTATTTTCGGAAATCAAAGGTAATACGGGTTCACCCGAGGAGAGAACTAATATAAAGCAAGTTAATAATATAGAAAAGAAAGATAAAATCATTATAGACGACGTAGACGATGAGGTTAAAGGATTTTATATTGACAAAGATGAGGATAAAAAGAAAGAGGTTTTAGCTGAAAAGTCGGCAGTAGAAGATGGGGAAGAAATATTATCTGGCCGGGAAAGTGGATTGGGAATATATTTATCTGATAATATTCTGGTTAACGGAATAATATTATCAGAGATAATTGCTCCGCCCAGAGCTCTAAAGCCCTATGATTTTCAGCGATACAAAAAACAGGGATAAATTATAAAATAAAAAGTAAATATAATATAATTTTAGTTTGGATTAAATTTTACGAAAGTAGGGGAATGTTATAGGAAAAGAAATAGATACAATAAACAAGAATATAATAATTAATAATAAAGAAGAACTAAGAGAACTTTTTGGACAATTTGATGCAAATATCAAATTTATTAACCAGCATTTTTCGATAAAAATATCAACCCAGAATGACAGCAAGTTAGTTGTTTCCGGAATAAAAAACGAAACAGAAAAGGCAGTAAAAATAATCGAAGAACTTCTTTTCTTGATTAGAGAAGGGCATTCAATTTCAATAGCTCAGGTAAAATATCATATTGAAATGTCTAAAAATGAACAATCCGTAGACTGGAAATTATTATACAAAGATATAATTCAGGTTTTTAAAAAAGATAAAGAGATAAGGCCAAAAACCCTGGGTCAGCAGAAGTATATTGAAGCGGTTAGAAAGAATGATATTGTCTTTGCTATCGGACCTGCCGGCACAGGAAAGACATACCTAGCGGTAGCCATAGCCCTATCTGCTCTAAAAACCGGAGAAGTAGATAGGATAATCTTAGTCAGGCCGGCGGTGGAAGCTGGAGAAAGTTTAGGTTATCTGCCCGGTGATCTATTAGAAAAGATAGATCCTTATTTTCGGCCTCTATATGATGCAATGTACGAAATGATGCCTACCGAAAAATTACAAAAGTATATGGAAAAAGAGATAATAGAGATAGCTCCTTTAGCTTACATGAGAGGAAGGACTCTAAATAATTCCTTTATTATTCTGGATGATGCTCAAAATACTACTTTAGGTCAGATGAAGATGTTTCTAACCCGTTTTGGTTTCGGTTCCAAAGTAATAATTAATGGAGATATTACCCAGGTAGATTTACCACAAAAAGAACAGTCCGGATTGGTAAAGGTAGCGAAAATACTTGAAAAAATAAAAGGTATTGAATTTGTATATCTTGATAATCGGGATGTAGTAAGGCATAGGTTGGTTCAGGAAATCATCCGCGCTTACGAAAGGGAAGATTTGCGAAATCGTGAAAGGAAGTGATCTAACCCTATGAAATTATCTGAAAAATGGAATAAATGGAAAAGCAGAGATAAAATGATAGATAAAAATGTACAAAAGAAAAAGTGGACTAGTAAAAATATGATACAAAGAATATCACTATTTTTTATTCTTTTAATTGCAATTGCCATTGTTCTTTCTATTAATATTTTTCCTGATAAAATTCTCTTGAAAGAAGGGCAAATCTGCACTAAAGATATTCTATCTCCGGGCGATTTTAAATTTGCAGATGCAGAAGCAACGCAGAATTTAAAAGAGAAAGCTTCCAAATCGATAAAAGAAGTATATGATTTGAATTTAGCAAATATCGAAAATGTGGAAAAGCAAATAGATAACCTCTTTTTAAAAATAAAAGAATACCAAGAAAAAATAGACGAATTATCTAAAGCTACTACCCCTACAATTGGGAATGATAGGAGATTGACAGACGATGAATTAAGCGAGATGGCTAATGAAATAAATGAAAATTTGGGATTATTTATTAATGAAAAAGTCATAGTAGAATGCTTTCAATTCGATAATTTATCTTTAGAAAAAATAAGGGTAGATATTAAAAGTTCCATGAGAAAAATTATGGAGCAGGGAATCAAGATAAACGATTTAGAAAATGCTAAAAAGCAATTAATTAGAGAGATTAGCGAGATTTCTCTTGATCGTCACGATGCCTTGATTGCCAGCGATATTGCCACTTCTTTGCTTTTACCAAGTTTGTTTTTAAATGAAGAAGATACAGAAAAGAGACGTCAAGAGGCAATCGCTTCAGTAGATGATGTTATAAGAACAATTCAGCAGGGGCAGATAATTATAAGAAAAGGAGAGGTGGTAACTTCGGAAGATATTGCCATTCTTAATACTTTAGGTCTAAAAAACCCCAAGATAAATTTTTCCAACATTATAGGAATAATTATGATTACCGCGGTCTGCCTTCTAGTAGTCTTTTTATATTTAAACTACTTTTACCCGGATATTTATGAAAATTTAAACAAATTGATATTACTTGGTATCATTTCAATTTTAGTTATTTTGCTTGCTAGAATAGTAAGTCAGGCATCAGGATATTTAATGCCTATTGCTTCTGCTTCAATGCTAATTGCCATATCTTTAAACCCCAATATTGCTATTTTGCTTACCGTGATACTAAGCTTGTTAACAGGATTTATTCCAGGGGGCGGATTAAATTATATTCTAGTCTCGCTAATTAGCGGAATTGTAGCTATATATAGTATTAGGAAAGCCACTCAAAGGTCAAGCCTGACCCGTGCAGGGCTATTTATTGCGGGAGTTAATATCATTACCATATCAGCATTGGGTTTAATCAATAATGAAGGTTATTATCTAATTGTACAAAACAATCTATGGGGAATGTTGAATGGTTTTTTAGCAGTCATTTTGACTATCGGAATTCTACCTTTTTTAGAAAGCTATTTCGATATCACCACCTCTTTTAAACTAATGGAATTATCTAATCCTAACCAACCTTTACTGAAAAAGATGATATTGGAAGCACCGGGGACCTATCATCATAGTATAGTTGTTGGGAATCTCTCTGAAACTGCTACCGAAGAGATTGGGGGAAATGGGCTGTTGGCCCGAGTCGGTGCCATTTATCATGATATAGGTAAAACAAAAAGACCTTATTTTTTTACTGAGAATCAAGATGCATATAAAAATATTCACGATGAGATGGAACCCAGTCTAAGTGCCCTGGTAATTGCTTCTCATGTTAAGGAAGGGATAGAATTGGCGAAAAAACACAAACTCCCTAAAGATATAATTGATATAATCGCTCAACACCACGGAACCAACTTAATTACTTATTTCTTCCATAGGGCTTTAAAAGAAAATGGATCAGCAAATGATGCGGTTACCGAAGAGAATTACCGTTATTCAGGACCAAAACCTCAAACCAAAGAAGCAGGGATTATTTTGTTGGCTGATTCATTGGAAGCAGCAACCAGAAGTTTGAGTAATCCAACTGCAACCAGGATAAAAACCCTAGTAAAGGAGATTATCCAGAAGAATTTGGAAAATGGCCAGTTGGAAGAGTGTGATTTAACCCTGAAAGATTTAGATAAAATTGGAGATAGTTTTTCCCGGATACTTACCGGAATGTTTCATAGCCGTGTGGAATATCCCGCTGAGGATTTGATAAAAAAAATAAAAGAAGAGGGAAAAAAGAATGGAAATTCTAATAAAAAATCGGCAAAAAATAATAAAGATAAATCAAGGAAAAACAAAAGAGATAATCAAAAAGGTTCTACAATATCTAAAAGTTAATGACAAAACTGAAATTAGCATTTTATTTACTGATGATAAATTCATAAGGTCACTGAATAATAAATATCGAGGGCTTGATAAACCAACCGATGTTTTGTCTTTTAGTTTACAGGAAGGAACTGTCAAATCTCCGGAAACAGAGGAAGGCAAACTTTTAGGGGATATAGTTATCTCAGTAGAGACTGCACAAAGGCAGGCAGATAGCCTAAATCATAGCATGGAAAGAGAATTAACAGTATTAGTAATTCATGGTTTATTACATCTAACCGGTTATGACCATATCAATGATGAGGATTACAAAAATATGCGAAAAAAAGAACGTGAAATATTAAAAACATTTGCTTTGTAAGTCTTTGTTTTATATAATAAAATTGAGTATAGTATTTATTTACTTTTTTAAGTTATTTTAAAAAGAAGTAAATAAAGAAAAAATACTTAGCATAGATTCACTGAACAAAAAATCTTAAGAAATGGGAGGTGAGCTATAGGCCTGAAAAATATCTGCTTTTAGTTAGCATGTAAGATTAGGTTTTAAAAAATTAGAAAAATTAAAGGAGATTTTATTAATGTTAAAAAGTAAGACAATATTAGTTTTAGTATTAGCAATTAGCTTGGTAATGGGAATGCTTAGTTTTGGGATGGCAGCAGAAAGACAATTCGTAGCCATTGCCACCGGTGGAACCGGCGGGACTTATTACCCCTTGGGTGGAGCTTTAGCTCAAATGATCTCTAATAACGTTGAAGGTTTAATAGTCACTGCTCAATCAGGGAATGCCTCAGTAGCGAACTGCAATTTGATAAGCAGGGGACAGATTGAAACAGCTTTTTCACAAGCTAATACAACTTATTGGAGTTATAGCGCAACAGGAATATTAAAAGATGCGCAACCTATCACTAATTTAAGAGGCATTGCTTCTTTATATCCGGAAACTATTCATATAGTTGCTACTACAGCTTCCGGCATTAACACCATAGAAGATCTCAAAGGAAAGAAAGTCGGAGTGGGTGCACCTAACAGCGGAACTGCGGCTGATGCTGAAATAATATTAAATGCCCATGGTATTACCTTTGATGATATCCAAGCAGATTTTTTAAGCTTCAATGAAGTTGCTCAACGCTTGATCGATGGACAAATAGATGCTGGCTTTACCACTGCTGGCTTCCCCACTTCCAGCATAATTAACATAGCAACCAAAAGAGATATTGTATTGGTCCCTATGAGTGCAGAAAAGATAGCAGAATTGGTTGAAGCAATTCCTTATTATGGTGCTACAGTTATTCCTGGTGGACTTTACAAAGGCGTAGAGGAAGATGTTCCAGCTCTTGCTACTCCTGCATTATGGATCTGTGATGCAAAATTATCTCCTTCTTTGGTTTACAAAATGACTAAAGCTTTATGGGAACACCGAGATGTATTAGAAAAAGTACATTCTCAAGGTAAAAATGTTACTTTGGAAACTGCAATTGACGGTATAGGAATACCCTTACATCCGGGCGCAGAATTATACTACAAAGAAGTTGGTTTGATTAAATAAGGTTAGGAAAGTAAAATCCGGGTACTGTAAAATGAGAATATCTTTCTATGGTGCCCGGAATCAATTTATATGCTAAAGAAAAAACATATTTTGTTATTTGGATTTTCTGTTGTAATAATAATTATTATAATATTATTTTCTTTTCCGATAAATATTCTTGAACTCAAATCGCTTAATAATGGTGAATTATATTTTATTCAGAGAGTAAGACCCGGGGATAATTTTATTTTAAAATATACTCACTCTGTTGCTCTGACTCCCGTATGGGAAATATTTAATATTAATGAAGATTACCAAATTGTATTAATCGAAACTGATTTTCTCGATCATGGAGCAGGACTTCCTTATGCATCTTTTAAAAATGAAATATTTGTGGAAGAGGAGGGTAGATTTAAAATAAAAAATATGCATAGGATTATACCTATCCCGTTTTATTATAGAATTGGAGAAACAAGAGAAAATATTTTTTATTTTAAAGACGAAGAAGTGAATTTATCTTCATTGGCAGGGGATGAATTATTAACCATTGAAATCGATAAAACTAATTTATTTAAATATTTGTTAGGAGGAAACCTATAAATGGCTAAAGATGTTAAAACTGAAAAGAAAGTAATTGATGTTCAGAAACTTATGGAACAATATGATTCTGAATCAAGAATTAGAAGGCCTCTCGGTATTATGGCAATAATTATTTCCGTTATTGCCATATCTTTTTCGGCTTTCCAATTTTATACCGGAGGATTTGGTCTGCTTTTAGCCCTAAAACAGAGAGCAGTTCATCTGGCCTTTACTTTGTGTTTAACCTTTCTTATTTACCCCAGCAGTAAAAAAGCTTTTGATAATAATAAAGATAAAACACCTTTTATGGATATAGTTTTAGCTATATTGGGAGCAGGCGTATGTTATTATCTAGTCGCATTTTATGATGCCATGGTAATACGTTCAGGCCTGCCCACTACGCTTGATGTAATCGTAGGTGGTTTGGCTATCATATTAGTCTTGGAAGCAACCCGAAGAATTATCGGTTCAGCTCTTCCCATAGTGGTAACTGTATTTTTATTATATTCTTATTTCGGGCAGATAATGCCCGGATTCTTCGCTCATCGAGGGTACTCATTTGAAAGAATAATTGAGCATTTATATTCTGGAACAGAAGGAATATTTGGAATACCCTTAGGCGTGTCTGCTTCTTTCGTATTTCTATTTATTCTATTCGGTGCGGTTTTAAATAAAACCGGAATGGGTAAGTTTTTTATCGATGTGGCTATGGCGGTTGCCGGTCATACCACCGGGGGACCAGCTAAAGTTGCAGTTATTGCCAGCGGATTTATGGGTTCTATAAATGGAAGCTCTGTAGCCAATACTGTAACTACCGGTAGTTTTACCATTCCTTTAATGAAGAGCATAGGTTATCGAAAAGATTTTGCCGGTGCCGTAGAAGCAGCTGCTTCTACCGGCGGGCAGATACTGCCACCGGTTATGGGGGCGGCAGCTTTTGTAATGGCGGAATTTTTAGGGATCCCCTATATTAAAATTGCTGCTGCCGCAGCTATTCCTGCTATAATATATTATATCGCGGTAGCCACTATGGTACATTTGGAAGCTTGTAAATATGGATTAAAAGGGCTTCCCAAAGAGCAGCTTCCCAAATTAGGGGAAGTGGTAAAAGCCAGGGGCCATTTAATCTTTCCTATACTTGGTTTGGTATATTTATTAGTAAGAGGGTACACTCCATTATTTTCCGCTTTTTGGGCAATTGTTATGAGTTTGGCTGTAAGTATGGTAAAATCCGAAACTCGTTTAAATTTTAAGACACTTTGTGAAGCATTTGAGGATGGAGCCAAGAGCGCCTTGGGCGTTGCAGCGGCTTGTGCCTGTGCCGGAATGGTAGTGGGAGCGGTAACTCTTACCGGTTTGGGATTAAAAATTGCCAATGGACTTGTGATGTTAGGTGGCGGTAACCTTCTGCTAACTCTCTTTTTCACCATGATTGCCTCCATTGTATTGGGGATGGGACTACCTACAACTGCGAAATATATAATTCTTTCAATAATGGCTGCACCTGCTTTGGTTGATTTGGGGGTACAGCCTTTGGCTGCCCATCTATTTATCCTTTACTTTGGTGTAATTGCTGATCTTACCCCGCCGGTTGCGGTAGCTGCTTATGCCGGGGCAGGAATATCCGGCGGAAATTCTATGAAAACAGGTTTTATTGCCGTGAGATTAGCAGTAGCGGGATTTATGATCCCATATTTATTTGCCCTCGATCCCGGTCTGTTATTTATAAATAGTACCATAGGCCATACTTTGGTATTGGTTGTTACTTCTTTGGCGGGTGTATTAGCCTTGGGAGCAGCTGCCGGAGGATATCTATTTGACCATGTTAAAATACACGAAAGAGTTATATTAATAGTTAGTGCGCTTGCTTTATTAACACCCAGCATGTTAACTGATAGTGTGGGTATTGTCTTATTAGCTGGAGTACTAATATCACAAAAGATAAGGATATCAAAAAAAGTTGAATTGGCATAGTATAATTAAAAATAAACTGCCTTAATTTTGCTTTTTTGTAATTTTGTAACCTAAAACTGTTAGGTTAGGAATCTAAAGAAAAACGATAATTGATTATTTTAGATTCTTAACCTAACTAAGAAAAAATAAACATATAATCTTATTTGAATCAATTGAAATGGTCGATATTTTAAGATATGCTTGACGGTTTTTAAAAAAAGTTGCGGTGATTTTTTTTTGGACGACCCCCTTAATTTAATAATATTTATATTTGAAGTTATCGCTTTAATAGGTTTTGTAATATTATCTGCCTTTTTTTCCGGTGCAGAAACTGCTCTCTTCTCACTCAATAAACTGCAACTAAAAAAGATGCAAAAAGAAGATGAGGATAATTGGCGGGTAAAATCAATTATTAGACTCCTTGATGACCCCCAAAGAACATTAATCTCTATCTTAGTCGGGAATATGTTCGTAAACATTACAGCTTCCTCTTTAGCCACCTATTTAGCTATAAAACTTTTTGGAAATATAGGTTTAGGTTTGGCTAGCGGTATAATGATTTTTACCATACTTGTTTTTGGTGAAATTGTTCCAAAATCATTAGCCGTTGCTAATGCTGATATAATTTCCAAAAGAATCGCTAAACCAATTGAAATCATTTCCCTTGTTTTATTTCCCCTTATAATATTTTTTAAGATGATCATTAGTGGTGTATATTATCTTTTTGGGAAAAAAAGCTCTAAAATGAAAAAAGAAATTACCGAAGAGGATTTAATTACCCTGATAGATGCCGGTAAAGATGATGGAGTGATAGAAGAGGAAGAGAATGAAATGATTAGAAATATATTTGAATTTGGCGATACTATGGTCAAAGAAGTAATGATCCCTCGGGTAGATATAGCCTGTATTTCCTCTGATACCGGGTTAGATTCAATATTAAAATTGATTAAAAAGATGGGGCATTCGAGAATCCCGGTGTATGAAGAAACCATAGATAACATTATCGGAATATTGTATGCTAAGGATCTTTTAGGTGTATATGAGCAGTGGTATACTTCAAACGAAGAGTTTGATTTAAAGAGGATAATAAGGGAGCCTTTCTTTGTTCCGGAAAATAAAAAAATAGATGAACTGATGGATATTTTTCAGAAAGACAGAATTCAAATCGCTATTGCTGTTGATGAATATGGCGGGACAGCGGGATTGATTACCATGGAGGATGTATTAGAAGAGGTAGTTGGCGAGATAATTGATGAATACGATAAAGAGATAAAATTGTTTGAAATAACTGAAGATAATACGATCATTGTTGATGCAATAATAAGTATTGACGAGATTAATGAAATTCTAAATATCGAAATACCTGAAAATGGTTTCGAGACCCTGGGAGGTTTTATTTTTGACCTATTGGGCAGGGTACCTGAGAAAGGTGAAAAGATAAAGTATCAAAATTGTCAAATGATAATAGAACAGGTAGTAAGAAATAGGATTAGAAGAATAAAGATAATTAAAGAACTACCGAAGACTGAAAATAATATTCCGGGCAAAGATATATAGGAGGTAAGGAAATTTTGACAGAATGGTGGATTAAAATCAGTCCCTTTATATTATTTATATGTATATTTACTGCTGCTTTTTTTTCCGGTGCAGAAACCGCAGTTATCTCTACCAGTAAACCGCATCTTAAATATTTAGCCAAGAGAGGGGACAAAAAAGCTATAATAGTGTCTAAGTTAGTTAAGAAGCCCGATAAATTTTTAAGGTTGGTTTTAGTTGGAACCAATATAGCAGTAATCGTTTCTTCTGCGGTTTCCTCTGCCCTGGCAATGCACATATGGGGTGACAGAGGAGTCACTATTTCAATATTTCTAACCACTTTAATAATTCTAGTTTTTTGTGAGATAATTCCTAAAACTATTGCCCAAAATAATTCGCAAAAAATATCGCTTAAGGCAGCTTACTGTTTAAAAATTGCTTCTTATATACTCTATCCCTTTGAAGTGTTTTTCAGTTGGGTATCGAATTTTATCATTAGAATCTTTACCGGCAAGAAGTATGTTCACCGAAGTGCTTTTTTCACTAAAAAAGATTTAAAATTGATTTTTGAAGTTGGTGAAAAGGAAGGCGCATTAGAGAAAAAGGAAAAGAGCATGATTGAGAGAATTTTAAATTTAAATGATATTTCTGTTAAGGATGTAATGATACCGAAGAAATATATGGTAGCCGTTGAAGAAAATACTTGCTTGAAGGAAGCTATAAAATTATTGAATAAGGAAGGTCTTTCCAGAATACCGGTTTACAAAAATAATATAAACAATATCGTAGGTTTAATTTATGCCAAAGACTTTCTTGTCGGAGATTTAGAAAAGAAATTAAGTACAAGTATAAATTTATTAGATCTAATCCACCAGTCCTACCTGGTCTCAGAAAACAAAAGAGTCACGACTCTTCTGAAAGAATTTCAGAGAAAGAAAATTCATATTGCAGTAGTAATAGACAAAGATAAAAAAATATCCGGAGTAGTTACCATAGAAGATTTGTTAGAGGAGATTTTTGGAGAGATAGAAGATGAGTTTGATGAAACTAAATAATTATGAAATAATTTAAGAACTAAAGAAAGAGGATAAATGATGAAAAAGGAAATATTTAATAAATCATTATTTTGTGGGTTTATATGGTTATTTTTAGTTATATTTACCTGTCTTGCTATAAATAATAATATTTATGCCGATTCTGCAAGACCAGTAGCCATAATGATCGGGAATTCACCCGAAGAAATGATTCACCAAACTGGCCTGAATAAGGCAGAAATAATTTACGAAGCAAATGTAGAGTACCCTTTTACCAGATTAATGGCTATATTTAATAATGATGATGAAGTCATAGCGGGGCCGGTCAGAAGCAGCAGATATTATTTTTCCAGATTAGCCGTGGAGTGGTCTGCTATCTTCGCTCACTGCGGAGGGCAAAGCTTAAAGAATGAAGGGATTGTTAATTTAGATCAGATGCGCTATCCTTCCCCTTATTGGCGGGATAAAGATATTGGAGGATGGATTAATCTTTTTACTAAAGCCCAAAATATAAGGGAGAAGAGTAGAAAAATGGGTTTTCGGGACAAGGTAAATTTAGAGAACAATTTACTTAGTCTTAGAACACTTGATTTATCAGGAGGGAACACCACCAAAATTACTATCAAATATAACCAAAAATATACCATATCATACGAGTATGAAGCTAGTGCTAATACTTATTTAAGGTACATTAATTCTAGCCTGCTTCAGGATAGTAAAACTTTTAAACCCGTAAATGTTTCTAATATAATAATCCAATATGTTAAGGTAGAAAAAATACCCGGAGATAAAGAGGGAAGACTGGAAGTAGAAATTATCGGAGAGGGTATAGCACAGATATTTTACGGAGGAAATTACTATTTAACGAAGTGGGTTAAAAAGTCAAAAGACTTACCAACTTTATATTATGATGGACAGGGAAATATTATGAACTTGAATCACGGAAATATTTGGATTCATTTGGTGCCAGAGGAGACAAAGGTGTGGTATAAATAACCAATAGAAGAAGGTGAAAATAGCATGAAAAAGGAATATAAGAAACTAATTAACGAAGCAGAAAATGCCAGAAAAAGGGCTTATGCTCCATATTCTAAGTTTAAAGTAGGAGCAGCTGTTCTCTGTGCTGATGGGAAAATATTTACCGGTTGTAATATTGAAAACGCTTCTTTTGGCCTTGCTGTATGTGCAGAAAGAGTAGCAATTTTTAAAGCTATCTCGGAGGGCGAAACAAAATTTGATGCTATCGCTATTGTTGGTGATACAGATAAAGCTTGTTCTCCTTGTGGTGCCTGCCGACAGGTGATATCAGAATTTGGTGAAGATACCCCTTTGATCATGGCGAATTTAAAAGGAGATGCCAAGATTAAAAAAATAGAAGAATTACTTCCCGAGGCATTTGGAAAGAACGATCTTTTTTAGCGGAGAGTATCTTGTAGTATGTTGTATAAAACAGAAGGTATAGTCTTAAAAAGTACGGAATATGAAGAAGCTGATAGAATTGTTACTATATTCACCAAAGATCACGGCAAGATTACGGCCATTGCCAAAGGAGTTCGAAAGACAAAAAGTAAATTCGGAAGCAGTTTAGAAATATTGACTCACTCGGTATTTTTATTTTATAAAGGGAGAAATATTGATATTGTCAGTCAAGCCGAGATATTGGAATCTTTTTTCTCCGCGAGTAAAGAAATTATTAAGTTTGCTTTTGCGGCCAACTGTGTAGAGGTAATAAATAAATTGACCGAGGAGCGGGAAATAAATATCGGTTTGTTTATTCTCTTAAAAGGGGTTTTGCATTATTTGAGGGAATCTAATGATCCGAAATTGCTAGCTCTATCTTTCAAATGGCAAGCTATGTCAATTTTAGGATATAAACCCTCTCTTAATCATTGTTGCCGGTGTAATAAAAGTATAAAAAACCAAAAAGAGATGTATTTTGATACAAGGGAAGGTGGATTGGTATGTACTGATTGTATACTTGAAGATAGGAGAGAGTATATCGAGGTATCTCATTATTTTGTGAAATTGTTAAGAAAAATATTAATTACACACATATCTACTATTTCAGACGCTACAATTCCTGTCAATAAGATTAAAGAGTTGGAGAAAATAACTAATTCATATATAGCCTATCATTCAGAGAAAAGTTTTAAAACAGATGATTTTTTAAAGTCTTTGTAACGGATTAAAGAATTAGCGTATCGCGTACAGCGTACAGCGGTGAGCGCAGAGTTATAGAAAAGAAGAAGACGAAATACAACAGCAAATGTTCCCCTCTCACGCCCCTTGTTTATATAGTTAATTAGTTAGCCGGTTTGTAATGATTTATTATCTGATTAACCAGATACCCAACTAACTATGTACCCAAATGTATAACTATACGCTATGAGCTAGTTTGCACGACATACGATATTCTATTTCTTTACGATATACGATATACGACATGCGATATACGAGAACTTCGTTGACAATTAATGTTGATTTTGATATATTAACAAAGAAAATGCAGTCCCTCTCTTTAGCGTACAATAGGTTTCTAAGAAAATTTCCACGAGAGGGAATTTTATTTATAATTGAAGGAAAGAGAAGATAATATGGATTTTCAAGAGATGATATTCAATTTACAAAAATTTTGGGGGAAGCAGGGTTGTATCATTCAGCAGCCTTATGATACGGAAAAGGGGGCAGGAACAATGAACCCAGCTACTTTTTTAAGAGTATTAGGACCCGAACCATGGAAAGTAGCCTATGTTGAACCATCACGAAGACCCACCGACGGACGTTATGGAGAAAATCCTAACAGGGTGCAGCAACATTATCAATTCCAGGTTGTATTAAAACCTTCTCCAGAAGACATTCAAGAGATTTATTTTAAGAGTTTAGAAAATTTAGGAATATCAAGAAAAGAGCATGATATAAGATTTATTGAAGGTGATTGGGAAGCTCCTACTTTAGGTGCCTGGGGATTAGGTTGGGAAGTTTGGTTAGATGGGTTGGAAATAACTCAATTTACTTACTTTCAGCAAGCGGGCGGTCTTGATTTAGGTATTATTCCGGTTGAAATAACCTATGGATTGGAGAGATTAGGGATGGTTATTCAGGATGTGGATGATGTTTTTAATCTGAAGTGGAGCAATAATATTACCTATGGAGATATACGCCATCAAGCAGAAGTTGAACAATCTAGGTATAATTTTGAAGAAGCAGACATACCGATGTTATTTAACCTCTTTAATATATATGAAAAAGAAGCCGGTAGATTAATAAAAATAGAGCTTCCTTTACCGGCATATGAATATATACTAAAATGTTCCCATGCTTTTAATTTATTGGATGCCCGAGGAGCAATCAGTGTTTCAGAAAGAACAGGGTACATTTCTCGTGTTAGGAATATTGCAAGATTATGCGCGGAAGAATACGTAAAGCAGAGGGAGAAATTGGATTTTCCTCTAATTAAATAGAAAATAACAGGCAGAGGCATAAATTTAATGAATAGTGTAATTTTAGAAATTGGAACCGAAGAAATTCCAGCTCAATATATGGAAAATGCTTTAAAGGATTTAAACCGATTAGCACGGAAGCATTTAGAAGAAGCTAGAATTAACTATAAAGAAATCAAGGTTTACGGTACTCCTCGAAGATTAGTATTATTTATTTTTCGCATTAATGAAAAACAGGAGGACATCTATCAAAAAAATAAAGGTCCAGCTTATTCAATTGCTTACAATAAAGATTCACAACCTCAAAAACCTGCTTTAAAGTTTGCTCAAAGTCAGGAGGTAAATGTTGAGGATTTGATCGTTGAAGATACAGAAAAAGGACAATATGTTTTTGCAGTTAAATCCGTTTCCGGTCAGCCAACCATTGGTATATTATCCCAGATATTTCCCAAAATAATTAAAAACATACAATTTCCCAAATCAATGCGATGGGAAGAAAAATCACTACGATTTATCCGTCCTATAAGGTGGATATTTGCCCTGCATGGGAAAGATATAATCAACTTTAATTTAGACGGCTTAAACTCTGACAATATAACTTATGGTCACAGACTTCTGGCGCCTAAAAAAATCAAGATATCTTCTATTCAGGAATATTTTAAGAAGGTAGAAAAAAATTATGTAATAATCGATCCTCAAATTAGGGAAAATATTGTTAAAACCGATATAAAGCAAATAATTAAGGAAATAAATGGAAAGAAAACAATAAATGAAAAACAGTTGAAAGAAATAGTATATTTAGTTGAATATCCTAATGCAATTTTAGGAAGATATGATAAGAAATATTTAGAATTACCCAAAGATGTCTTAACAATAGTTATGGAAAAACACCAAAAGTATTTTCCTGTTTTCAAAAATAAAGATGAACTGCTTCCTTTGTTTATTGTAATTATCAATAACTCTAAGGAATATGCATCAAAAATTAAAGAGGGTAACGAAAATGTTCTCAAAGCTAGATTGGAGGATGCAAAATTTTTCTATCAGGAAGACCAAAAAACTTCTTTGGAGAAAAAAGTAGATAAATTAAAAAATGTTATTTTCCATGAAAATCTGGGAAATCTTTTGGACAAAACCAAGAGATTGGAATTGCTATGTAACTACATTGCCGATGTTTTGCAGATTGAAGAGAACGAGAAAAAGGATCTTTTAAGATCTGCTCGTTTGTGCAAAGCAGATTTGGTTACTGAAATGGTAAAAGAGTTTCCAGAGTTACAGGGAATAATGGGAAAAGAATATGCAGTCTTATCCAATGAAAGGAAAGAGGTAGCGGAAGCTATCTTTGAACATTATCTTCCCCGTTTTTCAGGAGATGGATTACCTCTAACCAAAAGCGGAATGATTTTAGGGATTGCTGATAAAGTGGATAGTATTATCGGTTGTTTTGTAATGGGCTTAACTCCAACAGGATCACAGGACCCTTATGGATTGAGAAGACAATCTCGCGGGAAAATTGCCATAATTTTGAAAAATAATCTGAAGATACCATTAGAAGATATTATTCGAAAATCTTTGTCCATATACAAAGCAAGCACCTCATTAGAGTTAATAATTGATGAAGATAAGATTGTCTCTCAGATATTACATTTTTTAAAACAAAGAGTAAAAAATATCTTCTTGGAAGATGGGATTCGCTATGATGTAATTGATGCTGTGTTAGCTGTAGAAAGTAGTGGAGATGTAGTTGATATTAAACATAGAATAAAGGCTATAGAGAAATTTTACACTCAACCTATTTTTAGAAAAATTCTCACTTCATCAAGCAGGGTATTGAATTTATCAAAAAATATTGAGGAAGCAGATATTAATAAATTACTTTTAAAGGAAAAAGCCGAGTTAAATTTATACCATAATTATGAAGATATTTATCCACGAATAAAAAAACTTATATTCAATAAAAATTACAAGAAAGCGTTTGAACTGTTAGGAGATCTATGTGAACCGGTTGATGAGTTTTTTGACCAGGTACTGGTAATGGATAAAGACTATGATATCAAGAAGAATAGGGTCGCGCTTATTAAGAAAATAGGAGTACTGTTCAATCAGGTTGCTGATTTATCTAAAATTGTTTCGGTAAAAGAAAGGAGAAAATAGCCATGAAAAATATCGAATGCAAACCTACGATATATATAATTTCTGATTCTACAGGTGAAACCGCTCAGAACGTTGTTAATGCTGCGCTTAGCCAGTTTAATTCTGATGATATTAACTTAAAATTATTTGCTCATATTGAGTCTAAAAAAGATATTAAGGGGATAATAGATAAAGTTATTAAAGAAAAAAGTTTCATAGTCTACACCATTGTAAAACCGGAATTAAGGTTATTCTTAAAGGAGGAATCCAAAGAACAATCTGTTGATTCCTTCGATATACTTGGTCCAATTATAGATAATACTGAAAAGATAAGTGGAATTACTCCAAAATTAGAACCCGGAATTATTAGAAAATTAGATAAAGAATATTTTAAAAGAATGGAAGCTATCGAATTTGCAGTGAAGTATGATGCTTGCCAGGGAGAATTGGAGTTATCCAAGGCGGATCTGGTAATATTGGGAGTTTCTCGAACTTCAAAAACACCGCTTAGCATGTATCTTGCTCACAAAGGTATCAAGATTGCGAATATATTACTGGATTTCGAATTTGAACCTCCAGCCGGGATATTTAATGTTCCCCGAGAGAAAGTAATCGGTTTAACCGTGGATTCCGATAAATTAATTGAGATAAGGAGTGAACGGTTAAAAGCTTTAGGACTTCCGGAAGAGAGCGTATACAATGAAAAAGAAAGAGTAATGAAAGAATTAAGATATGCAGATAGTATTTATAAAAAAATCGGTTGTTCAGTAATTAATGTAACTAATGTGGCCATAGAAGATATTGCTACAAATATACTCAAACTTACGAAAAAGGAGAAAGAATAAGTATGAAAAAATATGTTTATTTTTTTCATGAAGGAAAAGGAGATATGAAATCCGTTTTGGGAGGAAAGGGCACAGGATTAGCGGAAATGACCCGAATTGGTCTTCCTGTTCCACAGGGATTTACTATAACTACAGAAGTATGTGTTGAATATTATAAAAATAATAAAAAATATCCTCAAGGATTAGAAGAGCAGATTGAGGAAAATTTAAAGAAGTTAGAGCAGGTATCTAAAAAAGCATTTGGGAATTCCAAAAATCCATTATTAGTCTCAGTTCGTTCCGGTGCACCAATTTCCATGCCCGGCATGATGGATACAGTTCTAAATTTAGGATTAAATGATGTTACTATCCTGGGAATTATCGAAAAAACAAAGAATGCGCGTTTTGTTTACGATAGTTATCGACGTTTTATGCAGATGTTTGGAAATGTAGTTTTGGGCATTGAGCATGATAAGTTTGAATATCTATTGGAGGAGCTGAAAAAAGAATTAAAAGTAAAGCTAGATACGGAAATTGACCATGAAGGGTTGAAACTATTAGTAGATAGATACAAAAAACTGATAAAAAAAGAGACCGGAAAAGATTTTCCTCAAGAACCTAAAGCTCAATTAAAGATGGCTATAGATGCCGTGTTTAATTCCTGGAACACAAAAAGGGCGGTAACTTATCGTAGGATTAATAGAATATCCGATGATTTAGGGACTGCTGTAAATGTTCAAGAAATGGTTTTTGGTAATATGGGAGAAGATTCAGGAACTGGGGTTGGATTTACCAGAAATCCTTCTACCGGAGAAAAGGAATATTACGGAGAATATCTTCTGAATGCCCAGGGAGAAGATGTGGTTGCAGGCATCAGAACACCTTTACCTTTATATAATCTTAAAAATGATCTACCGGAAGTATACGAGGAACTTATCAAGATAGTCACACTATTAGAAAAACATTATAGAGATGTTCAAGATTATGAATTTACTATAGAAAAAGGGAAACTTTATTTATTGCAGACTCGAACAGGGAAAAGAACTGCTCAAGCTGCACTCAAGATTGCCGTTGATATGGTGGAAGAGGGAATATTAAATAAAGAGGAAGCTGTTTTAAGGATAGAACCCAATCAATTAAATCAACTGTTGCATAAAAGAATAGATCCTAATGTAAAAAAAGAAATAATTGCCAAAGGGTTACCTGCTTCTCCGGGGGCTGCCTACGGCAAAGTGATCTTTACTGCAGATGAAGCCGAAGAATTAGGTAAAGAAGGGGAAAGGGTAATATTGGTAAGGGCGGAGACAACACCCGACGATATCCATGGGATGGTTGAAGCACAAGGTGTCCTCACTAGCAGAGGTGGCATGACCAGCCATGCTGCGGTAGTAGCAAGAGGCATGGGAAAAGCTTGCGTAGCTGGCTGCAGCATTTTGAATATCAACGCAAAGAAAGAAAATATTTCTGTTAATGATATAGAACTTAAAAAAGGTGATTTCATTACTATAGATGGTGGGACAGGGGAAGTATTTTTAGGTAAAGTTCCTACTATTGAGCCAAAAATGAGTAAGGAATTTGAAACCCTGCTATCTTGGGCAAATAAAATAAAACGGTTAGGAGTATATGCTAATGCAGATACACCGGAAGATGCGAAAAAAGCCAGAGAATTAGGTGCGGAAGGCATAGGGCTTACCAGAACAGAGCATATGTTTATGGAACAAGATCGGTTACCTATTGTACAAAAAATGATAATGTCTGATACCAAGAAAAGCAGAGCAGAAGCCCTGGAAAAATTACTTCCTGTGCAGAAGGGAGATTTTTTGGGCATTTTAAAAGCCATGGAAGGATTACCGGTGATTATAAGACTTCTCGATCCGCCGCTTCATGAATTTTTGCCCAACATGGAAGATACCTTAATAGAAGTAACAACTTTAAGATCAAAAAATTCAGATCCGGTAGAACTTGCCAAAAAGGAAAAATTATTAGAGATAATTAAATCTTTGCACGAAATGAATCCTATGTTAGGGCTTAGAGGGTGCAGATTAGGTTTATTATTCCCTGAAATATATGAGATGCAGGTAGAAGCTATTATTGAAGCCGCCATAGAATTAACTGAAAAAGGCATTAAAGTAAAACCTGAAATAATGATTCCACTGGTAAGTCATATAAACGAGTTTGAGCCGATATCTAAAAGAACCAAAAAGATTGTCGATAAAAAGATAGAATCTGCAGGAGTAAAATTAGAATACAAAATCGGAACTATGATTGAATTGCCACGAGCTGCCTTGACCGCTGATAAAATAGCCAAAGATGCAGAATTCTTTTCTTTTGGTACCAATGATTTGACCCAAACAACTTTTGGTATAAGCAGGGATGATGCTGAAGGAAAATTCTTACTAAAATATGTTGAAGAAAAAATATTAGAAGAAAATCCTTTTGAAGTTTTAGATCGCGAAGGAGTAGGAAAATTAGTTAAAATGGGTACGGAATTAGGGAGGGAAACCCGTCCTGATTTAGAAGTTGGTATTTGCGGGGAGCACGGCGGAGAACCTCAATCAGTGGAATTTTGCCATTCTGTGGGGCTAAATTATGTTAGTTGTTCGCCTTTTAGAGTGCCTATTGCCCGATTGGCAGCTGCTCAGGCGGCATTAAAAGAAAAAAAATGAAAGTAAAAAAGAAAGGATAAATAATATATGCAAATTGAATTGTTAATCCCTTTAAGTGGTGTAATTGCCCTTATATTTGCTTTATTTCTTTCCCTGAAAGTAGTAAAAGAAAATTCGGGAAATAAATTAATGAAAGAAATATCAGATATGATTGAGCAGGGAGCTATGGCTTTTTTAAAAAGAGAATATAGTGTTTTAGTATTTTTTATTATTGCAGTTGGTCTTATATTGGCTTGGGTAAGGAGTCCCATTACCAGTTTGTCTTTTGTTGTGGGAGCAATTTGTTCCGGATTAGCTGGTTTAACCGGAATGAAAATTGCAACAAAGGCAAATTCTAGGACTGCTCACGCTGCTATGGAAGGAGGAATAACCAAAGCATTGAAAGTTGCATTTTCCGGCGGCGCGGTAATGGGTATGTCAGTAGCAGGTTTTGGACTTTTTGGATTGGGTACACTATATTACTTCATCAGGGAACCGGAAATTATAAACGGTTTTGCTTTGGGAGCAAGTTCTATAGCCTTATTTGCCAGAGTAGGTGGAGGAATATTTACCAAAGCTGCAGATGTAGGGGCGGATTTAGTGGGAAAGGTTGAAGCAGGAATACCTGAAGATGACCCCCGCAACCCGGCAGTTATCGCAGATAATGTAGGAGATAATGTAGGAGATATAGCAGGAATGGGGGCAGACCTGTTTGAATCTTATGTAGGTTCAATTATTTCCAGTATGATTTTGGGTGGTTTATTATTTGAAGGAGCTAAAGGAGTTATGTTCCCTCTTTTATTGTCAGCCTGCGGAGTAATTTGTTCTATTATAGGTACTTTTTTTGTACAGACTAAAAGTGAAAAAAAATTACACAATGCCTTAACCAAGGGAACTTTAGTAAGCGGATTTTTAGTAATTATTGCTTCTGCTTTTCTTTCTAATGTTTTATTTAATAGTCTAAATATATTTTATGCCACTACTGCGGGATTGGTTGCAGGCATAATTATTGGATTAATAACCGAGTATTATACCTCATATCATTATCCTCCGGTAAAGGCAATTTCCAAGTCATCACTTACCGGAGCAGCAACTACCATTATTTCGGGATTGGCTGTTGGTATGCAAAGTACCGCAATACCGTTAATCGTTATTGCCCTTACGGTTTTAGTTGCCTATAAATTTGCAGGATTATACGGTATTGCTGTTTCAGCGGTAGGGATGCTTTCTGTAATTGGTATGACGGTTTCCGTTGATTCTTATGGTCCTATTGCTGATAATTCGGGTGGAATTGCAGAAATGGCCGGGTTGGATCCCAAGGTTCGAGAAATTACCGATTCATTAGATGCTGTGGGGAATACTACCGCTGCCATTGGAAAGGGCTTTGCTATCGGTTCAGCAGCATTAACTGCTTTAGCTTTATTTTCAGCCTACTGTAAATCTGTAGGGATAGAAACCATAAGTATAACCAATCCGATAGTGGTAGCGGGGATGTTTATCGGCGGTCTTTTGCCTTATCTTTTTTCTGCTTTAGCCATAAACGCGGTAGGGAAAACAGCTTTCTTAATGATAGAAGAAGTTCGTAGACAGTTTAGGGAAATACCTGGTTTAAAAGAAGGGGAAGATAAACCAGATTCTGCAAAATGCGTTGATATTAGCACCAAAGGAGCTTTAAAGGAGATGGTACTACCAGGATTATTAGCCATAGTATCTCCTATAGCTGTTGGGATAGTGCTTGGTCCAGAAGCCTTGGGGGGCATGTTGATTGGAGCAGTACTGGTTGGAGTTTTGTTGGCCATAATGATGGCTAATTCCGGAGGAGCTTGGGATAATGCCAAAAAATATATTGAAATGGGAAATTATGGAGGAAAAGGCACAAAAGTCCATGAAGCTGCAGTTATAGGCGATACTGTAGGCGATCCTCTCAAAGATACCGCCGGACCTTCCATGAATATATTAATTAAAGTTATGTCCATAGTAGCGCTGGTGTTTGTTCCACTATTTCTAAGATAGTATCGTGTATTGAGTATTGAGTATCGCGCGAAGAAATAAGTATATAGTATTTCGTATATCGTTAAGAAGAAGCCAAGAGTAAGAATACAGAAGTCAGAATGGAAAAACAGAAATGTCGTTGCGAGCTCTGATTTATCATAGCGTGGCAATATCAGTTTGAGATTGCTTCGTCGCATTACTCCTCGCAATGACGGAAATTATAATTCTCTGTCATTATCTTATAATATACTGAATTCTGGCTCCCGACTCCTGTTTTCTATTTCCTTAATGAGATACGATTCACGAGATACGAGATACAAATCTGACTTAGGGGGGATTGTAATTGAGGTTTTATGATTTAATTATCAAGAAAAGGGATAGTCAAGAATTAACTCAAGAAGAAATAAATTTCATGATAAAAGAATATTGCGAAGATAGAATTCCCGATTATCAAATGTCTGCCATGATGATGGCTATTTATTTTCAAGGGATGAATATTAATGAAATAAAATATCTTACTATAGCTATGGTTAATTCCGGTAAAACAATCGATCTTAGTTCTATTCCCGGAATCAAGGTTGATAAACACAGCACAGGCGGAGTAGGAGATACTACTACCCTCGCATTAGCTCCCATAGTAGCAGCAGCAGGTGTTCCGGTGGCCAAGATGTCAGGAAGGGGCTTGGGACACACTGGTGGTACAATCGATAAATTAGAATCAATTGAAGGTTTTCAAACAGAATTAAGCTTGAATGAATTTATAGACATCGTTAAGAAAGTTGGAGTATCAATTATTGGCCCTACTTTAGATTTGGCTCCTGCGGATAAAAAATTATATTCTCTAAGAGATGTTACCGGAACAGTCAATAGCATTCCTTTAATCGTGAGCAGTATTATGAGTAAAAAATTGGCAGCCGGTACCAATGCTATCATATTGGATGTTACTTCCGGCAGCGGTGCCTTTATACCGGAATACAAAGATGCCCTGAAATTAGGACAGATAATGGTGGGTATAGGATTGGAGTTGGGGAAAGAGACTGTTGCGATAATTTCAAATATGGATGAACCTTTAGGTTTTGCTATTGGTAATTCCTTGGAAATTAAAGAAGCTATTGAAGTTCTACAAAACAGAGGACCGGAAGATTTACGTGAACTTTGCCTGGTACTTGGTGCTCATATGCTAAAATTAGGCGGAATAATAAAACATTACGAAGAAGGAAAAAGCAAGTTAGAGAAAATATTAAAAGATGGTACAGCTCTTGATAAATTTAGAGAGATGGTAACTGCTCAGGGGGGAAAACCGGAAATAATAGATAACCCGGAATTATTACCTCTGGCAAAACATAGTATTAAAATTAAAGCCGATGTTGGTGGCTATATACAGAAAATAGATTCCCGATTAGTTGGTGAGAGCGCAATGCTTTTAGGATCAGGCAGAGAGAAAAAAGAATCAAAAATTGATTTATCAGTGGGGATCATCTTGAAAAAGAAAGTAGGCAACAAAGTAAATATTAACGAAGATTTGGCTGAAGTTTACTATAATGATTCACAAAAAATGAAAGACGCAAAGAAAAAATTGCTATCCTCATTTATAATAGGAGATGAAAAAACGAAAAAATTACCACTAATCCTAGCAACTATCAGCAAGGAAGGCGTTAAAGAATTTATTTAATAGTATATCGTATATGGTATATCGTATATCGTTACATCTGAGTTACGATTCACGAAATACAAGATATAAATTTATCTCCTGTTTTCCTAACCAATTAACCAACTAACCAGCTAATTAATTAACTTATTCTACACGCTTTACACCCATCCTTCTTAACAATATACGATATACGATATACTATATATTGTTTATTTATGCTATAATTTTAAATGAATAAATTTAAAAAAGAAGGTTTTTTTATTGGAAGTAATTATTAGTCACCAAAGTACCGATTTTGATTCTTTGGCAGCCATGGTAGCGGCCAAGAAGATATATAAAGATGCTTTTTTAGTATTTACCGGAGCAGTAGAGAGAAATGTGAGAAAGTTTATCTCTATGTATGGCGATTTAATAGAGGTAACCCCCCTTAAGAAGATTAAGATAGAAGAAATTACTAAATTGATCATAGTTGATACTAGAATAAAAAGACGAATTGGTATATTTGCAAATGTAATAAATAAGAGAGACATGGAAATTCATATCTATGATCACCACCCCTCCACTCCGGATGATATTAAAGGGGATATTAATGTAATAGAAGAAGTAGGGGCAACTACTACCATAATATTGAAAAAAATAAGGAAAATGAATTTAGAAATTAGTCCTATTGAAGCAACCCTGTTTGCTCTGGGGATTTATGAGGATACCGGCTCTCTTACTTTTTCAACTACTACCATTGATGACATAAATAGCATTTCTTATTTATTTAGCAAAGGAATAAAATTAAAAGTTGTTGCGAATTTTATAAATATTGGCCTAAGTATTGCCCAAAAAAAATTATTAAATAAATTATTACTTTCTTCTAAAGATATTTTTTGCAAAGGTGTACGCATTAATATGGCTAAGGCGGAAGTAAAAAATTATACAGAAGGGTTGGCTCTTCTTACCCATAAGCTAATAGAAATAGAGAATAGTGATGTTTTTTTTACTATAGTAAAAATGACAGATAGAATATATATAGTGGGAAGAAGCAGGACAAATTCTGTTGATGTTGACGAAGTTCTAAAAGAATTGGGAGGGGGAGGGCACTTTCAGGCAGCTTCGGCAGTGGTAAAACATTTATCCCTTGATGAATTAGAGAAAAAACTTACCAGAATCTTAGAAAGAAAAGTAAAGACGGGAATTGTAGCAAAAGATATTATGTCTTCGCCGGTTAAGACCGTTAATACTTCAGCTTCTATCGAAGAGACAAAAAAAATATTATTAAGATACGGACATAACGGTATTCCTGTAGTAGAAGAAGGGGGACTAAGGGGAATTATAACAATGCAGGAAGTAAATAGAGCCAAACAACATGGATTCGGGAAAGAACTGGTAAGTAAATATATGTCTGACCAGGTAGTTAACGTAAAATTAAATACTCCATTAACTGAAATTCAGGAATTAATGATCAATTACGATATAGGTAGAATATTGGTTGTTAACCAGGAAGACAAGTTAGTAGGAATTGTTACCAGAACTGATTTAATAAGAAATTTATACGGAGAGGGCCATATTCCTAAAAGATCATTTTCAACTTACATAGAAACCAGTAGCAAGGTAGAGAGAAAAAAACAAATAGAACTAATAGAGAAGATATTTCCCAAAAAAGTTAAGAATATTCTGGATAAAATCGGGGAGATAGGTGATAGATTGAATTTTCCAGTTTTTATGGTAGGAGGAATCGTAAGAGATCTCTTTTTGGGAATTAAGAATTATGATCTTGATATTGTGGTGGAGGGAGAGGGAATAAAATTTGCTAAAGAGTTAAGCAGGGACTTGGGAGGAAGAATAAAAAGCCACGAAAAATTCGGAACCGCAATAGTAATTTTAGCGGATGGTTTTAAAATAGATGTGGCAACTGCCCGACGCGAATTTTATGAATACCCCGCTGCCTTCCCGAAAGTTGAGCTAAGTTCAATTAAAAAAGATTTGTACAGAAGAGATTTTACTATAAATGCCATGGCCATTCAATTAAATCAAAAGTATTTTGGAAAATTAATCGATTTTTTTGGTGGTCAGAAAGATTTACGAATAGGCATAGTCAGGGTTTTGTATAATTTGAGTTTTGTTGAAGATCCGGCACGCATTGTACGGGCGATAAGATTTGAACAGAGATATAATTTCAAAATGGATAGGACAACCGAAGATTTTCTTAAAAAAGCTATTGATGATAAATTGCTTTCCAGATTGAGAAAAAAAAGAATCACTGAAGAATTAATTCTAATATTAAAAGAAGAAAATCCATTAAAATCTTTAAAAAGAATGGAAGAATTAGGAGCGATAAAATACATTCTTCCGGAGTTAGAATTAAAGGAAGAAACAGTCGAAAGATTAAATAAAGCAAAAGAAAATTATACTTTTTGGAAACGAGATATACCTGATGAGAAAATAGAATTGTGGATAATATATTTTTGCTGTCTAATCAGAAAATTAAAAAAAAATCAAATACAGAGAATTTATAAAAAGCTGATAATTAAGCAAAAATCTTTGGATAAGATAAATTATTGTTACTCAAATTTAGATCAAATTACAAAAACGATATCACAAAAAACTAAAATATCGCCGAGCGTTATTTATTCAAAATTAAAAAGCTTGCCTAACGAAATATTGTTTTTGGCAATGGCGGAAAGTGACAATAATGTTGCAAAAGAAAGAATTTACAATTATTTTAATAAATACAAAAAAGAAAATCTCTATATTTCAGGAAATGAATTAAAAGAGTTACGGGTAGAACCCGGTCCGATCTATTCGCAGATCTTAAACAGATTACTTTGTGCCCAGTTGGATGGAGAGGTAAAAAATAAAAAAGATGAATTTATATTTGTAAAAAATATTCTAAAGGAAAGGAATAAGATGTAGAAAAATGTTGGACAATATATTCGAAATTGTCTGGAGCATACCGGCTGTTTTAATTGCCATTACTTTTCATGAGTACTGTCATGGAAGGATGGCTTATAAATTGGGTGATCCAACTGCGGCGGAAGCAGGGAGACTTAGCTTGAATCCTCTGGCTCATCTTGACCCCGTAGGAACTTTGATGCTACTATTGTTTAGATTTGGGTGGGCAAAACCGGTCCCGGTAAATTTTAATAGATTGGGTCATCCTAAAAGAGATATGATATATGTTTCATTGGCTGGCCCAATTGCTAATATAATAATTGCAGTAATATTTGCCCTCGTATTAAAATTAAGTTATTCTTTCATCGGACAAATTACCATGGCACAAAACAGCTCTTTTTTTAATTTATCGGTAACTTTACTAAGAGGGTGGTTAATATTTCTGCAGACCGGCGTAATAATAAATTTAGCACTAGCCATATTCAATTTGATTCCTGTTCCGCCTTTAGATGGGTCCAAGATACTACTGGGCCTTTTACCTTATCCTCTGGCTTACAAGTATGTTAAATTAGAATCTTACGGACCAGTTCTCTTATTAATTCTTGTATTAAGTGGTATAATTGGAAAAGTATTATTTCCTATTGTATTTTTTTTATTTCGTTTGTTAGTATAAATTTGTATTGCAAAAAAATTAGCGGATAGCGTTTAGCGTAGAGCGGATAGAATTAGTTAACTAGTTAGTTGGTTACCTGGTTAATTGGTTGAGTAAACCAAAAACTGATTTTTTTATCTAAAAACTAGTAACTATCAACTAATCTAACTGGCTAACTTGTACACAAGGTAACTGGGTAACTAAATTAATTGGTCAATCGGTGAATTTACAGATAACATTTCAATAATAATACTAAGAGAGGAGTATTTCAAATGGCAGGAATAATTTTTAGCGGAATGCGGCCTACCGGTAAACTACACTTGGGGAATTATCTGGGGGCTTTAGAAAATTGGGTAAAACTTCAGGAAGAATACAAGTGTTTTTTTGGAGTGGTAGATTTACATGCATTAACTACCGGTTACGAGAATACTGAAGAAATAAAAGAAAACATTAAGGAGATGCTTATAGATTGGTTTAGTGCAGGTATTGACCCCGAAAGAAGTACTGTATTAATACAATCTTATGTCCCGGAACATGCAGAATTACATCTGCTTTTTTCCATGATTACTCCTTTGCCCTGGTTAGAAAGAAATCCGGTATTAAAAGAGCAGGTACGAGATTTAGGATTGAAAGACAATATCGGTTATGGTCTTTTAGGATATCCGGTTCTAATGGCTTCAGATATATTGATCTATAAAGCGAATGCTGTACCGGTGGGAGAAGATCAAGTGCACCATATAGAATTAGCCCGGGAAATAGCCCGGAGATTTAATAATTTTTACAAGAATGTTTTTCCTTTGCCCCAGGTAAAATTGACCAAGATTCCCCGTGTACCGGGAACTGACGGCAAGAGAATGAGTAAAACTCTAGGGAATACTATTTCAATATCCGATTCCCCGGAAAAAATTGAGGAAAAAGTGAAAACAATGATTACTGATACCCAAAAAATAAGATTGAACGATCCGGGACATCCGGATATTTGTGTGGTTTTTACCTATCAGGAAATGTTTAATCCGCAACAATCTGTAGAGATATTCTCCGGATGTAAATCAGGGAAATTAGGGTGTGTAGAATGTAAAAAGAGATTATCTCGAGCATTAATAAATAAGTTTGATGGGTTCAGGGAAAAAAGAAGATATTATGAAAAAAATCCAAAAATAATTAAGGAAATTGTGACTGAAGGGAGCAAAAAGGCAAGAAAAACAGCTAAGCAGACTCTCGATGAAGCAAAAAAAGCCATGAATTTGTATTATGAATAATAAGAATATAGATTTTAAAGCAGATATAAATAATTTTAACAATTCTGTAAATGAATTATTAAAAAATGTAAAAGATAATATTTTAGATATTGAGCAGGTACCAATTATTGAAATATTAGACCAGTATTTGAAATATATCATTGAAAGCAAGAATACTATCGACCTAAGTGTAGCCGGAAAGACAATAAATGAAATAGCAATGATGCTAAAAATAAAATCAGAAAATCTTCTCCCGAAATTGGAAGCTATAAGCAATGAAGAGGAAGATGATGAAGATAATGATTTTATTATTTCAAAAGAAAAAGAAACGTACCTTAAAGAATATGAAAAATATCAAAAAATAGTCGAATATTTGAAGGAAAGCGAAGGGACGCAAAACGATATTTATTTTCCGACAATAGAGAATTACGATAAAGAAGAAGGCATAGAAATTGAGAAAGTTGACTTAGCAGACCTTTTAACTTCTTTGGAAAAAATGTTACAAAGTAAAAAGCGGGAAGATTTTATTCCCTTTAAGAAAAGAGCTTTTACTGTAGCCACCAAGATGAAAGAGGTAATTGATTTATTGAAAGGCAGCAAAGATGGACTACCCTTTGATTATTTTATGGAAAAAGCCCAAAGTAAATTAGAAATTATCATCATTTTTCTTGCCCTGTTAGAACTAATATATTTACAGAAAATAAAATGTTATCAAAATAAAAGTTTTGATAAGATAATATTCAATCTGAAAGAAGGTGCATTAAATTCAAAGAAGAATTAAAAAACAACTCCGAATGGGGGAATATAATAGAATGCTTGTTGCTTGTATATAATAATCCCCTGACTCTGGAAAAGATAAAAGAAATTACCGACCTTGATAAAAAAAGAAGTAGATCGATTATTAATGAATTAATTTTAAAATATGACAACGATAATAATCCGTTTAGAATATATGAAATTGCCGGTGGATATAAAATGGGCACCAAACCTGAATATTCTGTTTGGGTAAAAAAAATCTTAGAAAATAAAAAAAAGCATCAAATTACTAAAGCAGCCCTGGAAACGCTGGCTATTATTGCCTATAATCAACCAGTAACCCGCTTAGAGATTGAAAAGATAAGGGGAGTAAGCTGTTCAGGGGTCTTATTTAATTTATTAAAGCATAAATTTGTGAGAATTAGCGGTAGAAAGAAAGCTCCTGGAAATCCTTTGCTTTATAAAGTTACAGACTTTTTTTTAATGCATTTTGGCTTAAAGAAAATCAGTGATCTCCCCCAGTTAAGAGAGATAGGAATTAAATAATATGGTTGAAAGATTACAAAAATATTTAGCAGGAGTTGGAATTGATTCTCGAAGAAAATGTGAAGAACTTATCCTTCGGGAGCAGGTGAAGGTAAATAATTCTGTTGTCACCGAATTGGGAACCAAAATTGATCCCACTAAAGATATAATAGAAGTAAGCGGCAAATTAATAAAATATAAAGAAAACAAGCAGTATTCTTACATATTGCTAAACAAACCTAAAGGTTATTTGACTTCTTTATCTGACCCTTTTGGCAGACCAACCGTTTTAGATTTATTAAAAGATGTAAAAGAAAGAGTATATCCGGTTGGTCGATTAGATTATAATTCTGAAGGATTGTTAATCCTTACTAATGATGGTGAGTTGACTCACTCCTTGACTCATCCCGCAAAAGAAGTAGAAAAAGTATACATTGTTAAATTAAAAGGAATTCCTTCTTCTGAAAAATTAAAAACAGTGTCAAAAGGATTGACCTTAAAAAATAATTATAAAATATCTCCCTGTAATATTTACTTGTTAAACACTATTAACGGGAATGCTATATTAAAAATAAAAATTAAAGAAGGAAAAAAAAGGCAGATTAGGAAAATGGCTGAACATATTGGACATTTTGTTTTAAAACTTAGAAGAATCCAGACAGGTCCCATTTTCTTAAAAGGTGTGAAACCGGGAGAATACAGGTATTTAAATAAAGAAGAAATTAAAAGTCTGAAAAAAATACTATAATAGTTAGTTGGTTAGTTGGTTATCTGGTTAATTAGTTCAGAAAATGGAAGAAAGAAATAAGGGGCAATGTATTTTACCCCCACTTCTTAACTCTTTCTTGTATTTATTAAATAACTAACCAGTTAACTAACTAACTAACAAACTAACTAACTAATATTTGCGTTCTACGCTAGCTTTTTTCACTAACGACTAATTTGGGGTAAATTAATGAAAAAAAATGGTTTAATAATCGCTATAGATGGACCGGCTGCTGTGGGCAAAAGCACTATGGGTAAATTAATTGCCCGAGAATTAGGTTATACATATATTGATACCGGAGCAATTTACAGAGCGATAACCTGGAAAGTACTAAAAAATAGTTTTAGTACAAACGATGAAAAAATAATTTCTGACATAGTATCCCGTACCTGTATTACCATAGAAAGAACAAATATTAATAGCCTGAAGAACTATTACCATATCTTTGTTGATGGAAAAGATGTGACCGAGGAAATTCGCGACCCGAATATTGACCGAAATGTTTCTCAGATAGCCAGACTGCCTAACATCAGAAAACAATTAATATTTCTGCAAAGAAAATTAGCTGAAAAAGGTAGTGTTGTAATGGAAGGCAGAGACATAGGTTCGGTAATTTTACCACAAGCAGACATAAAATTTTATTTTACCGCTTCTGAAGAGGAAAGAATTAAGAGGAGATATGCCGAACTCAAAGACAAAGGTTATAACGAAGGCTATGAAGAAGTGAAGAAACAGATATTACAGAGGGATGAAATTGACAGCAAGAGAAAATATGCTCCTTTAATTAAAGCAGAAGATGCTATTGTTATAGATTCTACAGAAAAAAGCATCGAGGAAGTTAAAGAGGAGATTTTAAGAGTAATAAGAAAGCATGGCGAATACAAGGGAAAAGAAAATTGAAAATAATATTATCTAAAAAAATGGGATTTTGTTTTGGAGTTAAAAAATCCGTAGGCTTAGCTCAAGATACCCTAAAAGAAAAAAAAGAAAACCTCTACATGTTAGGTTCAATAATAAATAATCCTCAAGTTATAGAGTATTTTGTAGAAAAGGGAGTAAAGATAGTTGATGATTTAGAGGAAGTTCCGGAAAAAAGTACAATCATCACGAGAGCCCACGGTATTTCTCCCAAAATAATCGATCAAGCTAACCAAAAAAAATTAACTATAGTTGATACCACCTGTCCCTACGTGAAAAAAGTTCAGAAGATAGCCCGTTATCTGTATAAAAAAGATTATTTTATTGTAATCTTTGGAGACAAAAAACATCCTGAAATATTAAGTTTACTGGATACAGTTGAAGGCAATGCTTGTGTGATAACTTCAATTTTGGAATCAGAGAAGATAACTGCAAAGAAAAAAATTGGCCTCATCTCTCAAACCACAAAAAATATTTACGATTTCTATAGATTATCGTTTGCCATGTTAAATAAAACCGAAGAAATAAGAATATTTAATACTATATGCAAATCTACTATGGAAAGACAAAAGAGCGCAATTGAATTGGCAATAGAAGTTAATGCAATGTTGGTAATCGGAGGGAAGGAAAGCGCTAATACAATCCGATTAGCAGAAATATGTAAAAATCAGGGAGTAAAGACTTATCATATTGAAAATAGAAATCAATTAAAATATAAATGGTTTCTTCCTGAAGATAAAGTTGGAATTACCAGTGGTGCCTCTACTCCTGATTGGGTAACTAATGAAGTTATTGATAAACTTAAAGAATGGTATGGTTAAACACTTTTCCTTACCTTACCGGCCTTTAAACATTTAGTGCAGACATTAATTCTTTTTACAGTATTATCAATCTGTGCTTTAATTTTTTGAAGGTTGGGATGCCATATTCTTTTAGTAACTTTATGAGAGTGACTTATTTTATTACCAAATTGTGGACCTTTGCCACAGATATTACATTTTGCCATTTTATATTTCCTCCAGTCAATTGTAAAAAATAACTAACAGTTGACATTTTATCATATTATATAAAGTTTTGGCAAGTAATTATTTAAAGTTTATAATAAAAAATCTATTTACTGACAAATGGTTTAATTGATGAATTGGCCAATAGGTAAATTGGAGAATTGTCGCATTGGCAAATTAGAGAAAGGTGAATCATGAGAATTATTGCCGGGAAAAATAGAGGTAATATATTAAAATCCCCCAAGGATTTATCTATTCGTCCTACTTCTGAAAAGGTTAGGGAGGCTTTATTTGATATTTTAAGAACAGATATCGAGGAAACCCTTTTTTTAGATTTATTTGCAGGTACTGGTTCGGTAGGGATTGAAGCCTTAAGCAGGGGGGCGAGAGAAGTAATATTTATCGAGAAAGAATCGAAATGTATTAAAATTATAAAAGAAAATTTAGAAAAAACAAAAAACATCCAAAATGCCACAATTTACAAAATAGATTTTTTATCCGGTTTAAAGTTATTAGCCAGAAAAAATTATCTATTGGATTATATCTTTCTTGACCCCCCCTACAACAGAGGCTTGGTAAATATTTCTTTACTAGAAATATCGAAATATTCTATATTGAGGAAAAACGGATTAGTAATTGTCCAACACTACAAAAAGGAAAAAGTTATAGAAAATTTAAACAATTTAAGATTATTTAATCAAAGAAAATACGGAGAATGCTATCTATCTTTTTTTGAATATGTTAATATTTAATTAGTTAGCCAGTTAGTTGGTTAGGAGAATTAGCGCAGAGGGTACAGCGTAGAGTTAGGTAAGAAGAATTCAGAATTCAGGAGACAGAAGCCAGAATGTTAGATAGAGGAGAGTTAGGTAAATTCAAACTCGTTACTCATCGTTATAGTTTATACGTGATACTATATTACTAACGACTAAATAGAAGGAGGGAAAAATGAAAATAGCGGTTTATCCAGGAAGTTTTGACCCGATTACTAACGGCCATTTGAATATTATTGAAAGAACCACAAAAATTATTGATAAATTAATAGTTGCAGTCGCGATTGATTCTAAAAAATCAACTTTATTTTCAGTACAAGAAAGAGCAGGTATGATAAAAGATGCCACTAAAAATATAGAAAAAGTTAAGGTACTGTCGTTTTCTGGTTTATTAACCGATTTTGTAAGAAAAAATAAGGCGGATATTATCGTCAGGGGAATGAGGGCTATCTCTGATTTTGAGCATGAATCGCAGTTGGCTTTAATGAATAAAAAACTTGCTCCGGAAATTGAAACTATTTTTATGGTTACTTGTTCTACATATTCCTACTTAAATTCCAGCATAGTCAAGGAAATAGCTAGTTTAGATGGTAACATATCTCAGTTAGTTCCAAAAATTGTAGAAAAAAACTTAAAGAGAATATTCTCTGAAAAAAACTTTAATACATCCGTGTAACCGTATTTTAATAAAAAATGTCTATTGCTTGATTGGAGCAAAATCTATCTATATTTTTAACAAAGAGAAACGATGCACTATATTAAAAAATATTTTTTAATTATTATAATCTCAATTTTACTCTTGCTAAATCTAATACCCACTTCCTATTTTTTGGTAATTCCCGGGCAGGCCATTAATCTTGGTGAAAACATTACGGTAGAAAATGGTGAAAAAGACGCTAAAGGCCAATTCATCCTTACATCAACTGCCATAATAAAAGCAAATTTGTTATTCTATCTTTACAGTTTTTTTGACCCTAATATAGACCTAAAAAATAAAGATGATGAGATATTGCTTAATATGGATCAAGAAGACTATGGCAGTATAATGGAAAAATTAATGCAAGAAAGCCAGATGATTTCTAAAATTGTAGCTTTAAGGAAAGCAGGTTACTTACCGGAGATATCAGGAAGAGGAATATTGGTTAACGGAATTTTAAAAGACAGTTCAGTAAAAAATAAATTATTGCCAGGTGATGTTATCATCAAAATAGATGAACACTCTGTTCATACTCTGGAAGAATTTTCAAAGATTATTGATAGCTATGCTTCAAATCAAATGGTTAGAATTACTTTTTTAAGAAATAATGCTGCATATTCAACATTAATCCCCCTTATTCAACTTCCTGTAACTAATGATAAGATAGAAAGAGTAGGAATTGGTATCTATGCCGAAACCAAAGATCTCCATTGCAAGTTTCCGTTAGAAGTAGAGATACACTTAAATAAAATAAAGGGACCATCTGCAGGTATAATGATTGCCTTGGAAATATTAAATCAACTCACCGAAAATGATTTATGCAGTAGCCTAGCAATTGCTGGAACTGGTAACTTGAGTATTAATGGGAGAATAACTGAAGTAGATGGAATTAAGCAAAAAATAATTTCAGCCAAAAAACAGAAGGCTGATGTGTTTTTAGTACCTCAGAAAAATTATTCAGAGGCTCTTAAATTTGGCCATGGTATAAGAATAATTCCAGTTGATGATTTTGACGATACAATAATGAAACTAATAAAATTATAAAAAATGAGAAATTCTTATTTTATTTCTATTTTATGAGTGAAATCGAGTCTTGCTGCTCTCTCCCCTTTATTTTTATAACCAAGGACGTATAGATCCGTAGAAAGAACGTCATAATCAAGCATATTTATTAATCTTTTTTGAATATTATCACCCCCCGCAGAAATTGTTTGTCTTAAATAATTCGATAATTTACTGATTAAAGGCATGGAAGAGCTTTTTTTTATTGTTCTTAATAGAGTTTTACCTTTTTTGGAGAATCCTAAAATCCTGGCATATAAAGGTCCGCATTCATTGAATATGGTTGTATCTTCTTTGGTTAGATTCATCATGATGTGCAAGATTATGCGTTGAATTTTGGTGCGGGTATATCTTTTGGTTTTAATTGAATTGATCAACTGTTCAATATTATAAGATCTTAAAGATGCCTTCTTTATTCTATTTTCCAGTCCTTCAGTTACTCCGTGAATACGAGAAATATCTTCTAACGACGTTTTTCTCAATATAGTAAAAATAGATTGCTGGTAGGAATCAAATGTAACAGGACATCTGCCTTCCCTTAATTCTTTTTCCAGAATAGGGAAACACGATAACGGAATGGTTGACTTTATTTTATTGTCTGGAGCAAAGAGATTGGTTTTGCAGGAGGTTAAACTACTTAATATCTCGTTTCTAATTGAGGTAGCACTGGAAATTTTACCTTCAATATTTTTTTGATGATAACTTGCTCCCATTCTTTGTATGGTTATAGGTTTAATTTTGCTATTTAAATTTGTAAGATGTTTTATATATTCTATAGCTAAAATATTATTAGGATGCTTTAATGCCCAGTCTAATTCTACGGGTGGTATTTTTTCCAAGCCGTTAATTCCCAAGACTTTATGGTACTCGTATAGTGCCTGAGCCCTTGCCTTTGGAAATTCATACCCATTCTTACAATTATGTTTTATCATTTCTTTAAATCTCGGTGGTTCGCTATGTAAAAAATTACTTATCGGATTGAGTATATTAAGATCATTAGTTTCACAGCCAAAGCATAAATAATCTACAATTTGAAGCGAATCAAGCAATTTTACTGCTCCGAAGGCAAAAGCGTTTGCATCCTGGGTAGAAAAAACAAAAGGAATTTCAATCACCAGATCAACTCCCGCATTTAGCGCCATCTTTGTTCGTGCCCATTTATTAATAATTGCCGGTTCGCCTCTCTGCAGAAAATTGCCACCCATAACCGCAATCGTGTAATCCGCTTTAGTTATCTCTTTTGCTTTAGAAAGATGGTAAAGGTGGCCATTGTGAAATGGATTGTATTCTACAATAATTCCCAATATTTTCAATATAAAATCCTCGATATATAAAAGTGTTTATGTTATAATTATAGTAAATTTTTTCAAAGAATGATAGTTCTATGATTAATAAAATAACAAAAGGAGAAGGTAAATGAAAATATCGCAAATTATTCGGGAAAAAGCAAGGAAAAATCCTAAAATCATTGTGCTCCCGGAGGGAGAAGAGCCGCGGATGATTAAAGCGGCAGAAAGTATTATTAAGGAAGGCTTCGCTAATTTAATTCTTTTGGGGAGAGAAGAATTTATTAAATCTAAAGCCCGGGAATTAGAAGTAGAGTTACCAGAGGAAATAATAATAATAAATCCCAAAGACTCTAATAAAATAAAAAAATATGCCGAATCTTACTATCAACTTCGCAAGCACAAAGGGTTGAGTTTAGATGAGGCTTGTAAATTATTAGAGAACCCTCTTTATTTTGGTGCATTAATGGTCTATCATGATGATGCTGATGGTTTAGTCGCCGGTTCAATTAATTCAACAGGAGATGTTTTTAGGCCGGCTTTACAGACCATAAAAACTGCTCCCGGAATAAGCATTGTCTCAAGTTCTTTTATAATGGTTGTTCCTGATTGTTCCTATGGAGAAAATGGAATCATGGTTTTTGCCGATTGTGCCATAAATCCGGAACCCAATTCTGAGCAGCTTGCCGATATTGCTATCGCCAGCGCTGCAACAGGGAAGGCACTGGTTGGTTTTGAACCCAGAGTGGCAATGTTATCTTTTTCCACCAAAGGGAGCGCCAAACATCCTTTAGTCGACAAGGTAGTCGAGGCTGTTAAAATAGTTAAAGAAAAGAAACCGGATTTACTTGTTGATGGAGAACTTCAGGCTGATGCCGCATTGATTCCCTCAATCGGAGAACGAAAAGCTCCAAACAGTAAAATTGCCGGAAAAGCAAATGTCTTGATATTCCCCGATTTACAATCTGGTAACATTGCTTACAAATTAACAGAAAGATTAGCAAAAGCTGAAGCCATAGGTCCCGTATCGCAAGGGATGAGAAAACCGGTTAATGACCTTTCTCGTGGCTGCAGCGCGGAAGATATAGTTAATGTAGTTGCCATTACCGTATTGCAAGCAACTGAAGTGTAAAAATATAAATTAGTTATCTGGTTAGCTAGTTAATTGGTTAACTGGTTAGTGCAAGAAGAGATGGCACGCGTTGTGCCCCTGATTCTTTGCTCTCTCTTGCATTTTTAACCAACTAACCATGTAACCAACTAACCAATTAACTATTTCTCTATTAATAAATTGTCAAATCTAAATAAATACAAAAGTTTAGGAGAATAGATACCATGATCATCTTATCTTTTAATTGCGGCAGCTCTTCGGTAAAATATCAACTTTATAATTGGAACAATCAAGAAATAATTGCTAAAGGATTAGTAGAAAGAGTTACTATAGATAATTCTTTTTGTGTCCACGAGGTAAATAGTAAAGAAAAAGTCACCATAGAACATGACTGCCCCACCCATAAGGAAGCTATAAAATTAATAATTAGCAGCCTTATTCATCCGGAATACGGAGCTATAAAAGATTTATCGGATATTTCAGCTATCGGACATAGAGTGGTGCATGGCGGTGAGAAATTTTCTAAATCGGTTGTCATCAACCAGGAAGTTCTAAAAACCTTTAAAGAACTTATCGATCTTGCTCCCCTGCATAATCCTCCCAATATCATGGGTATAGAGGCAGCTATGGATCTATTACCCAATATTCCTCATATGGCTATTATGGATACTGCCTGGCATCAGACTATGCCTGACTATATCTATAATTATGCTGTACCATACCAGTGGTACGAGAAATATGGCATAAGAAGATACGGTTTTCACGGCACTTCATTATTATATGTAGCTAAAAGGGCAGCAGTTCTTTTGGGTAAAGATCCCTTTACATGCAATCTGATCTGCTGCCATATCGGAAACGGAGTGAGTGTAAATGCAGTAAAAGATGGCCTATCTTATGATACCAGTATGGGATTCACTCCATTAGAGGGTGCCATTATGGGAACCAGAGCAGGAGATCATGATGCTGCTTTGGACCTGTATATAATGCAAAAAGAAAATTATTCTCCCCAAGAGATGAATACCATGCTAAATAAGAAGAGCGGAATATTCGGTATAACCGGAAAGTATATAGATAGAAGAGATGTGATGAAGGCAGCCTCCCAAGGAGATAAAAGATCCCAATTGGCTAACAATATGGAAGCCTACCGGCTGAAGAAGTATATCGGTGCCTATACTGCTGTTTTGGGGAGAGTAGATGCCCTGGTCTTTACCGCCGGAGCAGGGGAGATGAGTGATACAATTCGTGCCATGACATTAGAAGAACTGGACATTTTAGGGATTAAATATGATCCCGAAAAGAATAAAATAGCTCGAACCCGGAATGCTGAAACTGATATTTCTGCAGAAGATTCTCCGGTAAAAGTATTTGTTATACCTACCGATGAGGAATTAGTCTTTGTGGAAGATGTCGTAGCATTGCTGGAAGGCACTTATGATTTACACACCAATTTTAAATACACCTTTCAAGATAAAAATTATAAGAATTTAATGAGAGAAAGTGCCTTTGAAAAAGAATGTAAAAAAAAGCCCGGATTATCTAAAATAAAAGCTCTTAAAAATAATTAATAGATGTTATATTTCAGTAATTAATAAAAAATAATTTGCTTTTTTTAACGAGAAATTATATACTTTTAAAGTTATTAAGTAGTAAGCTAACTAATTAACTATTTAACCAATTCAGATATACAATTAAACTATATTATAACAGAATAAGGAGGTATGCGCTATGCCCATGCCGAAAAGAAAAATATCCAAATCAAGAAGAGATAAGAGACGTACACACTGGAATTTGGATGAAATAAATTTAGAGGAATGTCCGAGATGTCATGAGATGAAGATACCTCATAGAGTGTGTCTAGGGTGCGGATATTACAATGGAAAAGAAATTATTTCGTCTTCTGAAAAAAAAGAAAAGAAGAAATAGATTGTAAATCATCATAGCTTTCAGATAAAAAAGTACTGCAATTAATTTTTGGAATTGTAGTACTTTTTTTATTTCTATATCATATAATAATTAGTGCAAACTTTAATAGGCTAGTTAAATGAGAAGAATAATACTATCTTTTCTGTCTTCTTTCTTTTATCCTATCTATACGCACAGCGCTGTACGTACTACGCTATAATTTTATACGATACAAATTTCAGAAAAATATGTTTGATTTCTAAAAGAGGATATTGTATAATACTTACAATTAGTAGTTGCTAATAATAGGTGCTATTAATAAATATTAAAATAGGTGGCTGGGAAAATGATTCAAAATTTAAGTAAGTTGGAAAGACAAAAAAGAATTAAAGATAATATTTTAAATGACCCATTTTTGTCTGATAAAAAACTTGCAGAATTATTTAACTTTAGCGTGCAAACTATTCGATTAGATCGATTGGAAATGGGGATTCCTGAAATGAGAAAACGAATAGTGCAAGTTGCAAAAAACACTACTTCTACGGATAAGGTAAAATCTTTAAAAAAAGAAGAGATAATCGGGGAATTAATAGATATTGAGTTAGGTAAAAACGGTATTGCTATTTTGAAGACTACAAAAAATATGGCTTTTGGTAGAACCGGAATAATTCGAAGTCATTATATTTTTTCCTTAGCCGATTCACTGGCAATTGCCATCATTGATACAGAATTTGCTTTAACCGGGCTTGCTCGTTTAAGCTACAAAAAACCGGTATACGTCGGACAAACTTTGGTTGCCAAAGCCAGAGTTGCTCGCAATAGGGGCAATAAGTATTTGGTATCGGTTCACGTGAAGTCTGATCAAAAAGAAGTATTTACAGGTAAATTAGTAATATTTTCAGTTAACGATAAAGCAAAAAAGGAGAAGATGTAAATGAAAATAGCTATTGATGCCATGGGTGGAGATTATGCCCCTGAAGAAGTAGTGAAAGGCGCAATTTTGGCCATAGAAGAGAGAGATTTGGAGATTATTTTACTGGGTGATATGAAGAAAGTAAAAGGAGAGTTAATAAAATATGAATATAAAAAAGATAAATTATCGGTCGTAAATTGTAAAGAATATATTAAAACAAGTGAATTTCCTTTAGATGCCGTACGGAGTAAAAGAGATTCTTCTATAGTGGTAGGCACTAAATTGATAAAAGATAATCAAGCTGACGCTTTTATTTCCGCCGGAAATAGCGGGGCTGTTATGGCAGCGGCATTATTAGAATTAGGATGCATTCCTGGAATACGACGTCCAACCATTGGTGCCATTTTGCCTTCAGCAAAAGGGAAGGTATTAGTATTAGATGTCGGTGCTAATGTTGATTGCAAGCCGGAACATCTACCCCAATTTGCCCTTATCGGGAGTAAATACGCTAAATATATTTTAGGAATAGAAAAGCCAAAAATAGGAATGTTGAATATTGGAGAAGAAGAAAGTAAAGGAAATAAATTTGCTCAAAATGCTTATGAAAAATTAAAAAAATCTAATATTGATTTTGCAGGAAATATTGAAGGTAAAGATATTTTTAAAAGGAAAGTAGATGTAGTAGTATGTGATGGATTTACCGGTAACATATTATTAAAATCTTCTGAAGGGTTAGCCAAACTGCTTTTAACCGAAATTAACAAAGTGATTATCAGCCAACTTCCCCAAAATCAAGAAATGGATAAATTAAAGGAAAAATTTATGAATTTGGTAAAAATGACCGATTATACTGAACATGGCGGATCTCCACTATTAGGTGTAAACGGTTTATGCTTTATATGTCATGGACGTTCAAAAGCAAAAACTTTTAAAAATGCCATACTCAATACCGGTAAATTTGTAGATGCTAATCTAATTGGGCATTTTAAAGAGGTATGATTTCAAAAATAAATAACTAACAAGAAGGAAAATATTAATCAATGAAAAATATGCAAAATGTGAAGATAGTTGGAACAGGTTCTTATGTTCCCAAAAAAGTACTGACTAATGAAGATTTAGAGAAAATGGTGGATACAAATCACGAATGGATTATCACTAGAACCGGCATCGCTGAACGACATATAGTCGAAGTTAATGAAACTACCTCAGATGTAGCTGTAAAGTCAGCTTCGAAAGCGCTGAAAGATGCCAATATTAAACCCGGGGAGATTGATTTAATAATTGTTGCTACTAATTCTCAGGATATGATTTTTCCTGCTACCGCTTGCCTGGTTCAAAAGAAAATTAAGGCTGTAAATGCTGCAACCTTTGATCTGCAAGCAGGTTGTACCGGTGCGGTTTATGCCTTAATTACTGCCTGGCAATATATTGCTACCGGTTTATATGATAATGCTTTAGTAATTGGGGCAGAAACTCTCTCAAAATTCGTTGACTGGACTGACAGAAATACTTGTGTTCTTTTTGGTGATGGAGCAGGGGCAACCGTTTTAAAAGCCGACCGGGAGAAGGGAATCCTTTCTGGTTGTTTAAAAGGGGATGGGTCAAATGATGATCTGATTACGATACCAGCCGGGCTTTCCGAGTGCCCTGCTTCTCATGAAACTGTAGAAAAGAAAATGCATTATGTTAAGATGAAAGGAAATGAAGTATTTAAACTTGCGGTAAAACACATGAAAAGAACCACTGAAAAAACTTTGGGTAAATGCAATCTTTCGGTAGAAGATGTAGATTGTTTTATTCCGCATCAAGCTAATATT
>RRYU01005089.1_pt1 | contig 60590 bp, 70 predicted proteins | sample 2162651 | NCBI WGS metagenome assembly RRYU01 (sample SAMN10267283, study PRJNA491782) | microbial mat metagenome | isolation source: biomat in the production well | place: Japan: Minami-Kanto gas field, natural gas well KTG3 | collected 2017-06 | reverse complement strand
AATTTTCCTGAATATAGGCACATCAGTTAGCGTGGACACGCTCACCAAAGTTTCAGGTTGTTCAGGCCGGCGATTTCGGAGAAGCGGGCGGTATCGTGTTCGAAGCCTATGAGCCCGTCACCCCCCAGCAGACGGTATTTGGCCTGCATCAAAGTTGGGATATCATCCCGGGTGATGGCCCCGTCACGCTCTATGGCATCGCGGATCAAGCGTCTGGCATCTAAGGCGGTCATGCCCAACAGGTTGTCAGCGAGTTGTTTCACGGCCGTGCGGCTGGCCTTGACCCGGTGCCCGTGCCGGCCCTCCCACTGCCGGGCTTCTTCATTTATCAGGGCAACCATTCCGGCACGGTCCGGCAGGCGCAGATTGAAGCGGACGGCGAGGTGGCGCAGTTCCGGCGGAATGTCCAGGGCGTGGCTGACCAGTACAAGCGTGCGAGCGCTGTCCTCATAGCCCTGCGCGATCTCCTTGAGCAGACGGACATTAATGGGTTCGCCCAGATAAGGGTGAAAATCCAGCAGCAGGAAGATGCCGGTCTGATTGAGCCCCTTGATGTATTGCAGGGACTGGCTCGGGTCCCGGGTCTGATCAACGGCCTTAACGCGCATTTCCAGGCGCTGGAGTCCATCGGTTACGGTCCACTGCCAGGCGGACTGGGCCAGGCGCAGGGCCAGACGCACGAATAGTTGGACGATGCGCGGCTCTTCCTGCGATTCGATGATCAGCAGTGGTGTCCGGGAGCGCAACAGTAGTTCCAGGTCGTGAAGTTCTTGCATGTCTGTTCAGGACTCGCTGAAACGCCCGTTTCTATTAACTGCAGGACTTGACTTCAAGGGTATTGTGAAAACAGGCAATGTTCCATGCTTTAAGGCCCTCCGGGATGGGTGGAGAGTGAAAAAATCTTAAACGGGATCGTACAAGACCCTTATGAGGGAATGTTTTTGCGGTGCTTAGGCCTGGTTCCGGGATGGCACGATCTCATCCAGTGCGGCGACCAGTTCACTTTCGATCACCGGTTTTGATATCAATAGAAATTCTTCAGGATAGGCCGAAGCCTGTTCGATTTCCTGGCGCTCGTACGCACTGATGAAAATGGCGCGAATGCCGATATCGTTACGAATGCGATTGGCCGCCTCAACACCACCCATGGGGGAGCGCAGCCGGATGTCCATGAGCACCACGTCTGGTTTTTCCGTTGCCGCCATGGCGATGGCGTCTTCGCCCTTGTCTGCCACACCAACCACATCATGTCCCATCCGCTCCAGGGTCGAGCGTAGAAACAGGGCGGAGATGGCTTCGTCTTCTACAATTAAAACTCTGTGCATGCTTACACCCGAATATGCAAAGGTCCAGTTCGATATCTACGCGGGAGGGGAACATTTCGCACTGCGCAGTGCCATGATAATAGCCGTTGAGGTTCAGGCTCCAATCGTTTAGTTCCTGGATAAGAGACATGTGAGGCCGGATTGTGCTATCCAATATGAAGGCGTCTCAGGCTGGTACATGATCTTTAGTAAAATAATCACTTACCCGTTTCCCGCAGCGGTCAACTGCCGTTTCCAGGGTCATCGATGCAGATGAGCTGATAGCCGCTCCGGGCGCTGGAATAATCAGGATTCACTATACCCGGAGGTTTGGATGATGGTTGCTGCTTGTACGGGATTAGGCCCGGAAGAAGGCGGCCGCCGGCACAGGTCCTCGGCGGCAGTTACCATTCCATGCAATGCTGCGGAAAAGCGCATGCCTTGGGATGACACGACATACATTGCCGCTCATGGGATAGGGACGGGGCTGTTACTCGGGCTCAGATAGAAACCGGGTCTTTGTCCTTGTCACGCTCGATCAGGGCGTAGGCGGAGTGATTGTGAATTGATTCGAAGTTTTCTGATTCCACGATATATGCGGTGAAACGCGCATCTCGATTGAGCTGAACGGCTACATCTCGCACCATGTCTTCAACAAACTTGGGGTTGTTGTAGGCCATCTCGGTGACGAATTTCTCATCCGGTCTTTTCAGCAGGCCGTAGAGTTCACAGGATGCCTGTTTTTCCACCAGGTCGATGATTTCCTCAATCCAGACGAACCCGGAAGTGCGCACCTGTACAGTGACATGGGAACGTTGATTGTGCGCGCCGTAGTCGGAGATTTCCTTTGAGCAGGGACAAAGACTGGTTACCGGCACGACCACCTTGATGTACATCAGCGGCATACCGGAGTGTATATCCCCGATCAGGGTGACATCGTAGTCCAGCAGGCTCTGAACCCCGGATACGGGGGCGCGTTTGTTGACGAAATAGGGAAAGCGCATTTCGATGTGGCCGGATTCCGCCTCAAGTCGTTCTGCCATTTCCGCCAGCATGCCCTTGAACGATTCCACGGAAATTTCTTTCTCGTGGCTGTTGAGAATCTGCACGAAACGGGACATGTGTGTGCCCTTGAAATTGTGCGGCAGGTTCACATACATGTTGAAGGAGGCGATGGTGTGCTGTTCACCGTCGCTGCGGTCCTTGACCACAACCGGGTGGCGGATGTCCTTGATGCCGACCTTATTGATGGCAATCCGACGGGTGTCGGCGCTGTTTTGCACATCGGCGATGTTCTGGGAGATGACCCCGGTTTTCAGCGCTGGCTGCATGATTGGCTTCCTCGCCGGCTGCCCGGCGCTAACTGCTGTGATCTTAGGCGTGATGATGTCAGACAAGATATGGGCTGTTTATTGTCCCGACAACCCGGAGATTGTCAGGTTGTTCTGGCCCGGCGGTTTCCAGCTAGAAAAGCCGTTCAGAATATACAAAAGTACTTGTTTGGGCAAGTCCGCGGCAGTTGCACAGAGGGAAATCGATAGGTGCATCGGACCTTGCCTACAACGGGTTCTGTTGCTGCTATATCCTCTCGCTTGGCATCTATCTATTGTGCCGGCAATCCATTGTTGTCGCGGTAAATGGGTAGTGCAGCAAACCTCGATTATCTATCCCTGCTGACGACATAGTGGGCTAGCCAACGTAATGGATCGCCCCCGTCGTCCAAGCCATGCAGGGCGTCCAAGGCTTCGTCGCGAAGCAGTTGGGCCTTTTCACGGGAGGCAGACAGGCCCAGCAGGGCAGGGTAGGTGGCCTTGTCCTGACGCAGGTCCTTGCCCTGAGTCTTGCCCAGAACGGCTGTGTTGCCTTCCACGTCAAGGATGTCGTCCTGTACCTGAAATGCCAGGCCGATGCACTTGGCATAGTGATCCAGTCTGCGAACTGTCTGCTCATCGCCATCGAGTGCCTGCAGGGTCGCCAGGCGCACACCGGCGCGGATCAGGGCGCCAGTCTTATGGATGTGGATGTTTTCCAGTTGCACGCTGTCCAGTTCACGTCCTGCGGCGTCCAGATCCAGCGCCTGACCACCCGCCATACCACGGGAGCCGGATGCACGGGCGAGGACCTCGACCATGCGAATGCGCTGTTTCGGCTCCGCCTGCATGTCCTGATCCGTGGCCAGAACCTGGAAGGCCAAAGTCTGCAAGGCGTCTCCCACCAGTATGGCGGTAGCTTCATCAAAGGCCTTGTGACAGGTGGGACGCCCCCGCCGCAGGTCATCGTCATCCATGGACGGTAGATCGTCATGCACCAGGGAGTAGGCGTGGATCAATTCCAGTGCGCAGGCCGGGCCATGCAAACGTTCCACCGATACCCCCAGTGCCTTTCCGGTAGCATAGGCTAGCACCGCTCGTACGCGCTTGCCGCCGCCGAGAACGGCGTAGCGCATGGCTTCATGAAGTCTCTGCGGGGCCGTTTGATCGCCAGGCAGCCAGCGTGACAGTGCCTGTTCAACCCGTGTGCGGCAGTCGGCCATATAGGCCGCGAGCGGTCCTTCAATCGTCACGGTCATAGGGTTCTAGATCGGCATCCTCATCGGGCTGGCTCAGCATGCGTACCTTCTGTTCCGCATCTTTGAGGGCATCCTGGCAACTGCGGGTCAGCTGTACGCCGCGCTCGAATGTCTTAAGAGAATCCTCTAGCGACAGGTCACCCTTCTCCAGGGTGTCCACCAGGGATTCCAGTTCCGACAAGGCATCTTCGAAAGAGACGGGGGTTTTCTCGTTGGTCACTTTATTGCAATCCGGTGTCCTGCCTGATCCGGGCCGGGTACCAGGCAATTCCTTACATGACGGACTAAGCTAGCGCAAGTGACTGCACAGGGTCAACGTCGTTGTTTCGCATATCCTGGGCGAGCATATTCATCGGGCAATTAAAAAGCTTCCTGTGCTCAATATGCAAGTCGGGTTGCAGAGTCATTGAATGACTGAATTGGCAGACGGAAATGTTTGCATAGCCAATGTACAAATCTATCGCTGGTGCTGTGTTTGCACCGGGCCATTGAGCAGGACAGCGGGCTATGGCTTGGTAAAGAATTCCAGTAATTCAAGTCTCTGTAGCGCACTGCATGAAAACTGGAATGTGATCTCGCATCGGCGCCGCTTGCTGTGTAGACTTTGGCGCTTTCCCGTGCACTACCCGTTGTGATCATGAGCAGCCAATACGACGCCTCCGCCATCGAAGTGCTCACCGGACTGGATCCGGTGCGTAAACGCCCGGGCATGTACACGGATACCAGCCGCCCGAATCACCTGGCCCAGGAAGTAATCGATAACAGCGTGGACGAGGCCGTTGCGGGACACGCCAGCCGTATCGATGTACGCCTGTTCAAAGACGGTTCCCTGGAGGTAGAGGACGATGGCCGCGGCATGCCAGTGGATCTGCACCCCGAGGAAGGTCTGCCCGGAGTAGAGGTGATCCTTACCCGGCTACATGCCGGGGGGAAGTTTTCACACAAAAACTATCAGTTTTCCGGTGGTCTGCATGGTGTAGGTGTATCGGTGGTCAACGCACTGTCCAAACATCTGGAAGTGTGGGTCAAGCGCGACGGAAAAGAGTACAATATGGCGTTCGCCAATGGCGCCCCGGCCTCATCTCTTGAACAGACCGGTACGGTCGGCCGTAACAATCGAGGTACCCGTCTGCGGTTCTGGCCGGATGAAGGCTTTTTTGACAGCCCACGCTTCTCCTTGCGCCTGTTGCGCCATGTCATGCGCGCCAAGGCGGTGCTGTGCTCTGGTCTGAAGGTGTGTTTTTTTGACGAGGCCAGTGGTGAGAAGGAGGAGTGGTGTTTCCAGGATGGCTTGAAGGATTATTTGACGGAGTCCCTGGCCGGGATCGAACTGCTGCCCGAAGCCCCCTTTGTCGGCAGCCTGTCCGGTAATACAGAGGCGGCGGATTGGGCCGTGGCCTGGCTGCCGGACGGCGGTGAGACGGTCACTGAGAGCTATGTGAACCTGATACCCACACCCCAGGGCGGGACACATGTCAATGGTCTGCGTACCGGTCTTACCGAGGCGGTGCGGGAGTTCTGCGAGTTCCGCAATCTGCTGCCGCGTGGAGTGAAGCTGGCTCCGGAAGATGTATGGGCCAAGTGCGCCTATGTGTTGTCGGTCAAGCTATTGGATCCGCAGTTTTCGGGCCAGACCAAAGAACGGCTGTCGTCACGTGAATGTGCCGCTTTTGTTTCCGGGGTGGCCAAGGATGCCTTCAGCCTGTGGCTGAACCAGCACACGGCGGATGGAGAACGCCTGGCTGAGTTGGCCATCGGCTCGGCCCAGGCGCGCTTGCGGGCCGGTCGCAAGGTGGCACGTAAAAAGGTGACGCAGGGACCGGCACTGCCCGGTAAACTGGCGGACTGTACCAGCCTTGATCCAGGCCGAACCGAGCTGTTTCTCGTGGAGGGGGACTCCGCCGGAGGCTCCGCCAAACAGGCGCGGGATAAGGATTTCCAGGCCATCATGCCCCTGCGCGGCAAGATATTGAACACCTGGGAGGTTGACCCATCTGAAGTGCTGGGCTCCCAGGAAGTGCACGATATCGCCGTGGCCATCGGCGTGGATCCGGGCAGCGACGACCTTTCGCGCCTGCGCTTCGGCAAGATCTGCATCCTGGCCGACGCCGACTCCGATGGCCTGCATATCGCCACTCTGCTGTGTGCGCTGTTCCTGCGGCACTTCCCCAAGCTGGTGCGGGAAGGCCATGTGTACGTGGCCATGCCGCCCCTGTACCGCATCGATGTGGGCAAACAGGTGTTCTATGCGTTGGACGACGCCGAAAAACAAGGTGTACTTGACCGTATCGCTGCCGAAAAGCTCAAGGGCAAGGTGAACGTACAGCGCTTCAAGGGGCTGGGGGAAATGAATCCGCAGCAGTTGCGCGAGACCACTGTGCATCCGGACACAAGGCGTTTGGTGCAACTGTTCGTGGAGGAGGGCGATGACAGCGGTGAACTACTGGACATGCTGCTGGCCAAGCGGCGTGCCCAGGACCGCCGGGCCTGGCTGCAGGAGAAAGGTGATCTCGCTGAGGTTTGATGTGATGATCAAATTTATTAATGATGATATAAGCTAATGATTTGCCAGGCTTATTCCAGATGGTTGTACGTCTTTTGTGGTATAAGAGCACACCGTTCGGGATCAGTTCCGGACAATCATGAACAATTCGCTATTATCGCGAGCATCAATCTGGACTTCCTGATCGAGAATGTGCCGCTGCCGGATGAACTGCGCACCATTGCCATTCCGCCGCCGCCACCGGCGAGTTCTGAACCGGGAATGCATTCCGGTTTGCAAAGAGCGCTTCAGGGCGCCCTTTTTCGTGGTGGGAGACTATTATTTTATGAACTAAAGCGGAAACAGCCAGTTCACTCTGAACGATCATGCGCGTCATTTTACTGAGATTATTGTCCATCCTGTTGCTCATGCCCTTATCCGGTTGCGCCGATGCCGGGCAATATAACGGTTTCGATGTCAATGACAGCTTAGTCCCGGTCTCGCAGATCTATCAGGGCGGGCCGCCCCGTGACGGGATTCCTTCCCTCGATGAGCCAAACTTCGTTAGCGATATGCTGTTGTATGACAGGGAAACCGACTCGCTCTGGTCCCAGTTGATGGAACAGGCCATCAGTGGTCCACTGAAGGGTGTCTCTCGCGTCGATGCCTAACGTCCGGCCTGCCTGCTGCAGGGAAGACCATGGCATGAGGTGTAATGCATCGCGCTCTGCGGTCCTCTCCTCCATCCTGCTGCTTGGAGTCTGCTCGCAGGTGGTACAGGCATGGTTGATCCGAGAAAGCCTGGTGGTGTTCTACGGCAATGAACTCAGTCTGGGCGTCTTTCTCAGCAGCTGGCTGCTCTGGGTTGCATTGGGCTCCTGGGCGGTCATCCGCCTGCGGCATCATCCCTGGGTGGACGAGGCAAGACGCGGCCTGACCGCAGTCATGCTGAGTCTGCCGGTACTGCTGGCAATCCAGTTGGTTCTAGTGTATGGCATCCGCATCCTGTTGGATATCCCCTCCGTGGAACTCATTCCCCTGGGGGATCTGCTGCTTGCGCTGGCCGGTTTGACCCTGCCCAGTGGCTTCGCTCTGGGCCTGGCCTTCCCCCTGGCCTGCAGGGCCTTGGCGCAGGCCCGAGCCGAGACCGCCGAGACCGTGGTGGGGGGGGTGGCCAGACTCTATGTGGTCGAGGCACTGGGGGCCTTGCTTGGCGGTGTGCTCTTTACCTTCGTACTGATTCAATGGGTCGGCGTCTGGCGCGGAGCCGGCGGCATGATACTGGCGCTGGGACTGAACTCATGGTGGCTGCGGGGGCAGGGAACCGGCGTACGTATCATTTCACTGTCCTGGGTGCTGGGTGGTTCATTGCTTATGTTCAGCCCGCTGTCCGAGCGGATCCAGGCAGGCCTTGAGCAGATGCGCTTCAGTACCCTGCAACCAGGTCTGCGACTGCTGGAGGCAGTGGAGACCCGTTATGGGCACGTGGCCCTGGCGCGATTGGGCAAGCAGACCTCGGTGGTGCATGACGGGCGCATCGTGGAGAGCTTTCCGCAGCCGGACCAGGTGAGGCAGACAGCCGCCTATGTCTACTCCCAGGCCTCAGGCGCGCAGCGGATCCTGCTGTTCGGCGGCCTGGCGGGGGGGCTGGCGGCGGAACTGTTGCGCTATCCCCTGCAGCAACTGGACCTGGTCATGCAGGACAGGCGGGCCTTCGAGCTGATGGGTCCGTATCTTCCTGATGAAACGCGGCAGGCCCTCCAGGATCCGCGTCTGCAGTTGCATTTCCAGGACGGGCGTGCCTACCTGCGCAGCCTGGACAGGGCCGGATTCGACCTGGTACTGGTCCTGGACGCAATGCCGAGCAACGCCCATGGCAACCGTTATTTCACCCGCGAGTTCTATCTCCGGATACAGGAAAACCTGGCCCCTGATGGTGTCATTTGCACCCAGGTGAGCAGTGCATCCAACTATCTGGGTGGGGTGGTGGGCAGCTATACCGGCTCTGTCTATCGCACCCTGGCCGGCGTATTTCCTCATCTATCCATTCTGCCTGGAGATACTCATCTGTATTGTGCAGCCAGCGTTCAGAAACGGGTCAGCGAGGACCCCTCCACCCTGCGCGAGCGCTATCTGGCCACGCAACTGGATGAGCACCGCTTTCCACACCTGTCCTTCTATTCATTGCTGCCCGCCGATCGCATCCGCTACTTACGCGAACAACTGGAGTCCGGTGTGGGCGAGGTGAATTCGGATACCCGCCCGGTAACCTACTATCTGAACATGCTGCTGTGGGGCCGATTCAGCATTTCGGGTTTCGTCGACTGGCTGCAGGGGCTGCGTCAAATGGGTCTATGGCCTTACCTGGTTCCGCTGTGCGTATTTCTCGGTCTGTGGTGGTTGCGGGTTTCTCTGGAGGGTTTTCAGCGTGTGCGCCACCAGCGCCAGGCAGCCCTGTTCAGCCTGGCTATACTGGGTCTGGCGGCCATGGCCCTGCAGTTGATTATACTATTCAGTTACCAAGCTCATGTGGGTTTCATGTTCGAGCGCGTGGCTCTGCTCAACGCCCTGTTCATGGCCGGCCTGGCCCTGGGGACAGGCTTACTGGGACGCCGCCTGGCGCTACGATCCCATGCCGATCTGTGGTTGATGCTGCTGTTGTTCCTGCTTGCGGCTGCAGTGCTGGCCCTGCCCGCCCTGCTGGCCCGGCTGGGCGACTGCTCGTCGCTGGTCCGGGAGGTCGCCTACCTGGGGCTGCCCGCCCTGTTCGGCCTGCTCACCGGGACGGGTTTTCCCCTGGGTGTTCGCCAGACGCAACGGAGCCTGGAGAATGCCGCCGCCAGTGGCGGTCTCAGCGAAGCGGCGGATAGCCTGGGTGGAGCAGCAGGGGGGCTGCTCACCGGGGCCCTGCTGGTTCCCCTGCTGGGCGTTGATGGCACGGCCCGCCTGCTGGCTCTGCTTTGCCTGGGGGCGATGTTGCCCCTGCTGCATGCCCGTTATGCGCCCGTCAGCCTGACGCGTCTGCGGATGCGCGGAGGCCGTGCCTTTCCCTGGCCCATGCTGGGCTGGGGCATGAGCTTCGTGGTTCTGTCCCTGTTTGGCTGGAACCTGGCGCAACAGGGGGTGGAACAGGGTCCACAACTGCATTTCGACGAGACCGTGCTGACTGATATCAGTGCATCGGTGCGTTTCCAGGTCCGCGAGTCACCGTATCCCCTGTATCAAGGCTGGGATGAGGGTGCGGAGCAAGGCGCGCCTGCCGACAGCGTCAGTCTGGCGAGCATGGCGGCTGCGGCGGACATCCGTGGCTATGCCGGGCCCTTGAACCTGCTGGTTGCGGTGGATTCTGCGGGAATATTGCGCGGTGTGCGCTACCTGGACTCCAATGAGACCCCATCCTATATCGCCGGGCTGCCTGAGTGGCTGGCGGGGCTGGCTGGCGCGGATCTCGCGGAGTCGGGCCTGGAGCTGGGAAAAATCGACGCTCTGAGTGGCGCAAGCTTGAGCAGCCAGGCCGCGCTGGCATCGATTAACGAGGCCGTGGCTGCGGCGGGGCGGGAGGTCTTCGGCAAGGCGTTCGCCGCCACGGATGATGATGAGAGGACAGGCGCCTGGGCCAGCCCGCGTTTCATGGCGAGCGCATTGCTGTTGCTGGTGTGTATACCCGTGTACCTGTCAGGCAGCGAGCCGGCACGCCTGGCATTGCAGGCGGTGTCTCTGATGGTATTGGGCCTTTGGCTGAACAGCCTGGTGAGTGAAACCGACCTGATCAATATCAGCCGGGGGCACGTCTCATCTCTGGCGGATAACCCACAGCGCTGGATGCTGTTAGGGTTCGTCCTGCTCAGCGGCATTCTGTTCGGTCAGCTCTGGTGCGGCTATCTGTGCCCGTTCGGGGCCTTGCAGGAGTTCATTTCTCGTTTGGGGCGCCGGCTGGACCTGCGTGCCTATGCACAACGTCCGCTGGAAATGCGCATGCGGTTTCTGAAGTTCGTGCTCTTGGGGCTGATGCTGTGTGCGGTGTGGATCACTGGGGAGAGTTCCTGGGCCGATTTCAATCCCATGCAGCATGCCTTTGGCACCCATCCCCTGGATTGGATGCTGCTGGTGCTGGCTCTCAGCCTGCTAGGGGCCCTGTTCTACTACCGCTTCTGGTGCCGTTATTTCTGTCCCTTTGGCGCCTTTCTGGCCTTGAGCAATAAGATTGCCCTGTTGCAAGGTTTTGCGCCCAAGCGGCGTTTCGAACACTGTGATCTGGGGGTGAAAGAGGATTACGACCTGGACTGCATTCGCTGCAACCGCTGTCTAAGCGGCAGGGATACACATATCGACAGGACGGGCTGATATCCAGGAAACGGCTAGAATTCAGATATGAACCAGTATTCGATCCGTCTGCTGCGGCGTGATGCCCGTTTCATCTCTTTGGTGCTGCTGAACCTGCTCGCACTGGCTCTCTATCTGGGCCAGGGCGCACTGGGTGTAGACGATACGGGCAAGGCCTGGCGGAAAATCGACATCCAGGCCATCCAGCGCCTGCTGGATGCCGGTGAATTGAGTGATAGAGAGGCCCTCTGGTATCACCAGACCGGGCCCGACGAGCCGTCGATCCGGGCCGGGAGGTAACCCCGATGGGTGAGGTGAGCTGCGAACTCTGTCCCCGGGCCTGTGTCATCCCCGATGGGATGGCGGGGGATTGCCGGGTGCGGGTGAATCTGGGCGGCAAGCTGCGGGCGACCACCTATGGCCGGCCCTCCGCCCTGCATATCGACCCTATGGAGAAAAAACCCCTGTACCATTTCCATCCGGCAACGCAGGTGTTCTCCGTGGCTACCGCCGGGTGCAATCTGCACTGTCTCAATTGCCAGAACTGGCAGTTGTCCCAGCGTGGCGGCGAGGAAATGGAAAACATCATCCGGCTCGATCCGCCGGAATTGGTGAAACTGGCCCGGGAGCGGGGCTGCGAGTCCATCGCCTATACCTATTCCGACCCCATCGTATTTTACGAATACGTCTACGACAGTGCCGAACTGGCCCATGAGCAGGGTCTGCACAATGTTTTCGTCACCGCCGCCTATATCAACGAAAAACCCCTGCGCCACTTGTGCCGGGTGCTGGACGCCAGCAATGCGGATCTGAAGGCCTTCGATGACGGTTTCTACCGCAGGACCAACGGCGGAAGCCTGAAACCGGTGCTCAAGGCCCTGGTCACCATGCGTGAAGAAGGGGTATGGCTGGAGGTCACCAACCTGTTGATTCCCACCCTGAATGACGATCTGGCCATGGTGCGGCGCATGGCGCGCTGGATGGTGGCGGAACTGGGGGAGGGCACGCCCCTGCACTTCAGCCGTTTTCAACCCATGTACCGCATGCGCAATCTGCCGCCCACCTCCACCGAGACCCTGGAACGGGCACGCAAAGAGGCCTTGGACGCCGGTTTGCAGTATGTCTACATAGGCAACCTGTTCGGACACGAGGCAGAGTCCACTATCTGCCCCCGCGACGGGACCGTACTGATTCGCCGCACCGGATACCATATCGAAGAAAATCACCTGAGTTCGGACGGGCGCTGTCCCGTGTGCCATGAAATCATACCCGGAGTCTGGCTATGAAACTGCCGAAACTGAGTTTTCCTGTGACCCGGCGGCGGACAATCGGTCTGCTGGCTGTCCTGGGCCTGCCATTGTTTTCGTCAGTGGAGAAGGGCAAGGCCGATAGGCTGTCAGCTAAGGAGGCGGACTTTTATAGCAAGCGTTGAATACACTGGGCCTTTACCGAGTGCCGCGGTGGGTAATACCGCCCGTCCGCTGTGTACATATGTCAGAGACTGAATCGAGGTGATGACCCGGCAACTTTAGGTGCATTAATCGGGTGCAGATCCTCACAACGGATTGTAGGTCAATAATTTAACACTGGTCGGAACATCATGTTGCAAGGGAGGGGGTATGAACATAAGCGTTTTCGCATGCATTTTCTGTATTGCCGTCTGCGCTGGGGCATGGGCTGAGGAAGCGAACCGGGTACGCCCGGCGGCCGTCGCCGGTTCCTGGTATCCGGGTGATGCCGAAGAGCTGAAAAACACTGTGGACGGACTGCTGGCCGGAGAGGCAAAAAACCTGCCCGGTCCGGTGCATGCCCTGATATCCCCCCACGCCGGTTACCTGTACAGCGGGGCCGCGGCAGCGTACGGTTATCGGCAGATTCGCGGCAGGGCTTATTCCCGCGTGCTGGTGCTGGGGCCCGCCCACCGGAGCCGTTTTCGCGGTCTGTCCATTGCCGATGTGAGCCATTACGAGACTCCATTGGGGCGGATACCCCTGGACCTGGATGCGGTGGCCCTATTGCGGCAATCCCCCCTGGTTTCCGCCGATCCGCACGCCCATCGGCGGGAACACAGCATCGAGATGCAATTGCCCCTGCTGCAAGCCACACTGCAATCCGGCTGGAAACTGCTGCCTGTGCTGGTGGGAGACATGAGTGACGGGGACTATATCCAGGCAGCGGAAATATTGAGGCCTCTGCTGGGTGCCGATACCCTGCTGGTGGCCTCCAGCGATTTCACCCACTATGGCCCGCGTTACGCCTATGAGCCCTTTCCATACGACAAGACCACGCCGGACAGGATCAAGGCGCTGGACCTGGGCGCCCTGGAGAGGATTCTGGCACGGGATGCGGCTGGTCTGCTGCGTTATCAGGCGCAGACCGGCATCACTATCTGCGGCTACCGGCCCATTGCCCTGCTGCTGCGCCTGTTGGGTGAGGACACTCAGGGATATCTGTTGAGACAGACCAGCTCCGGTGAATTGACCGGCGACTACAGGAACTCGGTCAGCTATCTGAGTATTCTGTTCACCGGACATGTGATGGCGGAGGAGGAGAATCAAGAGACGGCCGGTCTGCCCCGGGCGCGGCTGAGGCAATTGCACCAGATCGCCTCAGCCGCGGTGGAGGCAGGGGCAAAACCACACGAGCGCGTGCCCATGCAGCGCCTGGAACGCCTGATGGCGGCGGTGCCTCCAGATCTGAAAGCCCGGTCCGGGGCCTTCGTCACCCTCAAGAAAGAGGGACGTTTGCGCGGTTGCATCGGGTATATCCGGCCGCACAAGCCCCTCTACCAGGCAGTGGCGGAAAACGGCATCAACGCGGCGCTGCGCGATCACCGTTTTTCGCCCCTGACACCTGGGGAGCTGGATGGGCTGGAGGTGGAAGTGAGTGTGTTGACGCCGCCGCAAACAGTGGACTCTCACTTGGACTTCGACGTGGGAGAAGAGGGCATCATCCTGGAGAAGAACGGCCGCAGCGCCGTGTTCCTGCCCGAAGTGGCGGTGGAGCAGGGCTGGGACCGGGAGCAGACCCTGACCCGTTTGTCACAAAAGGCAGGTCTCCCACCCGATGCCTGGCGGCAGGGGGCGAGTTTCAAGACCTTCCGCTCGATTAAATACAGCGCGCCCTGGACTGGCGGTGAGGACTAAGCCAGATTGATGCGTGTATTGCGGATTTCACCGCTGGTGTCTATCACCAGGGATTCGATCTCCGGCAGACGGCTCAGGATATAACCTGCCATGAGTCGTCCGAGTTTGTGGTTTTCTTTTTCCAGGGAGGTCATCAGCTTGTCGGCCGCGATGCGGCAGCGGTCCTGCCGGCCGGGGTTTTCCACCCACTCCCGGCCCATCTGCCAGCCCTTGTCCATGTCCCTGTCCATTTGTGCGAAGAACTCCAATGCCTCTTCGATAAAGCCCTCGGGTACGTTCAGTTCGAAGAATTGATCGTCGATATACACCTTCAGGATCATAATGCCTCTCTCGCTGGTTGCTGACAGAGTATTCTAGCAGAGGCGGCTTACTGTTAAATGTGGTCAACACTCGACTGGATGACGTGTTTGGTGACAATTAACTTGACCGGTCGACGACAACTATCTTGGCCGCTTTTCCGGGCTAAGGTAGCCGACATTTGCAAAGCGAGAAAGCGAACGAATGTTGGGCAAACACATCACCCAACAACAGGTCAAGTTATATATGTCACACAGAAAACAAGGCGAGCGGCAGGCGTCGGCCAGCGCGAAGGCCGGCGTATCGCAACGAACGGGGCGGTGTATCGAAGCAGGCCAACTCAACCCATTGGAGAGCCAGGAGCGCTGGGCGCGGTTAAAGGGCAACTCCTCCCGGTCCATGGCAAAAAAGAAACGCAAGCCAAAGCCGGCCATGCAGGCACTTGATCTGCGTTGTATGGACGCAGAGGTGTATCCGGAATTCGTCACACAGGCCGTTAACTGCCACGAACGGTGGGGAACAGTCAATCCTGACGGGATGGGTATGGCGGCAGTGACGCCAGCCTCGAATCAACAAGCGGAAGGCCGACGGTAAAGTGGTAGATCGCTTGCAGGCTTTTTTCCATAATGCCGAGCATGTCGTGGACTGCATCATCAAAGAAACAGCCAATGCCGGTGCCACGCATGCCAATCGCTTCCGCTTCCAGGTAAAGTGACTGGCCTATCATGCCTGCCTCCCAATACAGCTCGTTGTAGCGCCAGGGGAAGTCGCTCACGGATTCGAACTCAGCGAGCATGGAGAGGGAAAAGCTGCTGTCTCCGGCAATGTCCTGATGGCATCCCAGATGCATGGCTGCCTGCTTCGCATCGGTCCGCGCCAGGCAATAAAAGGGTAGGTGGGGCGGTGCCACAGGTACGGGTTTCCATAACCAATCATCCCGCATCAGTCTTTTGAGTTTCTCCACCATTGTGTGTCGTCTGGCCAGAAAATATATCCCTGGCTGGAGTCCATGCACCTTGTGGATGAAGAGTATCAGGTGGATCTTCGGCTGCCAGGTTTGAGCATTCCAGGGAGGAAATCCACTGCGTGGCAGCAGCCGGTCCATCAGTCGAAAGAAGTCCTCAGTCTGCATCACGCCGGCTGGGTCAAAGGCCTGTGCAGAGCGACGGCGAAGGAATATCTCCAAGGCACTGAGCCGCGAGTTTGCATGGTCTGCGGCGGGAGTCGGGACCGGCCAGGCAGCCGCATCATTTGTTTGCTTGATTCCGGCCGGCCGCCGCGTTGCCTCGCTCACTTCGGCGATTATCGGCCAGTCATACAGATGGCGCTGGTCCAGTTTGTTAGCGTGGCCGTGCCATTCGCCTTCGGCTGTGGTTTTCAATAGAGGTGCCATGGCGATATCCGGCGTTTCGCTTATTGGATGTATGCATGCCAGCAGATCCCCGTGTTCCACCTCGTCAGAATGGAAATCGTCCTGGCGGTCGAGCCCCAGCAGCTTGAACAGGGCATCGCTACCGATTTCCACAAGCGGGGTTGCCCTGCAGCCGAGGGTCGCGGCGGCGAAGTCCAATGCCGCAAGGGCATGGCCCAGATCAAGCTGGCAATAGCGATAGGCCCGTTCACCATACTTCCAGGCCTCCCGCCAATGCACGGAACTGAAACCGCATAACAGCATGGGACCATTCAATCCGGATCCAGAGCGGTATTGGCAGCGCAGTTCCAGGGCATGGCGGTCGGCTCGATAGTGATACAGGCCGTCATCGAGGCCCGGCATGCCGACCAGAATCAAATAAGTTTCTGTGGGATGCAGGTTGCCGCTGGAGGGATTGCAACGCAGGGACCAGCGCGAGCTGCCGTATTGTTTCCATGTGGATATTGCCAGGGAGAACTGAAGCAGCTGGGACAGGGTCGTGGTGCTCCATGGCTGAAAGACCCTCGACTGCCCAGTAAAGAGGCTTGCATAGGTCGGACCTTGATCGCTGGGCAGTAAAGGTAATTCGTACAACGGGTTCCCGATGAAACACCGGAATGAATCGGGCTGGGCGTTCCAGTCTATGTTCTCCGGTCCTAGGGCGTACCTTTGAAAATGATGCTTGGTCCTTTCGTGGTAGACAGGCGGCGCGCGAAAAATCGCGCTTTAGAGTTGCGAGAATCATAGTGCATTGTGCTGTTGGCTGTATCAACAAGTGTGTTGATTATAAGCGGCGCTCTTGCGTCATGATCACTTCGCCAAGCATCTGAGCGATGGGCGGCACTATCGAGTTACCCAGGGCTTTCAACCGCCCTGCAATTTCGTCCAGTCCAGGGGATACAGCATCGCCCACTCGTAGATACGGGGGAATGCCGAAATATCGACGCCCCAGAGTTTGAGCAGGTAAGTGAACTGCATTTGATGGCCATTCTTCACATTCCGATAAACTGTCCGGGCGGAGAATTTGAGATTCCACCCGTCCGATGCATTGGGCGTGGGCCAGTATCCAGACCCGATCCCGACGGTGTGGGGCACCAACGGCGGCAGCGGGAATACAATGCCACTGCGCATCAAACCCGAGCGAGGCCAGGTCGGCGAGCACCGTTTCGAGTCCGAGGGCACGCAGATTCGATACGTTTTCCACGATGACCCATCGGGGCTCAATCTCCTCAACCAGTCTTGCGAACTCCGACCAGAGCCCCGAGCGCTCGCCCGACAGGCCGGCCTGTCTGCCTGATGTACTGATGTCCTGGCAGGGAAAGCCGCCGCAGATGACTTGCACTTCGATTCCGGCTTGTTGCAGTGTGGCATGGGATAGCTCCTTGATATCTGGAAAGACCGGCACGTTCGGCCAATGCTGATTGAGGATCTGCCGGCAGAAGGGTTCGATCTCGCAAAATGCGCGGGTCGTCAGTCCGGCCGCTTCCAGCCCCAGTGCAAAGCCGCCGATGCCGCTAAACAGATCCAGGACCCCGAGTGTTCGTTCTCCCACGGGCTGACACCTCTGTTGATGTCGCTCGCGGGCGATCCGGTTCGGGGCTCCCGGCCCTCAGTTGATTGAGCGTGCCGCAACGCGGGCACTTGATTTCCAGGTGCTTGTATTGCCCCCTGGCAAGCAGTTTGCTGCATATCCCACAACGGATATCTATCACGTGAGCCTCTCCGATAAAGCATGGTAGGCTCCCTCGGGCAGTGTGCACTGCGGGGGAGCCTCGGTTGGCTCACAGGGTATACGCCTGTGGGTTGACGGCCGTCAGGGTGTTACAGCACCCAGGCGGTCGCTTCCTCTTTGTTCCTAGGTCTTGTTACGGCCCCTGCCGGGTCCGGGTGGACCGCCACCCCCTCGTGCGCTGTACCAGCAGCCGAAGAGCATCGCGCCAGACACGACTAAAATCACCTGCATGGCGAAGATTCAGGGCCGCGATCTCGCCCTCGCTCATGTCATCGAACCATTGCGCGAACGTGCGCGTGGTGCAACCGACGCGCATGTGCCGGTCGAAAATCCATAGGGGATAGATCCCGGTGTGTACCTGGATGGGCTCCCGGGTGGTCTGTACGCCGTCGATAATGGCGCTGCGCAGTTGCGCGCCTTCCAGACAGAACTCGTCCAGGATGGCGGCAGTGAGATCGGCATGGCGCAGGTCGGCGCCATTGAGCCGGGCCTTGCTCAGATTGGCGCCGCTGAGATCGGCGTAGCGCAGATTGACGCCGCACAGGTTGATGCCCGAAAGATCGGTATCTTTCAAATTGATCCGGGCCAAGCCCATGCCGTTACGGCTGGCCGCCTGTACCGCCTGGCGGGCGTGTTCGCCAGGAAACTTCCCCAGGGTCTTGCCAGTGGTCGTGGTGAGCGTGATCATGCCGATAGCCTGAGAAAGTCGATCTTGGTCCAGCCGTCCCCGGAATGGACGATTTCCAGCACCACCTGGGTGATGTGTGTCAGGTCCACGCCGGTATAGTCTGCCAGCGCAATCTCCAGGGTGTAGGGACCCGGTGGCGATGCCGCATTGATGATGGCGGTTGCATGGCCATCATTGCCGATGTCGTCAAACAGGCTGAGCGTGAGGGTATTCTGGCTGTACGTGCCACCGCGCTCATAATCCTTGACGCCGATAACGAAACGGCTGCCGCAGGCGCTCAGATCGATGGGCTGCGCCGCCGTCCAGGTCGCCTCGCCGCCGGTGGCCGACATCAGTCAGGCACCGTAATCACGTTTTCGGATACGGCCACGAAGACGCCGTTCAGCACATAGCCCGTGCCGCCGAAGTCAGCACCGCCCGTCTCGCGGGTGGTCCAGGGCAAGGCAAAACCCACCGAGGTGCCCGTTGCCTGATCGATATCGAACTCGTCGATGACCGGACAGCCGGACACCGCCTCTTCCGGCTCCACGGGAACCATGGGCAATACCGCGCTCAGTAACACTGAGCCTGCCACATCCACGCCCCGGACCCGGACCCGCCGCCTGGGCGCCGACAGTGTGCGGGTGATCATGACACCACCACCTCCATCGATCGGGCCTGGTGCCCGATGGCCTCGATGCGCAGCACATGCCGGCCGGGCGATACATCGGTGAACTGCACATGGCCTGTCGAGCTGGCGGTGCGGGTGAGCGTATTGTCCAGGGTGACGCGGGCGCCGGGCAGCGGTTCGCCGCCGTCGTCGGTGATCAGCCAGGTGGCGATGGTGTCCTGATACTCGTAGATCAAAGGCGCGGCCGCCTCGGCCTGCACGCCCTGGCTGGTGCGTTGCAGTATAACGGCGGGCGCCGCCCCGTACGGGGCCTCCAACGCCAGTTTCAGGCCTGTGGCAAGCCAGTCGCGGCCGGTGGCGTATCCGGCGGCAATGGGGCTGAAGGCATGGTCGATGGCCACTTTATCGCCGATCACGGCCCAACCGACGGGGGCGGCGGCGCTGATGCGCCACAGCGGCCGGGCATAATAAGCCAGCCAGCGCTCGCCGTGTGCCAGGGCGGCGCGGGCGTCGTGAATCCAGCCCAGTTGCAGGCGCTTGACGATCTCCCCGTAGCGTTCAACCGCCGAGGGGGCGCTCAGGCGCAGCGTGGCCCGGTAGTCACGCACCGACCAGTCATAGTCATAGGCGATTTCCAGCACCGTTGCCAGATCGGCGGCGCTGCATTCCGCACTCATGCGCGGGGCGTGTTGCGTGGTAATCTCCGCCACGGGCTCGGCGGCCAGCGGCGGCCAGGGGGCAGCCCAGCCCGGCAGATCCCGGGACCAGGCCAGACCACAGGCCTGCGTCAGGCGATCCAGCCAGGTCTGGATCGACAGGGTGTGATCATCGATCAGCCCGCCGGTGCGCAGGCCCGTGGACTGACACCAGGCGCGCAGATCATCCAACTCGGCCTGGGCGATCGGGTAGCCGCCGATCTGCGAGAGCAGATACCAGATCTGCAGGTCGGGGCGGTCCAGGGCCTGGCCGGTGTGCGGGTGCAACTCGCCGCGCAGACTCACACGCAGAGTGCTCGGGTCTTCGATCTGCTCCTGGGTCTCCAGCACGGCCACGGCATGTCCGCTGTGGTCGCTTGCCTGTTGCAGCGCCCAAGTGCTGATCTCCCGCCCTTCATACTCCACGCGGTCCACGCCGCCGATCACCCCGTCAGACAATAACCACAGATGTCCACTGGGGTCATGGCGCACGGGCGAGAGCGTGACCGGACCCAGGGCACGCGGCAGCGAAGTCACCTCGGTGAATTCACCCAGGTCGGCGCTGGTGCGCAGAGGGACGGGGGCGGTCAGGCGGACAATGGCCACGGCCTAGGCCTGTATGTCCAGTTTGATAACCGGCCCGCAGGTGACCCGCGAGACCACGCCGCGCCACACCTCGGTACTGTCGGCGTGCAGAGAGGCTTCGGCCAGCAGAGGGGCGTCGGCGAACAGGCCGGTCAAGGCGCCGTCGGTATTATCCAGGGTAGCGCCCGCATGGGGCGTCTGGCCGGCGTTGATACGCAACTCGCTGCGAATGCCGTCCAGGCGGATCAGCCGGGGATAGGCGACATCCACCGCCGGGCGGAGGCCTTTATAATAGGCCACCGGCGGCTGGGTGTGGACCACCAGGGCTAGATCAGCCACGGCGCCAGCTCCAGGCGAAGACGGTATTTGCGATCAGCGGGGTCCGTGTCCTCGTAGTGGCCCAGTTCCTCCAGCTCGACCTGGTCGGGCAGGGCCACCAGGGCCGCCTCGGCGGGGATGTGCATGTTGGGGATGAATACCGCCGGGCGTGATCCAGCCGCCTTGTGCGCGTCTATCGCGGCCAGCAGGTCATCCATGTGCTCCTGGTAGATCGTCTGGAAGGGCCAGTCCAGCTCGTAACCCCAGCCGCTGCCAACAGGCAGCCCGCCGGGGTTCAGGCTCTCGCCGCGCTGCACCGACCACTGGCGGCGGCGTACCTGTAGGCTCGCCATCTGGGCCTGAGGGTGTTCACCGACGCGCGGCGCCAGGGAGAGGCCCTCGCCGGCCCAGCGCCAATGGATGAGGCCGCCGCCGGCGCCGCTGATCGTCCAGGTCAGGGTCGGATTGATCAGCGCAGTGGCCAGACACAGCAGCATCGGCCCTTCCCGCCAGGGCAAGGTCTCGTTCAGGCCGGCGCCGTCGCTGACCTGCACCACGGCCCCCTCGGCCAGCTCGTGCCAGAGCAGACCGAGCGTGTCCACCGTGCCGGTGATCTGATCGGTAATGACCGTCCCGACGCCGTCCCAACCCATGACCTCATCTGACGGACTGGCCGAGTGATCCAGCGCATAGGGCTGGATCACATCCCAGGCCGCGCTATCATCGGCCACGTAGGCCGGACAGGCCCCCGGTTCCCAGGCCACCGACAGCCCATCGGGCAGGCTGCCGCTGGCGCCGATGTCGAAGGGGCCGTTCCAGGCCCCGCCATCCTGGCGCCATTGCCAGGCGTCGGCGGACACGCAGAAGGTCCATCGATCACCCACCTGGTGGGCGATGCCGCCAGGGTTGAGGCGGAATGTCACGTCGCCGTCGTTGTACAGGTTTGGGACGGTCAGGTTCTGCACATAGTTGGCGCCGATCCCATCGACGGAGCGGTGCACGCGCCAGGTGTGCTGGTCGTTGCCGGTCACGCCGCCGGACAGATACAGAGACGCGGCGGCCAGGGTGGCCATGTGCAGGCGGTCGCCCACCAGGTAGGTGGCGGGCCAGCCGGCGTCGCCGATGTGTATGGTGACCGCATCGCCCGCCACCAGGTCACCTGTACACTCCACCTTGATGACGAAGCCGAATTCGTGGGTGGGTTGGTAGGGGTCGGTGGCATCCGGGTCGCTGGAGCGGATGATCGACACATATTCGCGATTCGTGAATGCCGGCATATACGCATAGCCTTCCGGCACCCACCAGTATGTATCTCCGGGATCTTGCCAGCAGGAACCACCCGGGTTCGTCCCTGTTCCGCTGGCACGGTTAAAATCCGGCACGATCTCCGCCTGGGCCAGCACATAATCGGCCTGGGCGCCGTAGCGATTGACGAAGTCGTCTACCGAGAAGCTGATGCCGCTGCTGGCCTGGGCCGGGTCGTTGATATCGGCGTTGCTCCAAAAGGGCAGACTGCCCAGCGACATCCACAGCACAGAACCATCGCTGACTAAACTGCCGAAAGAGCCACCTCCTGGCTCAATGCTAGGCTGAGTGGCGCCGATATTTTCAGATGTGCCGCCATCCACACAAACTAAAATAGTAGTGGAGTAGGGATCACTGGTGGACGTTGATCCCGTCCACAGAGTACTGCGCACCAAATCACCCCGGGAGTAAGCGGTAGTACCCGCCCACAGAGGAACGGCCTCGATATCCGTGTAATCGGTCTCGATGGCCTCCAGCGCCGTCAAGTCGGTGTCGATGGCCGAGAGCAGGTCGTCGAACTCATGCTCGGGTATCTTGCCGATGCACTCCCAGGTGATACCGTTGTCCACGACGGTGGCACCCAGCGTGGTGGGCCAGACGGGGGCGGAGGCACCGGTGGTGCCGGCGCCCTGCGCACGATACTTGTAGCCGTTGCGGGGTGCGGGCTCGCGCACCTCGTCCACGCTGATCGAGGCGGCGGCCGCCCAGGCGGTCCAGCTGCGGATACCGTCGCCGTAAAGGCGGGCCAGGGCGGCGAGTAGGATGTTGCGAATGGCGTCAGCCAGGCCGATATCGTGGGTGGCGCTGCGTAGTTCAGCGTTGCTGCTGAGCTGCGTATTGGCCGCCACGAAGTCGGCATGCCACTGCTGTACGTCCCGTAGTCTCACCGCATGGCCGGTTGCCATGGCGTTGCTCACATCGTCGTCCTCCTCGGTGGCGTCCAGGCCCAGACATTGCTCTGATTGGGCCAGGCGTATCCAGTCGGTGCCCTCGCAGGCGCACTCGTTGCTGGGGCGTTCGGTGTAGATGTATTTAATCGCCTTGTCTTCGGCATTCGGCCCCAGACGCAGGCGGTCGACGCAGATGGGCGGGTTGTCGCCGGAGCGCGGCCCATACTGCAGTGTCGAGCTGATGTCCCCGCGCGGTTCGCCGTAGCCGTCGGGCAGGCGCGTCGGGATGCGCAAGCTGAACTTACCCGTCGGATGGGTATAGGCCTCGCCGGTTCGCAGCACGCCCAGGTCGCCGGATACACTGCCCTTGAGCGTCCACAACTCCTGGCCGATGCCGCCGCCGCTCTGGCGGGTGTTGGCGTAACAGCGGGCGGTGACGATCTCTGTAGAAGCGTTCGCACCTGCGCTATGGTTGATATAACCGCGCGCGTGGGCGCTGCCTTCGCCTGATGTCCAATCGACGCGGGCATCGGAGCGGGTGCGAAGATCCAGCACAGCGGCGAGGTTGTCCGCCGTGGCGGTCTCGGAGATGATGCCGTCCACTTCCACCAGGGCCGAGGCCGCGCGGATCTTGGAGAGCAGGTCGTACAGGGTGATCACGCTGGTGTAGGTCTCGGGCGTGGCGCCGTCGGTCAGCGTGCAGACACGGCTGCCGGTGACCTCATACACCCGCTCGCCGGCGCGGTATTCGCGGGCGATGGCGGGCAGAAAGCGGTATTTCCATTGCCCGTCCTCGTAGACCTTCCACTGGCGGTAGATCACCGAACGGTCATCGCCGATCACCAGGCGCTTGGCCCCTGTGGGTATCTGCTCGCCGAACTGCACGGCGGTGTCCCAGTCCCAGCCGGGGCCGGTGGCCTCGGTGGTGTCCTTGGCCAGGGGTTCGAGCAGGGAAAAGTCGGTGGCGGTGAACACCAGTCCGGACTGATCCACGCTCAGGCGGATGCTGTTGCCGAGCGCCCCGGCGGCCTGGGCCACCAGCTTGACGCCCTCGATGTCCACGAAGGCGGCGGCGGTCTCGGTGCCGGTGTCGATGAGTTCAATGGTATAGGTCTGGCTGGTGGCGCCGGCCAGGGCCGTATGATCGGACAAGGTGCCGGTGCCCACGCCCGAGGGCACCGGGGTGGAGACCCCCGGCGTGCCGCCGCCGGCCAATACCTCGACTTCGATCTGCGTATCGTCCGCCCCGGTATACGGCCCGGACAAGCGAGGGCGGCCATTGCCGGCGCGGCTGGCGGCGGTCTTGCGCACCGCACTGGCCGGACGCGGATGGGTGGCTGAGGATATGGCGCTGGCCAGCAGATTGCGGTCCTGGGTCAGCAGGCGATGGATACTCACCTCAGCGGCTCCGCTCGGCGATCCGGTCGAGTTCGTCGCGCACCACCCGGCCCAGCTCGATGCCGTCGAGCTGTACCACGGCCGGTGCGGTACTGACCCGTTCCATCAGCCGGGCGACCGGCATGAGTACATCGGCGATATGTTGGCCGACCTGCTCGATATCGGCGGGTTCGATGCGCGCGGGCAGCAGAGTATCGGGGCGCGAGGTAACCGCTCCGGGGCCGGTGAGCGGCGCGGGACCACGCACAGTCCCTGGCACGTCCGCAGGACCTTGGGGCGTGCCGGCGCCGGTCGCGGCGGGGCCTGCACCCTGCTCGGCCACTTGTTGCTCGGCGATGCGCTGCAGGTTGCGCTGGTGTTCCTGCTCGCGCAACGCGATGGCCCGGCGCAGCGCGGCCTCGGCTTCCGCATCGTGAGCGGCCTGGGCGGCGGCGAGCTGTTCCTGCAGCTCGGCCCGCAGCCGGGTGTAGCGGATGGCCTCGATCTCGCGGGCGTTACCGTTGGCGTCGGAGGCCTCCAGCGCCGAGGCCAGGGCATCGACGGCACTGGCGCGCAGCGCCTCGGTGCGGGCCTTGGCATCGGCCAGGGCGGCGCGCAGGCCGTCCAGGCGCTCCTGGCCCAGCTCCTTCACCGCCAGCGTGCCCTGCCCGGCGGCGATGGTCATCTCCGCCTGGGTGGCGGTGCCGGCGCGGATGCGCGCGGTGAGGTTATCCACACTGGCGTGCAGGTCGTCGTAGCGGGCCTTCACCCGGTTGAACTCGCGATCGCTGAGCACCGTCCACCAGTCCTTGATGGTCTTCACGTCGCGCAGCCTGGCATCGAACAACTCCAGGGCGGCCTCGGACAACTTGGCGTAGTTCTGGCGCACGATGGCGGTCAGATTGATGAAGGTGCTGATCTGTTTGTTTTCTTCGGCTTGGGCTTCGGCAACAGCCTTTTTTGCTTCGGCATCTTCCCGTGCTTCCATTGCTGCACGTTGCCTTGCTGCTGTGTCCTTATCTCTCTCTACACGTGCCTTTGCAGAGGCCAGAATATCTTTTTCCCAAGCATCAATGCTTTTCTCTACGGATTCGCTGGTCCAGTCCAGCGCCTTGCCGGCGTCCTCGGCAGCCTCCTTGACCCCCTCCAGAACCGGGGCGATGCCCGCGCTGGTATCGGCGAACGCCTGCACGCCGTTGGCGTCCACGCTCACCTTGATGCGCTTGTGCTTGATGTCGTCCAGGCTGATACCGGCCTGCTCGGCCGCCCGGGCCACCTTGTCGAGGTCCTTGGCCGCCTCGTCGGCGGGCGCCGAGATATTCTCCCGGGCGGCCTTTTTCCACTCGCGGGCTTGGTCCATCAGCGACTTCAGGCCGGTCTCCGGCTGCTTCATCGCCTGGCGGAGATGGCCGAACGCCGCCTGTATGTCCTTGCCGTCTTCGCGCAGGGCCGTCAGATAGGCCTTGCTGACCTGGGCCACGCTCTCGGAGACCTTGCGGGCCTCTTCGGCCCACTGGTCCGCGCCGAGAAAATCCAGCGTCTCGGCAACGGCGGAGGTCACGCCGGAGAGAAACCCCGCCACCAGGCCGGCGGTGGCGTTGAAGGCGGCGCTCAGACCGTTGACGGCCAGGCGCACGCCGCCCACCAGCCCGTCGAAGATCCGCGCGGCGGTCTGCACGTGACTGCCGATGCTCAGCACCGCCTCGCCGATCCGATCACCCCATTCCTTGGCCTTGCCGCTTTTTACCGCGTATTCAATGAGCAGTTGAACGTCCTGTAAACCGGCTTTGAGGCTGTCGAACAGGCCGCCGGACATCAGGTCGTTGACGCCCTTGCGCATAAACTTCATCAGATTGGTCCACACACCCCGGAAGGTGGTGGCCTGGGCCTCCAACTGGCCGGCGAACTGCACATTGCCGATGCTCTGCAGATAGGCCTCGATGGCGGCGGCGTCTTTCGCCACCGCGGTGCTCACGCCCTGGAAGGTGAATTTGACCTTGTCGCCTTCCTGGCGCGTCTTGATGCCGAACTCCTTCAGGCGCTCGAACTCCAGGGTGACGGCATCGGCCACCGCCTCGACGAAGTCGTCCAGGTCCTTGCCCATGGCCTTGGCGGTGTTGCCGTAGCTGATAATGGCCCGGCGGCCGGGCTCCAGGCCCAGGTTTTTGAGCCGGATGAAGGCGTTGGCCACCTGCGTGGTGGTCAGGGGTATCTGGCTGCTGTCGCCCAGCCGACGGATCTGCGCCCAGGCCTTTTCGTATTCTTCCACCGAGCCGGTGGCCGAGCGCACCCGGGTCTGCAGCACCTCCACATCAGCGGCGACATCCACCCCCTTGAGCAACCCCAGGGAGGCGGCGGCACCGGCAATGGCGCCCTTGAGCGAGAAAAAGCCCCGAGAGAGCGCGGCCAGGCCCCGGCGCGGCGCGCTCAGGGCCGTGTCCATGCCTCTGCCTAGGCGGCGGACGACAGGCAGTGCGGCATCTTTCGCACGAATGATAAGGCTGAGTAGGAGGTTTTGGCTGGCCATGAGTGCTAAACTTTTAGTGCATTGAAAAGGAGCCCGCCCCCATGAACACCCCCGCCATGCTCACCGCCTGCCTCGCCCTGTTGTGCGCCCCGGTCCAGTCCGCGCAGCTGTACCGCTGCACGGTCGATGGCGCAACCGGTTTTTCGGACAGACCCTGCGGCAACGATGCCCAGGTGATCGAGGTGAAACCGCAGGGCTCGCAGTTGACCGACGCCGAGGCGGCGGAGATCAACCGCAAGCGAATGTCGCAAGCCTGGGCGGACGAACGTGAACGTTCCAAGATGCGGCATGAGGCCTACCTCCAGGAACAGAAACACATGGTGCAGAGAGTAAAAGACCGTTACCGCGCCATTGAAGAAGGCCGCGCCGAGGCACGCGATGAACGGGCCGTCCGGGCGCTGGAGCGCATGAGCCGATACCGCTATTGATCCCTTGTGGGTCTGTTGCATGGGGGCGTGTCCTCGCGTGAAGTGGATGAAGGCCTTGCGGCACGCCTGAAAGTATCCGGCCCCCATCAGGGGGCCGTGTCCGCTTTGTCACTGTTTGTTGAAAACCCGGCCGGTGCGGCCTGGCCGTGCGGGCATCAGCCCTTGATGACATCGCGCTTGCGCAGCTTCTCCCGGGCCTTTGCGGTCACCTGGGCCGTGTCGCCAATTTTGTAATCCTTGCCGCCGTGGCGGTGCGCCTTGGTGAAGGTGACATCAAACAGCTCTGCCGAGGGTTGTGTCTTTCCGGTCATGCGGGTTCTCCTGGCTCAATGGTTGGGGTTGGATCAGGCGCCGAGGTAATGAATCAGGCCCACGGCGGACGCATCGAGCGGATCGAGGCTTTCCTCCATCTTGCCGGTCAGCCCGGCGACCACGTGCTGATTGGCCATCAGGTCCAGGTTGCTGGTGGGGCGCAGCTTGATGCGCCAGGCCTCGAAGATGATCTTCTCGCCGTCGTGCAGGTTGACGCCCACCAGGCGCATCCAGCGGTTGACGTTGGTCGCGGTGGAAATGGACACGGACTTGCCGGCGATGGCCGCATGGCTGTAATCACCTTCAACCACCGCGGCGGCCTGGGCCGTGAGCGCCCGGTACATACCGGACACGTATTCGATATCGAAGTCGGTACCCAGCGTCAGGGCCGCGCCGGCGGGGGCGATATTGAAGGCGGGGCTGGCGCCGATCTGCCGGTGCGGCAACTCCACCCAGCGGTCGAGCACGCCGGTAATGGGCTCGTCGGTCACGCTGCCGCTGGCCTGGGTCAGGGCCGCGACGGCGCCGAGCATGATCATGGCCATCACCTCGGCGGGCAGGTCCATGGGGCTCAGCGCAATCTCGGTATCGCCCGGCAGAATAATGGAACTGCGCACCCGGCCATAGGCGGCGTTGCTCTTGCTCTTTTGCTCCACCGTCTCGGCGGAGGGGGTCACCGACAGGGCGTCGACCTCGAATTTCGGCAGCAGCGCCTCGCGCACGCCGGCACTGTCGATGGTGCCGATATACAGGTCGCCGGAAAGCAGTAAGGGTTTTTTGAGATCAAGCGCCATTGTGCGACTCCTTCAGTTATACGCCCGGCGCCTTGAAGGTCACCAGCCGCTCGGTTAGATAGTTCGGGTGTTTGAGTTCGATATCCGTGAGCGCGGCCTCAAAGGCGTGCATGGACTGCGCGCCCTCGCCCGCGTTGACCACAGAGCGCTCCGCCAGCATGCCGATCACCGCCATGTCCAGTGCATCGAGCATGGCAAGGCCGTCGCTGCCGTCGTCCGCGCCATCCGGATCACGCACCCCGCAGATGATCACCACGCCCTGTTCCAACAGCCGGTTGCGCCGCGGCTCGATGCGGTCGCGCCCGATCACCAGCGAGACAAAGGGCCAGTCCTGCGCGGTGCGCGGCTGGCGGTAGGCCACCACCACCCTGGGCACCGCCTGGCCGTGGGCCGCGGCCCAGTCCTGTAATTTCTGGTGGCCATCGAACCGGGCCTTGAGCGCCAGGGGGATGCCGAGACTCATCAGCCCCGCCCCACGCTCACGCTGCCGTAACCCACGCCCGGGGTCGCCAGGCCGAGGGCGGCGCGGGTCAGGCCGTTGAGCGCATCCCGGTACAACTGGCGGTAGTGGTTGGCCTTGTCTTTCAGCGGCCCGCCTTCGTCGGCCTGGCCCTTGGTGGCCCCCAGCGCCAGCGCGTAATAGGCGGCCAACTGGGTCAGCAGGGGCTGCGGCAGGCTCACGTCCGCCGGATCGATGCCGCGCGCGGTCAATTGGGCCTCCACCCAGGTGTCGGCGTTGACCAGGTCGGCCTCTTCCACGGCCACCACCGGATCGGTGCAATCGGCAAGCTGCGCATAGGTGGCCATCAGCCCAGCACCTCGGCGTAGGTGTCGCGCGCGGTTTGCAGCAGGGTGCGCCGGCGATTGACCAGATCGGCGAAAAAGAACGGCATCGGGTCCGTGCCCGGGTGATGCACGGCGCGGCGTATCACCATGCCGCCGCCGGAGGCGAAAAAGCGCAGCGCCTTGCGCCCTGGCCTGGGGCGGATGATATGGGGCCGGGTGCCATACTCCAGGTGTCCGGCGTGCCCCGCGTTGGCGTACACCTCGGCCCCGTCGGACAAGGGCCGCCAGCCGATGCCCTGCTCCGCCGCCCCGGTGCGCGGGGTAAAGCTGCGGCCCGCGCCGATCCAGTCGCCGATCATATCCACGTAATCCTCGGCCATGCGCTTGGCCGCCAGCACGCCGGCGCGCTCCAGGCGCTGCGGCGCGGCCGAGAGCACGGATTGGGCGTTGCCCGAGGTGTCGAAGCGGATAATCACTGGGTGGATTCACCATCGCCCGGGCAGTGCACCTCGAACCGTGCCCCGCCGGTGCGCCCGGCCACATGCTCGCGCACGCGCACCCGGACATAATCGGGCAGGAGGCAGTACCAGCGAAGCCCGGTCGTGAGCACGCGCTGGAAGAAAAAGGTGGAAAGGGACTTCAACATGGCTGGCTCCTAGGGAATGCGTTGAATCAGGCCGCCGATAATGCTCAGCGTCTGCTTCTGGGCCTCTTGGCCGGACAACGCCTCGGCTGTCACGGATACGCCGCAATCTTTGTCCACCGTGGCATTGACCCCCGGCACTTCGCGCCCCGAGGTGATGCTCACGCTACAGTCGCCGGCGGCGGTTTTTTGATAGGTGTAGGTGGCCATGCCGGCCCCGGCATACTGCGAGCCCGAAGGCAAAAGACCCGCGCAGCCGGTAGCGGCCAGGGCCGCGGCCAGCACGGTGAACAGACGAAGGTTTCTCATGTCTTCCTCCGCGTGGGTTTGGGCTGGGTCTTGGCTTCGGGCCCGGGTTTGGCTTCGGCCTCGGACTCGGGCCCGGGCTCCTGTGTAGGTGCATCCTTGCTGCCGCTGTTGGCGGCCGGTGCGTCCGTGCCGGCTCCACCCCCATGGAGCGATTCTGTTTGTTCCGCTTGTTCTGCCTCGGGCTCTTCGATGCCGCGCAGGTGGCCTTCACTCACGCGCTGCGCCAGGTACCCGGCCTGCGCTTCGGTGAGACTGAGCACGCCGTTGCGGTCCGCGATCACCAGGCCGTGCGGGGTGGAGATCATGCGATCGGGTGTTGTTTTCAGTCGTATCATCTGGGTCTCCTGGTGGAGTGGGCTTCACAAAGCGCCCCCGCGGTACGGAGACGCTTTAGGCTGCGCACTCCGGTCTTACTGCTGCAGGTTCTCGATCATGCCGTGGCCGTCGTACACATTGCGGATCTCCGCCGTGTACTCTCCCAGCAACCGCCTGGCCCACACATCAGCGCCCGGCAGGCGGGCATCCTCGTCCTGAAGGCCACGCCCCTGGAGCGGTTTCATCGTGATCCTGCCCGGGTCGAGAAGGCCGATCTTGGTCTTGGGGAAGTTGAGGTCCATCACGATGCGCTGGATGGTGCCCCCGGGCAGGTCGGAGACAAACCGGTACACCGCCCGTCCGGTGGATTGGTCCTCGCGCTCCACCACCACGTTATTGGCGTTGAACGCGGAGATCTTGCGCGCCTGATTGGTGTTGCAGGTCAGTACGCTGGGCCGTCCGCCCCGGGCATAGACCTGTTCCAGGGCATTGTTGAGCATCGTGTCGCTGATCGCGGCGGCAGCTGCGTCCACGCTCACCGCACCGCCGGAAGCGAGCATCTGCAGTATGCCGCCCATCTGCCCCGGGGTCGTGTCGGCCACGCGGGCCAGGCGGCGGCCATAGATCAGCGCCGTGTTCATGCGCCGTGCAATCACGCGGCTGTGATGCTCCACCGCATAGTTGAGCGCCGAGCCGACACCCCACTGCCGGACCGCCTCGTCGGACTTGGCCACCTTGGCGGTGGCGTCGAAGATTTCCGTATGGTTGTAGTTCGGGGTGGGCTGGCGGCCGCCATCGTCGCCCGGGTCCGTGCCCTTGTTGCGCGGACGGCTGACCACCCGCAATTCGGTGCCGTCGGGCAGGGCCACGGCGGTGGAGCCCGCGTGGCCGCGCGTGACGGTGAGGTCGTTGCCGGCCACGGCGGTCACCATCAGGGTCTCGTCCAGCTCCGGGGCGACGATCTGAAAACCCTCGCCGAACACCGTGCCGTCGGCCACGGCGATGGTGGTGACGACATTGGTGTGGGCGCCGTTGACCGTGGATTTCTCGGCGCCGATGCGGTCATCGAGCCATTCATACTTGTGAGCGGCTACCGGTTCGCCCATCTGCACCAGGGAAATCAGTGCGGGCTCCTCGGCGCTGACCACTTGGAGCACGTCCGACAGATCACGGACGGTTTGTTGATACTCGTACATTATTTATCCCCCTTGCTCTTGGCGGCGAGCATGCCCTGCACGTCGCCTTTCTTGGTGGCGTCGGCCAGATCCGCCTGGGTTTCGCCCGTCTCGCCTCCGGCCCCGGACCCGCTGCCTTGTTTGCCGCTGGCCGCCGCCAGAAACGGTTTGTCCTTCAGCAGCGCGGCCACGGCGTCCGCCGGGCTCTTGCCGCCGATGGTCACGGCATCGTCATCGCCCACCTGGGCGGAACCGGCCAGCAGGGTGTGCACCATGTCCGCATCCACGGCGCCGGCGGCCACGGCGGCGGTGGCAAGGGCGCTGCGGATGGTGGCGGCCTGGTATTTGGACTGATACGCGTCGGCGCTGGCCTGGGCCTTTTCGGCCAGTTCCTTGTATTTGCCTTCCTCGGCGAGCTTGTCCTCGGCGGCCTTCTTGTTGGCGGCCTCCAGGGCGTCCAGGGAATCGGAACCTGTCACCGCCTTGAGCTGCTCGTTGAAGCGCCTGGCGGCAGCGGCTTGCGCCTCGGCGCGGATCTTGTCCACATCCACGGGCTCGGGCTCGGGCTTGGGTTCAGGTGCGGGGGCCGGAGTCGGTTCCGGCTTGGGTTCTTTTGCGGGCTCGGCCATCAGGCATCTCCGGCGTTCGGTGGGAGGAAAAAGACTCGCTACGCCCGAAGTATCCCGCCCATGGCCCGCGGCCGTGTCCGATTTGTCACTCTTAATTGCACCCGGTATGCAGGAGATGTATACAGAACGGTATGGCTAATCTTTCCAACAAGGGGGCTTTAATGGATCTTGGTGATATTTCGGCTGCCTATAACGGTTTGAAAATGGGAAAGGACTTGCTGAAATCGATGCTCGATTCGAAAATCGAAGCACAGGCCAGGCAGAGGGTTAATGAGGTATTGGAAAAGCTGGGGCAGGCACAGGACACACTGTTTTCAATGCGCGAGGCGTTATTCCGCCTGCAGTCAGACAATGAATCACTACGCCGGCAGGTCGAACAGGCGGATGACTGGAAGTCCGTTATAGACCAGTACGAACTGGTCGAAACCTCAGGGAAGGCCGTCGTCTATAAGAGCAAGAACAAACCATTCCACTATCTCTGTCCCAGTTGTGCGGAAAATAAACAGCGGCAGATACTGCAGGACAATAGAACTTACTCGGGTAAATTCACTTGTGTGGCCTGCCAGGCGAAATATCCGATCAAGCCGTCCAAGCCAGATCCGAACTTTGAGATACCGCCCGTAACATCATTTTAACCAGTCAGGCGATCGCGCCTTCCGGCACGGAAAGGTCATGTCGGCTGATGAGGCTAGACGCCAGTACCGCCAAATCATCCGGGAGCTGATATTCCTCGACCGCGAGCAGCGCGGCAAGCTCCCCGGCAGTGCGCAGGGGATCGGAAAGGGTCAGCACCGGCCCGGTGGGCGTCAGCGGCAGACCGTCACGGTAGTGGTTCACCAGCCAGCGCAAGTGCTGCGCGCCGGGGCCGCTCAGGTCGCCGGTTTCGGGATTCCAGACAAAGCGCAGCGGGTCCCGGTGGCGGTGGGTCAATGTCAGTTCGCGATTCATGGCTTGTAGTGGAACAGCACGCCAAGGGTGAGTTTCAACATCTCCTTATCGGATTTTAGCATGTCGGCCAGATACCGGTTCGCCAACGCATCATCGCCGAGCACGGCCTGAAACGCCATGGTCAGCACCTCCAGTGCATCCTGACCGGCGTATTCGCGCCCCTGGTAGCGGGACACGTAGTGGTCCGGTCGTCCGGTCTCCCGCCTGGCATAGCTGTACAGCAATTCCAGCCCATCCCCCGCCGTGCGCCGCCTGTGCTCGGCCTGAAACACCGCGTCCAGACGCGGCAGCATGGCCTGCAGATGGTGGCCATACTCATGCTCCGCCGTACTGCTGTCGCTGGTGCGGATCACCGCCTCGAAACGGGAGGCGCTGCGGTTCCAGCGCCGTTTCCAGTAGGCTCCCCGGGAGGCGGAAGCGTTTGCCCGCACCTTGACCCGGTTCGCGCTCTCCACCCAGGCATCCGGATATTTAGCCGCCGCACGCTCCAGGAGGGCCTTGCCCTTGCCGCTCTTGTTATGGGCCGCGGGCTTGACCTTGCCGGTGCCCTGCCGCCGCCGTATCTCGGTGTCCAGGTGCCGGCGCAGGTCCGGCATGGCAGCGGTCAGCGCCTCGTCCGGTCCATTGGCCAGATCCCGCAGCCGACCCGACGGCACCTCATGGTCGAGCAGTTCAACCAGCCGCTCGGCACCCAGCGCCTTGACCTGATCGAGATCCAGATCCGCATCGCCCAGGGTGCGCCAGGACTGGGGTTTGGGTATGGCGGTGGTGGACAGGCCCGCTCTCTGCAGGCCGCCACCGCCGATGGATTGGCCGCCTGGCCCCAGGCTGCCCCCGGTGTACAGCTCGATCGGACGCTTTCCCGCTTCGGCCACCAGCCGGTCCGGAGCCACATCGCCCCGGTCCTTGCGGGGCCGGGTGACCGGCGTGAGCGAACACAGGCAGTGCGGGTGCGCCTTGCCGGCGGGCACCTTGTCCTTGGGGAATACGCCACGGCCCATTCCGAAGTCCACGCCCGCGTACAGATCGCAGATATCCCACACGGGATGGGAACCCGACAGCCGCCAGCGGTAGCCGATCACATCCCCGTCCTCGATGGAGGCGGCGATGCCCGCCCGGTGATGGGCCGTGCTCATCTCGGTGCGGGCGATACGCTTGAGGCTGTAGAGCTGCCGGTCGTACACCCACCAGCGCAGGGCCTCGTCAATGGCCCCGGCCTGGCCGTCGAGCACCGCCCGGCGAAGGTTGCGGAAAGTCTGCTCGGCCTGGCGGCGGGTGCCGCCCTCGGCCAGTTTGTCCAAGTGTGCCCGGGCGGCCTCCATGGACTTCAGCCACTGGCTGTAGGCCTTGGGCGTCGTCAGCGCCCGGCGGCCGGCCCGGGCCAGATCCGCCGCCCAATCATCCACCTGTTTTGTGGCGATACCAAAGCGCGGACCCTGGGCTTCGATGGCCCGTTGCATGTCATATATAAGGTTGTTGGCGGACTCTCCCGCGCGCACGCCCCGGGCCACCACGTCGGAGACGCCGCGCCGGGTACGCTCCTGCCAGCGCCACACCCGGTCAGACAAGCGCAGCCCGTCCGGCCAGCGCCGGGCGTAGGCGTCCGCCACCCGCGCGGCAATGAACCGCGAGCGCAGGGACTGCGGCAGCAATGCCGCGCTCACCGGGGTCACCGCCGTTTCGATGCCGGAGCGGATCGCCGTCTCCGCCTGGATGACGTAGTCGGTCACGGCCGCGGTGGTGGCGGCATCCACCCGCTGACCGGCCGCGCGGACTCCCGCCACCACGGCCTCGGCCACCTGCGCGGCGGTGCGCTCCAGGGCCGCGTCCTGCTGCCGGATCAGCCGCCAGATCTCACGCTGCAGGGCGGTCCAGTCAGCCATGATAATATACCCCTGGGGACGCGTGTGCGTCTTGCGCAAGGCGGTGACGGGAGTCGGGTGATGCAGAGTCCGGCTTGAGGGCGCGGGCGCTTAAAATGTCTCTGAGCGGATCGGCGTGCAAGCCGAACTCGTGGCGGGTGCTCATCGGTTACCGCTAATCGGTGATCTCACACGGGCGAGGATTCTCATCAAACCTGACCGCCTTGATCGTCTTCACCCCCCTGAGCATCGCTTGCATGATCCGATGCCGGCCATCCATCACCTCGCCATCCTCGTCGAGGATGATCGGGTAGGACAGATCGGCGGCATTGACCGCCTTCATGTGCATCACCATCTCGCGCAAGGTCAGCTTCTCGTACTGGTGATACACGCTGAGATGGTCCAGCGGCACCTCCATCACCGGGAGGTTTTTCGACAGGGCGAACAGTCGCGGTACAGACCAGCGATGCTTGCCCAGTTGGGCCATTTGTTGATCGGCGGAAGCGAAAGATCTGATCTTCATGGTGAGGCCTCAACTGTTGACCGTCATTGCAGCAGATACCCCTGCAGCCGAAACAGCCGGGTAAACCACCCCTGCAGCCGGGCCGCCTTACGGCTGTCGGCCAGGACGGTGGCGTGGTAGTGCATGGCCCGCCGCGCAAAATAGCGGTCCAGCGTGGGGTCGGGCTTGACGGTATTGGCCGCCAGCACGGTGGCCGTGTCCACCCGCCCGCTGGCCTTGACGCGCAATACCGACTGCATCAGTTTCACCGCCGCTTGCCGGTTGTGCTCCAGCAAGGCATCGAACAGCAGCAGACCGGCCCAATGGGGCATCTCGCCGCAGCGCGCCGAGTGCCATAGCCGGGCATAGTCCCCGCGCGTCCGGGGGTGGGTCTCACAGCGGTAGATCCACTCCCAAACCCATTCCGGCAGCGCCAAAGGGCAATCGCGCGGTGCGTCCAAGTCATGACCACTCACGATTGCGCCTCCCTGGCCAAACGGTCTCCGTACTCGTCATTCTGGGCCTCGATGTCCCTGTCCACCTGCTCCATCTCCGCCGTGGTGGCCCCGTCGCCGAGCATGCGCCGGGCCACGCGCTTTTTCAGCAGCGCCACGAACGTGGGGCCGAGGTCCATGGTGATGGCGTCCATGCCCTCCTGGAGCATTTGCGCCAGGGCCTCCACGTCAAAGCGCTTGGGGTACACCGAGCGGCCATCCCATTCATCGTCGCGCCACAGGCAGGCCAGCTTGCCGATCTCGATTTCCGCCCGCTCCAGCTCCTGGCCCATCAGCGACAGGGTCCGGTTGGCGGATTGGAAGTGAAAGGCCAGGGCCACGCCGCTTTGCTGCACCCCGCCGACGAACTCCAGGTTGGCCAGCTCGTAAATCATGCGAATGGTGTCGGCGATATGCTCGCGGTACTGCTGCACCGGGTCCGGCGGCGGGGACACATAGCCCGGCTTGCCGCCGCCTTCCGGACTATAGGTCAGGGCGTTTTCCGTGCTGATGGTCACGTCCTTCAGCGCCTCGGCCTGTTGTGCGTCTTTGACCGGCAGGGTGAGAATCGAGAAGGTCTGGCCCCGGAACAGCTCGCGCAGTTCCGACCACTGGTTATAGAGGTCGCGGTTCATCTCACAGATGCCGCCAGCCCAGGCCGCCGCGCGCTTGTCGGTGTTGCGCAGCCGCTCGGTACTGCTCAGCAGTACGACCGGCGTCCGGCCCAAGTTGTGCTCACCGGTCAGGGCCTCGCCATCCTCGACGATCAGCTTTTCCCCCTCAGGGTCTTCCGACACCCACCAGCGTTGCGCATCCCAACCCCGGTAGCGTTTGCCCTCGGCGCCGGTCTCGATAAATACCGCCCGGGTCACGTTGCCCAGGTCGTCCAGCGACAGGTCCTCGGTCTCGCCGGGCAGCCGGATCACCACATAGGGCAGCAGCAGCTGCTCATCGGCCCGGGTCGCGGCCTGGCCGCGCGGGCGGTCCACCAGCAGCGCCACGGTGCCCAGCAGCATGCTCAGCCGCTCGGCCCGGCGCATCAGATCATCGATCTGTCCCCCGGCCCCGTCCGCGTTCGCCTGCAGATCCGCCCAGGCGCTCGCCTCGCCCTCGCGGGTGGCGGGGTCCGCGTACAGGGTGCCCAGGTAGGCGTCCACCACCTTACGGGTATAATTGGGATAGACCGCCAGCGCCTTGCGCCGCTCGAACTTGCTGGTGGCCCCGTCGGTGTCCTCGCGCGGATGGGCCACCAGGTACTCCCCGGTGGAAAACCCGCCCTGGCCGGTGTAGGCGTCGATATAGAATTGGTCGTTCAGCGCCATGGCGCATCACCTCTGGTTAATCCAACAGCCCCGGGTTGTCGGAAATGATCTGGTGCAGACCCACCTCAAGGGCGGTCATCATGCGGTGTTCCAAGGCCAATTCATGCTCATCACACACCCCTCATGTGAAAAAATTTATACAGGTAGCCCGGCCCGGCCAGCGCCACCTGCCACAGCATTTCCACCATGTCCGGCCCGTCGTCGTGGTCGGCGTCGGGCCAATGGCGGAACTGTTCGATCAACACCTTTTGCCGGGGATGCAGGCGGATGAGCCCGTTGGCCATGTGCGGATGCAGGCTCTCAATGCGCAGGGCCTTGTCGGTGCTGGGCCGTATGCCCTTGGCCGGTACCGGCACGCCCAGGGCGGCGGAGCGCTTCACCAGTTCATCCTTGAGCATTTCCTGGAACTGGATAATCTCCACGCCCCACAGCAGGCAGTGGTATTCCCTCTGGTAGGCGATCACGTCCATGATGATCTTGTCCGGCACCCGGCGGCGGATGTCCGCCTCCACGATGTCCAGGATGCCGGTCTGCCGGTTCAGCCCGCCGATGCCGATGGCCGAGGGGTCGCGGGCTTTGTTCTGTTTGCCCAGCGACGGGTCCAGCGCACCGTAAAACACCCAGTCATCGAGCCGGTTGACCCAAAAGCTCATGGCCGCGGCGAAGGGGTTGTTCTCCAGGCTGACGGGGTCGTTCTGGTGTTCGGAGTCAAAGGCCGCGCGGTCATCGGCACGGATCAGCATCAGGGCGTAGAGCGGGCGCACGGCGGGCCAGGACACCACGGCCCCCAGCTCCATCTCCGAGCGCCGGTCGTCGTAGAACGCCCGGGCCGCTTCCGGTCCCTCGTTGTGCAGCGCCTCTTCCCATTGGTCCCACAGGTCGGTGCGGTCAGGGAATTCGATGATCGAGCGGAAGTGCCGGGCCTGCCACAACGGGGAATTGAGCACCCGGCTCAACACCGCATCGTAGTGCAGCACCGTACCGATATAGAGCACGTCCATGCTGCCGTCCGGCGGACCCAGGGGCAGAACGGTGCGCATCAGCCAGCTATGGAGCTTGTCGCGCTGCTCCAGCGAGCGCACGTTCTCATCGTTTTCCAGGTCGTCGAGCACGGCCAGATCGGGCCGGTGCGGGCCATGGCGCAGACCGCGCACCTTGGTGCCCGCGCCGAACGCCTGCATCTTGGCGTTGCCGTGGGTGACGATCACCCCCTCTTTCCATACCCGGCCGCGTCCGGCGTGCTCGGGATAATCCGCCTTCAGCCGTGGATTGAATTCCAGCTCCGCCTTCACCGCCTCCAGTTGTTCCGCCGCCTGGCGGTAGGTGTCGGAAAACAGGATGGGAAACCGCTTGTGTCCATAGGCCACGCACCAGATGGGGAAAGCCATGGAACAGGTGGTGGACTTGGTCTCGCCGCGCGGGGCCGCGATGGCGTCATGATCGCCCTGGCCATTGGTGGCGATCTCGGGCAGCCGGGCGAACAAGTGCCGCTGCAGCGTGGAGGGCGCGGGTTCTTTCTTGTCCGGGTCGTAGTAGTGGGGGAAATAGGTCCGGCAGAAATAGCCGTAATCCGCCGCCGCCCTGGATACCCGCGCCTGCTGGGCCTGTGGGTCGGTGTCGAAACCGTCCACTTCCAGCTCGATGGTGGTGCGCAGGGATTCTGCCAGGGCCTCCAGCTCATCGAAGAACTGTGCTTTCTTGGAGCGTCTAGCCATAGAGGTCGGCCAGCCGCTCCCCGAACGGCTCCAGCACCTCCAGCAATGCCTGGGCATGCTCGGGATGATCGTCCCGAACGAAGTCTCCGAGGTGGCGCATTACCTCCAGCGCCAGGGCCAGCTTGTCCAGTCCGGCCCCGTCTTCCATCTGGGATTTGATCTGTAAAATGACCCGCGCCAGGTTGGAATAGGCCTGGGTGGCCTTGGTGTCCACTTCGGGCGGAGTCTTCGCGGACAGGTCCGCGAAATAGGACTCGTAGCGCTCCTTCTGCAGGGTGAGATCGGCCAGAATCCCGGCCCGGTCCAGCATCTGCGCCCGCTTGGTCCGGGCCTCTTCGGCCTCCAGCGCCGTGGCCCGGGCGATCCAGCTTTCCTCGTCGCGCCAGTCGTACAGCGTCTGCCGGCTCAGCGGCCAATCATATTCCTTGCGCAGCCGGCGCAGGGTTTCCGATTCGTTCTGATGGGATTCGCGCCATACCCTGAAAGCCAAGGCATGACGCTCCGGTGTATAGGTCTGTCGGGCCATGGGCCGGCCCTCAGTCGCACTTGGCGCGTGCGGTATCTCCCACGCCGTGCCCGACGCCCGGCTCGCTAATCAGCCCGGACAGCAGATCCCGTCCCTTGGCGGTAATCTCCACCAGCTTGGTCTCGACTCGGCCCAGCGAACGCTTTTGCAGCCGGATGTAGCCTTTCTCCTCCAGGTAATCCAGATTGCGCGCGAAGTGGTCCGCCAGCATCGGCGAGCCCAGCTCATTGAGCGCATAGCGCAGCGCCAGCGAATCCACCGGATCGGTCTCGGTGCGCAGCGCCTCCAGAATCAACTCCCGCTCGCGCATCTGCCGAGCCACCCACATGCCTTTACCCATTGTCCCGCCCCTCAATGTCTTGAATTACCCGCCGCAGCAGGATGCCCACTTCATCCAGCCCCCGCCGTGTCTCCACGCCCTCGTGCATCCGCGCTTCAGCCTGGGCGATATCGGCCTGCGCCCGCGCCTGGTTCGCCTCGGCATTGGCCAGCGAAGCCTGGGTGCGCAGGGTCTCGACATCGCGCAGATACACCAGCGCCTTATCGGCCAGCCGGTATACGCCCAGAAGGAACAGCCCGAACAGCAGGGCCAGGGGACCGTATTGCGCCAGTTGACTGGTGATATCTTCCATGGGAGGAAAGTTTGTCCCAGCAGCAGGCGGGGACTGTCCGGTTTGTCACGGTTTGATGAGGTGGAAATGAAAAACACCCCGGGGAAGGGGCGTTGGGGGTGCTGCTGGATGGACAATTGAGAGATGCGTCAACGTAGACGTAGTCACAAATGACTTTAACTTTGTCTTTTAACTTAGGCTAAATGTGGCCGTCATTGAAGATGGCTATGCAACCGATTAATGCGTCCGGGAATGTATCGACTAAATCCATTTACACTGATAATATACTTATAAAGAATATATATATCTTTATTGTACTCTAGAAACCAAGCTCATAGGCAGGCGATGAGTGCAAGCGAGACAGCATGCCGACTTGTGGGATATCGGGTAATCGGATGAAAATGACGTGGTGGGTGTCCAATGAGGAAAGAGAAAAACGGCGGGAAGAAAGACGAAAAGCCTTTGGATTTGTCGAGGGACATCCGGCAGATCATGGAGAGGCAGAGCCCACACACGGAGCCGGACCAGGAAGTGATCGCACTGCTGGAAAATCTCCTTATGCGGGCAAAAAGTGGGCAAACCGTTGAATTGGCAGGCTACGCCGGCACGAACACCGGAACCCAGTTTTTCATATTCGCCGAGGGGTGCTCACCGGAGAGCGTGGTAGAAAAACTGCAGGAACTGCTGGTCAGGATTTATTGTTGTCCTTCGAAGCCTTGCGCGATGCAGGAAGATCCTGATCGCCCGTCTGAAATGCCTTCCGCCGCCGTTCGCGCATAGCCTCTTCTTCTTCCTTGGTTGTAAACCACACCTTGCTGTACTTAACCGGGACGGCATCATCCCGGTTCGCCGGTTCTGCCTGGCGGTAAGCGTCGATGTCTTTTGACGTGTATGTATGATCAGTCCGTCTCGGCGGCTCTTGGGCTGGCTGCTGGTTCTCCTTGTGCTGCATCTCAGGGAAAGTGCGGCGCATTTCTACTTCAAACCACGTCTTCTCGTCGGTATTGGCGGATTGCCACCAAACAGTCAGCCAATCAAGCAGTTCACATAACCGCTGGTCTGGTACGTCAGGTGAGAAGAGGCTAGGTGTTTCCTGGATGGCACTACGATTTCCATCTTCAGTAGCGAGCAAATAAGAGAGATCGACCTCAAGCCCGTCTGCAATACGCCGTAACGTACTCAGCCTTGGATCGGCACCTTTCTTTATTTGTTGGAGGGTTGATGGCTTAAGTCCTGTTTTTCTTGCGAGTTCAGCCCAATTTCCCCCAAATTTCTGATCGACTTCGGCTTTAAGTCGGTCAGAAAAATTCATTTCCACGTATTTCACCCTTGACATAATACGTTATGGCGTACAGTATTCGTCATAACGAATGAACACTATTCAAAGCCTACGCCACAAGGCACGAGAACACCATGTCAGAAATCTCTGATAGCGCCGCAAGAAGAATCCGAAGCGCCATAAAGGAGAAAAAAATAACCCTCTCCGAATGGGCGCAAGCTCACGACTACGAACCCCGAACTGTCTACCAAACCATATCTCGTTGGGCTGGGCGGACTGACCGCCAACCACATGGCGGTGTGGCACGAAAAATCATGGCAGATCTCCGCGCCGACCTCGGCCCGGAGATAGTCCCCGAACCGCATCAAGCGGCATAACCCCACCCCCAACCGAAGGAGAGCACGCATGAATAAGAAAACCCAAGTCACCCCCTTCCAGTTCCATACCCATCAGGTTCGAGTCGTATGTGACGAGCAGGGCTCTCCCTGGTTTGTAGCCAAGGACGTCTGTGACGCTCTGGAACACACCAACTCAAGGAAAGCACTCGCAGACCATGTTGATGACGAGGACAAGGGCGTAACGGTTGGGTACACCCCTGGTGGAGAACAAAAACTCAAAACCATCAACGAATCCGGCCTCTACGCTCTTATTTTCGGCTCTCGCCTGGAGGGCGCCAAGTCGTTCAAACGCTGGGTTACCTCCGAAGTCCTCCCCGCCATCCGCCGCACGGGCGGTTATCAGACTGGCCAAACCATCGACGCCGAGACCCTGGCCGAGTTGAAGGGCCTGTACAAGAGCATGTCCGCACAGATCGATGCCCTGCGTCAGGAATTGCGCGTCTCCCACAAGCTGGCGCTGGCGGGCAATCCGACCTGGGAGAGGCTGATCCACTACTACGGCAAAGGACTGAGCACCACCGATTGCGCCAAGCTGGTGGACATCTCCCCGCGCACGGCCCGCCGGCATGTGGCCCTGCTCAAGTCCGCCGGGCTCATCGGCCCCGTGCAGGGCGAGTTGGGGGAATTGCTCAACACCAATTTCCTCCCCCCATTGCCGGCGGATGACGACAAGCCGGTTCACTGACACCACCCCCAACCGAAGGAGAGCAGCCATGAAGTCATTCAAGATCAGCCAAGAATCCATGCAACGCTGCTTAGAGTTGGCGAAACAGGAGGGATTGCTTCCAGCCCCGAAAACAATCGGAGAGTCTGAGGCCACCCGCATCCGTCGTTATTGGCGCAATCAGAGATCGGAGTCCAGGTCCTGAACATGCTCCGCGCCGCCTACATCCCAGTAGAACTGTTGCCACAGAGACAACTCATGAGCCAATCGCTCGGAATCTGTGGTGTGTGGGAACCCACAGCATACCGGGGCGGGCTGTCCCCGCCTATTCCACGCCATCCCCTAGGAGACACACATGCCTCTTACCTCAGCAGGTCTGATCACGGCAGCAACCATTTGTCCCAGGTACATGTGCCAAAGCAGCGCCCGAAGATCGGCCCATGAGGCCTTCGGCGCCGGCCTGTACGCCAAAAGCGATTCCGAAGACCAGGTCCTGCTGTACTGGCTCAGCGAGGCGCTGACAGAAGTCGCCCGCACCATGGAAGACGGCGCATCCCCCTTCAGTGCCGGCGAGTCGCACGCCGCAGCCGTTCATTAATATAAGGAGTCACCCCCCCATGACCACCCCACGCCCCGAGCATCACCGCACCAACGGCTGCATGGCCGTCGCTATCGAAGACCTGCGCGAAACCTGCGCGGATCTCGCCCGCATGGGCTGCACCGTGCTCGATGCCCATGCCACCCACAATCGCAATCCGCGCATTGAGATCCGCCCACCGCACGCCCGGGTGAAGCTGGAACGCGGACTTCTGCGCATCACCCACCAGTCCATCACCTACGCCACCAATCTTGGCGGCGTGCAGGTGGAGTGGACGCAACCGAAGAGGGCATAGCCATGGATTTGAAAGTATTCCCGCCCCGCATCCCCGATGGCGAGGCCCCCACGGACGGTTTGACACTGCCGCCCTATATGGAAGAACTCAGCCAGCGCGCCTACCACATCGCCCGCGAGCACCACGACATCACGCCCGATGCCGTGCTGCACATCGTCACCGAGGCCCTGTTCCAGGCCGCCCGCGATCTCCGCCAAGGGTTGCCGGTCGATCTCCAGTATATCGGCAGTTTCACGCTTTCTGGCGGCGCCAGGGTGCACTACCGCCCAGACGAGTATCTCCTGCGCCAGGGGAGCGAATGATGTTCACGCAGGAGGTCATCGTCTATATGAGCCTTGCCGGCTTCGGCTGTTTCGTTCTCGGCTGGATCATCAACGAGATCACCCAGCCGCCCAGCGTGAGCCTGGACGATCTGACCCAGATGGCGGCCACCATCCTGAATGAGTGCGCCCGCAAGGACCAGACGGGCGTTGAGCGTACGGATGAGTCCACCGGGCAAACCGAAACCGGCCCCGAGGACCGCCGCTGATGCCCATTACCGGCGTGTGCCCGAATTGCCGCAGCAGGTTCCCGCTGGAAGCGGCCGTCCAGGACGCCGAGGCCCGCCGCGCGCTGGCCGCTGCCCTCGGCCTGCCGGACCCGGTAGCCCGCCGCGTGGTGCCTTATCTCTCCCTGCATGCCCCCCGGAACAAGTCGATGGCCTGGAGCAAAACTGCCCGCCTGCTCCAGGAGTTGGTGACGCTGATCAGCCGGGCCGAGGTGAAGCGCGGCCATAATCCGGCCCGCACCGTCACCATCGCCCAGTGGGCCATCGCCCTGGACGAGTGTCTGAACGCCCATGACGAAGGCCGGTTGGAGCTGCCGCTGGACGGCCATGCCTGGATCACCGGGGCGGTGTACCGCATTGCCGGGCGCAATGAGCGCAGCGCCAATGCCGCCAGGCGCGGAGAAACTCCGATTGGCTACCACGCCAGCCACCAGGACGCCAAGCCGCGCAAACCCGCCAGCTCGCATAAACCCATCCGCCGCACGAAAGCGGCCAGCACCGAATTGAAGTCCGTGGCCGAGCTGCTCGGCCACGCACCCAAATCCGACTCAGAGGACTGAACCATGGCCGCAAAGACCCGACGACTGAAAACCGATGCCACCGCCCACCCGGTTCCCCAGAACCGCGACCAGGCCGTGGAGGCCATTGCCGAGATCGGCCGCCTGCAGCGTGAGCGCGACCTGATTCAGACCCAGATGAATGACGAGCTGGCCGCCTTGCGGCAACGCTACGAGGAACAGGCCGCGCCCCTGGCCGACCGCATCAAGGCGCTGAGCGCGGGCGTTCAGGTTTGGTGCACCGCCAACCGCGCCACCCTGACCCAGGGCGGCAAGGTGAAATTCGCCCGTCTGGCCAGCGGCGAGATCAAGTGGCGCATGCGCCCGCCGTCAGTGACGGTGCGCGGCAAGGATGTGGTGATCGCGTTGCTCAAGGATCTGGGCCTGAACCGCTTTCTGCGCACCAAGGAAGAGGTGAACAAGGACGCCATCCTGGCCGAAGCCGATGCGGTGAAAGGCATCAAGGGCATCACCATCAAGCAGGCCGAGGATTTTGTGATCGTGCCCTTCGAGACGCAATTGGAAGAGGTCGCCTGACATGCCGGAGCAACCCACACACCGGCAACTACCTGTTGGAGCGGCAGGCCGAGGCGATGGAGCAAAGCGCGTGATCACCCTCAGCCACGCCGAAATGACCCGCCGTATCGCCGAGCGCGTGGAGCTGCCGCGCAACGAGGTGGCCCATGTGCTCAGCGCCCTGGGCGTGGAGACCACGCGGGCGTTGCTCGATGGCCGTCGCGTGCGCATCCCCGGCCTCGGCCTGGCCGTTCCCTATATCCGGGCGGCCCGCGCCCAAAACGTGCTGGGCAGGGGGGTTGTTCAGATACCGCCACGGCAGGCCATCCGCCTGCGCCTGATCAAGGAGCTGCGTGATGCCTGAGGCAAACGAGCGTGATTACACCATCGACAGCCAGCAGAACCTGATGGCCGTGGTCGAATACCTGTCCCGCGCCTGGCCCATACCGCAACCGGTGCAGGCGGTGGTACAGGAAACCGGCCTCAGCCGCGACCAGGCCTTTCGCACCCTCAAGAACCTGAGCACCGGCCTGTGGGCAGACAGCACGGCCGATGGCTGGCTGCTGGCCCCGCACCTGTGCCAGATATCCGAACGCCTGCGCTTTCAACTCCACCACCTGCATCATCGTTACCTGGGAGACTGACATGACAGAGACTGCCGCCGTTTACGACATAGAACCCGCAAACACCGATCTCGCCGGCGTGCCTGCCGCAGCCATGGCCGGCGTCGTTGAAAGCGGCGCCACGGAACTGATTCGCCGTGATGCCCGCATCGCCATTCTCACCGAAGAGACCCGGGGCCTGCTGCACCAGGCGGTGATGACCCATTTCGAAATTGGCAAACGCCTGCTTGAAATGCGTGAACTGGCTGAGGAAAAGCGGTGGCTTGCCTCCCTTGACGAGCTGGGCATTCAACCGCTTTGGGCACAGCGCCACATGCAGGTCGCCCGGAAGATTGAAGCCATGCCTAAGCTGCGCGATCTGGCCGAACAATCGTTTCACAAGGCCCTGGCCCTGATCCAGTCCACCGATGATGCCACGCTGGAAGAGATCACGGCAGGCGATGTGCCTTTACTGACCCTGGAGCGCGTCGACGGCATGTCCGTGCGCGAACTCAAAAAAGAGATCAAGCGCCTCACCGATGACAAAGACCAGGTGGTGCAGGAAGAAACCCAGGTCCTGCAGGCCGAGATTGACAACCTGGTCAAAGAGCGTGACGGCCTGCAGGCCGAGCATCAATCCGATGCGAAGACCGCCCATGACACCGCCCGCGAACTGCGCGCCACCGTTCAGACACTCGCCAACCAGGCCCGCGCCCTGTCCGCGCAGATCGCCCACCTCAGTGAGCACGACGCCATGATGGTCAAGGATGCCCTGGAGTCGAGCGTGAGCAGCGGCTCCATCCTGCTCAAGGAGACCTGGCAGGCCTGGATGGACCGCAGCCTTGAGCTGGGTCTGGAGGATTAACATGCATCGCCTCTACCGCATAGCGCGCTGTCTCGGCCTGGGCCTGAAGTGTGGCTACGATGACACGCCCTGGTGGGTATTTGCAGCGTTGGTACTCGCCAATGCCGCCGTTTATTGGCTTTTGCCGGCAAGCGGCTGAGGCTGCAATGAACCCCGCCGCCTTCGATCTCTTGTTAACCGAGTGGAAATCCGCCCCCTGGGGCGCGAAGACCGCCGTGGTCGAACGCGCGGCAAAAGCCTATGGCTGTTCTTCATCCGCCCTATACCGCAAGCTCAACAAGGCCGGCCACAACGGCCCCAAGCGCAACCGCCGGCCCGTGCGCCCGGAACTGCGCGTGTGGACGCAAACCCTCATCGAACTGGCCCACAAGAGCCCCAAGGGCACGATCCCCATGGACCTGTGCCTGCGCGCGGCGGTGGCCGAGGGCATGCTGCCCCCCGAGGCGAAAGACGTTTCCCTATCCACCTATAACCGCATTGCCCGCGAGGAAGGCTACCGCCAGACCAAGCGCCGCACCCGCCGTCTGCATGCCGACTATCCCATGCAGGCGGTGCAGTTCGACGCCAGCACCAGCGAACACATTACCGTGGTCAAGGCCCTGGGCGACAGTGATTATCTGCTGCGCCTGTGGCGCAACCCCTTTCCGGCATCTGGCTACAAAAACAAGCCCCTGGGCCCCGACCGGTTGCGTCTGGTGACCTACGGCCTGTGGGACATGCACAGCGGTTTCCGCCATGCCCGCTATACCGCGGCCCTGGGCGAGAACGGCCTGGACGCCATGGAATATCTCACCGCCGCCTTTCTGGGTGATGACGATCCGCGCCAGCCCTTCCACGGTCTGCCCGAAGACCTGTGGAGCGACCAAGGCCCCCTGGTCAAACACGCCGCCACCCGTGATCTGCTGGGGCGCCTGGGCGTAAACCCGGTCGTGGGCAAGCCCTACAACAAGGAGCGCATGGGCGGCATCGAGGGCAATTGGGGCCATATGTGGCGGCGCTTCGAGGCCAGCCTGTTCCTGCTCCAGCGCGGCAGGGAAAGGGTGGAATTCTCACTGACCCGGCTCAACGCCATGCTCTGTGAGTATCTCATCGAGATGAATGGCAAGACCAGCCGCAACGGCTCGGGGCTGTCTCGCAAAGACGCCTGGGTGCAGGGTGTCAACCGCATGGGCGGCGTGCGCGAATGCCCGCCTGATCCCCTGGAAACACTGGCCACCGAGGTACGGCGCACCCTGGACCAAAGCGGTATTTTCAGTTGGAACACGGTCGAGTACATCGTTTCCAAGCTGCATTCCTGCCGCATCATCGCCCGCCGCGCGCTCGACGGCAGCGGCCGGGTCATTGTCGAGCACCCCGGGACCCACGAGCGCTACGAGGCGAAACCCTGGGGACGACCCAGGTACGGTGAGCACAAAGGCAGCCCCAAACTGCCCGCCGAGCGCGCGAAAGAGCAGGGTGCGGACCGGGCCATCAACGAGGCCCTCTACGCCCCCCAGCCGCAGACCAACGGTTCCAACGTTACCGCCTTTCCACCCCGCACCAAGGAGGCCGCCGACCTGCCAGACCCGCTCGATGCCAGCAAATATCACAGCCTGACAGAAGCCTGGGCCAAGTTCCGCGAGATCTATCCCTGGCCCATCGATGAGGGCAACCGAGCGCTTATCGAGGGCCAGCTCACCGCCGCCGGACTGCGCAAGGATGCCGTCCGCGACCTGGCCATGGCCCTGCAATCACTCACCCAGCAAGCCTAACCCCCAGGAGAACTGACATGAACCGCATCCTTACCCGTACCGCCATGGGCCTGCCCGCCAATCCCTGGGGCAGACTCAACCTCGCCACCGCCGACGCCGGCCGTGTGGACACCATGGTTTCCGCCGCGGTCGGCGCCGACCAGAACGACCGCGGACAGGCCATGGTGTCCATCCTGGCCCAGCGCGGCAACGGCAAGACCCGCGCCGTGCAGGCGGCCTTGAACCAGTGCCGCCAATGCCAGTGCGTGTGGGTGATCCGGCTGGACAAGCGGAAGGTGGCCATCTCCGATATCGAATCCGCCCTGGCCGCCGAACTGGCCCCCAAGGATTTCTCGCTGGGCCGCAGCGGCGAGACCCGTATCCGCCGCCTGCGACAGGTCATTGGCGAGGCGTCCATGCGTGGCCCCATCGTGCTGGTGATCGACGACGCCCACGAGCTGCACCCCAATACCATCCGGGCGCTCAAGCGCCTGCGAGAACTGCATTGGATGGGCCGGTCTCCGCTGCTGGGCATCATCCTGATCGGCCAGAAGGACATGCTCCAGGGCATAGACGAGGTGTCACTGCGCTCCGATAGCCTGTGGATGGAGGGCCTCACCCAGCCCGAGGCTTATACCGCCTTGTCCAACACCGTCGGCCCGGCCTTCGAGCCCCAGGCCCTCAGCGCCCTGAGCGGCGGTGGGGCCAATTGGCTGGATCTCATCGACAGCGCCGACCAGGCATTGACCCTGGCACATGCCCAGGGCCACCGGAAAGTCACTCTCACCGATGCCGTGCAAGCCACCGGCCAGGGGCTCAAGGGCCTGGCCGAAGCGGTCGGCGTGTCACAGGCGGAGATCGCCCGGGCCGTCGGCAAGAGCGAGACCCAAGTCAGCCGTGTGATGTCCGGAGAACGGGAAAACCCCGAAGTACAGGCCAAAATCGCCGATTTCCTGGTCGGCAAAACCGGGCAGGAAAAACGCAGTGTCGCGGGGGTGGGATAAACCATGGACCACGCTGCCCTGGCTGGACCGCGCAACTTGCCGGCCATGGCCAGGATGACCGCAGCTGGATTACTCAACTTTAGGAACCACCCCCATGCAAGCACCCGACCTAATGCGGCAACACCCGGCATGGTACGGGATACGAAGGAGGCCGTCGGATGAAAAATAAACTGGTTGATCTGAATGACCATCTGTTCGCACAAATGGAACGCATTTCGGAAGAATCCCTCAAAGGCGATGACCTGGAGCGGGAACTCCAGCGGACCAAGGCCGTTACCGACGTGGCCAAGCAAATCATTGATAACGGCAGGCTGGTCTTGAGCGCCCAGAAAGCCTTGGGTGATGGCCTGATTCGGAAAACACCCGCCATGCTGGGGCTTGATGAAAAATGACTTTCTTCTACTCCCCCGAGCAGTTGGATTTTCTGGAAATCGAGTATCGGCGTATGCAGGTGCCTGAACTCACCGAAGAGTTTAACCGGGAGTTTGGCCTAGCCAAGTCTGAGAGCCAAATCAAAGGCGCGCTGACAAATCATGGTTTCCTCTGCGGGCGCCCAGGGGGCCATTCCAAGGGCACCTATTTGAAATACACCGACGCCCAGGCGGATTACCTGCGGCGCCACTACAAGCGACTGAGTCTGGCGGAGCTGGTCAGTGCCTTCAACTTTCGTTTCAGCACAAATAAAACCATCGGCCAGATACGTGCCTTCACCAGAAACCACGGCTTGAAATCCGGCAGGACAGGCCGTTTTCGCAAGGGTCACACGTCCTGGAACACCGGATTGAAAGGTCTTCAGCCCGGTGGCCGCGGCAGGGAGACCCAATTCAAAAAGGGCCACAAACCACAGACCTGGCGGCCTGTCGGCACCGAACGCATCAGCCAGGATGGGTATCGACAGCGCAAGGTCACCGATACCGGCTACACACCCGGAGATTGGGTGGGCGTGCATGTCCTGCTATGGCGGCAACACCATGGTGAGATCCCCCAGGGCCATGTCGTCATCTTCATCGACGGCGACAAGACCCACATCGCCATTGAGAACCTGGCCTGCATCAGCCGCGCTGAACTGGCCTACCTCAATAAACACGGGTACAGCGATATTCCAGCCGAACTGCGCCCCAATGCGATTGCACTGGCCAGGCTGGAATCCAAACGGTATGCATTGGAGAGATCACCATGAGCGACAAGAGCCAAATCGAATGGACAGATGCCACCTGGCCCATCGTCACCGGTTGCCACAAGATCAGCGACGGCTGCAAACACTGTTACGCCGAACGGAACTGGGCCAGGCTCAGCGCCAATCCGAAAACCGTTTATTACCGCAGAAAGTTTACCGATATAGCCTGCCACCCGGATCGGCTGGACTGGCCCCTGCGGTGGCGTCGACCACGCATGATCTTCGTGCCCTCGATGGGGGATCTGTTTCACGAGTCCATACCGGATGAGTTCCTGAATGCGGTCTTCGGCATCATGGCAGCCGCTCAGCACCACACCTTCCAGGTCCTGACCAAACGTCCGGAACGCATGCGGGCTTTCATGGCCTATGCCGACGAGTGCGATGCGAGTCACTGGACTGATGCACTCGACAGACTTGGCCTCGACCAAGCTGTCCGGCAGCTGACTGATGTTCAATGGCCTCCAGCAAACATCTGGCTGGGTGTGTCGGTGGAAGACCAGTCCACCGCAGACGAGCGTATTCCCTTGTTGTTGAATACCCCGGCCGCCGTGTGCTTCGCCAGCGCCGAGCCGTTGTTGGGCCCCATCGATATGACAAGCTGCGACCAAGGAGATCTCATCTACCTGAATGCCCTCACAGGCGAGCATAGGGCGCTGTTCGATGGCGGCATGCAGTTGCCTGCAGATCTTCCGGGGCTGGATTGGGTGATCGCTGGAGGAGAAAGCGGCCCCAAAGCCCGTCCCTCGCACCCCGATTGGGTGCGCCAGTTGCTCCACCAGTGCCAACGCTCCCAGCTTCCCTTCTTTTTCAAGCAGTGGGGAGCATGGGTACCGAGAAAACACGGCGGAGACGGTCGGGCTGAGTGGCAGTGGGCCGAACATGGCCAACCATGGCAATGGATGTGCCTGGCCGGAAAGAAGAGGGCGGGCCGCGAGTTGGACGGGCGTTTGTGGGAACAATACCCCGGATGCAGTTCATGAAGCATGATCATCACGATAGCGCAATGGATCGACAACAGTCCGTCGATGCGTACTACCGACAGCAAGGCCCATGCTGTGCCGGTTGTGATTGGTGGCGGTGGTACAACTCGGTGGCCGGAGACTGCACCAGATCTGCACCTGTTTCTGGCATTGAACGGATGGCAATGCTGGGAATGAACTCTTTGAGCTTAGACCCTGGCGCAGGGCATGTAATGACACCGCGAGACCATGTGTGTGGAGAGTTTTTGGATACACATGATTGGTCTCGCTAACGGCGGCGTTAAATCACGATGAGCGAAATAATTCAAATTGGTGCGGCCCGGTTCAAACGGAAAACACAGGAGTATTGCAGACACAACAACCTGCTTTATGACCCGGCGGATAAAACCGTGGAATGTGAGGACTGCGGAAGGTTCATTGAACCGTTTAACGCCTTCCTTACATTGTCTCTGAACATGGACCAAGAGTGGGCAATGATCAAGCACGCCCGAAAAGACCTGGAGGATTTACGCAAGAAAGGGTTGTCGTTATTGGCGGCCAGGGCGGTAGAGAAAGCATGGAGAAGCCGAAAAATGGTGCCGACATGTCCACATTGCCATGAGGCGATTTTTCCTCAAGACGGATTTGGGGGTAGATGCATCAGTAAAGATCACGCGAAGCAGAAACGGGTTTTCAAAGCACATGGAAGCCAGAATGAGTGATTTTACGGATCAAGCTGACGGGAGCGGAGGAGAGCCGTGAACAAGACAGTAGATGATTACCTTCAGGAATCCTCCGAGGCATGGTACGAAGCAATCGCTATATGCCCAGACAGAGATACAAAATCTGACGAAGAGGACCCAGGCAATGGGCCGCACTGTAAGCACAGCGACAACCAGAGCGGAATGGGATGGTGCGAACCTGGATCATGCCCGAAAGTCGGCTATTAGCGCTTGACGGCCCAGGCTGACCGGGCTGCGATTAGGAAACACTAGAGACACCAACCATGCAAACAGCACTGAACTTGCAGCCGCCGCCTGTGTTGAGCGGCTCCCTGTCTAGCCGGTTGTTAGGTGATTTGGGTGCTGAATTCTCGCCCTACCGGGAATACCGATATGCCTTGTGGCGTTGGTGGGACTCAGAAAAACCCTACGCCATGTTTGTGGGTCTGAACCCAAGCACTGCGGATGAAACCGAAGACGACCCGACTATCCGGCGCTGTAAGCGATTCGCTGCGGACTGGGGATATGGCGGATTGGTGATGACCAACCTGTTTGCGATACGGGCCACGAACCCGAAGGTGATGCTGGCACACTCGAATCCTGTTGGCCCTGAAAACAATGGCTGGATAAGAGGGCTGGGAGAGAAGGCCGGAATAATTGTGGCCGCATGGGGAGCGCACGGAGGGCACATGGGAAGGGACAGAGAGCTATTGCGCAGGATAGACAGAGTGCACCACCTGGGGCTGACAAGAGCCGGCAATCCGAAACACCCTCTGTATCTGCGGGCCGACACGAAACCGGCTTTATTCACCCAACAGGTAATCACCCGCTAAACAGTCCGATATACACAACGGATGCGATTACATAGGAGGAAGAAAATGCCAGACGCCAAGCTCACCCCCAAGCAGCTAAAAGCCATACACGCTTGCCGCCGCTCCCTGGATTTGTCAGACCAGGAGTATCGCATGGTCCTTCGCGAACACCGCATTAAACAAGTGGTCGATCCACAACGGGCCGGTCAGGCTGTCACCAGCAGCAAAGACCTCAGCCGCATCCAGGCCCGTTCAATCCTTACACGATGGCAACTCAGAGGCGCGCCGGTTGGTGGTCCCTACAGTGGCCACAGGCCCGCCGCGGGCGATCCAACGACATTGGCCACACCAGCCCAGAGGGCACAAATTGAGCGGCTAAAGGAAGAGATCCAGTGGCGTTTTGATGACGGATATGAACGCTGGCTCAAAACCAAGCTTCACATTACTGCAGTGCGCATTTACAACGAAGCGGAGGCCGTCATAGAAGGATTGAAAGGAATGAAAAAACATGGCCATGCCCGCTGAACCTTTGTTCATCGACTGGCTCAACCGCGCTGGCCTGGGCGTAAAGGCATCCTATCGCCCAGGCGAGGTCGCCGCATTGCTCGCATGCTCCCCCCGTACCGTCAGGCGTATGGCAGACGACGGCCGCCTTACCGGCATCGTCCTGAGAGGCCACCGCCGAATTACCTTCGACAGTCTCCTTGCCTATTACCTCGACGCCTGATCTTGATACTTACCGGGTGTGAGTCTTTTGCCCTGTAAAGATGATCCATCGCTGCCTGTTCTCATGCAAGCCGGCTCAAGTGACATGAGAACGAGAACAATCGAAAACGTGTTTTTATACTGGAAGACTGAAGTCTATTGGTTCTCGCCAATAATAGTATCTGTCGAGGTTTCGCTACCATCCTTTGCAAACCAGCCAGAAGGCTTCTGCATGTTCCGGGAAAGACCTCGGTTATGAAAAACCCGAAGCTTCCTCAAACGACCAGTTCTGATCCTAAAAGCAGACGCCCTGGCTCCACCAGCCAGATGTTCGCTCATGACTCAGTACGGATGCAGAAGATCAGTTCCCGAAGTTTGGCAAAGACCAAGCCACGAGCTTTCAATGCTATTAATCGAAACCTGACCCTCGATCCTTCGCTGTGTCGAAGAACTTTTCCAGATCGAGGGAGATCTGGTAGAGGTGACCCTGCTGATAGTACGCTTGGGCCTGTCGTGCGGCTTGCTACTCCGAGCGTCCGTGCATGTATCCGTATCTGTAGTCCGAGAAGACGGGGTTGAACTGCGAACCGAGCACTTTCGCAATCGCTTGCATGTGATCCAGGCGGACTTCGTCATGTTGTGCTGACTCGCCCTGGGGTTCGGCCTGATACGTTTCTTTGCGTCGGCTCGCAGGTTTGCACTTCGGCTTCTTTCAGACATCGGGTCGCCCCTCAGCCCTTGCCTTCGGCTAGCACATTTTTAAGTTGTCAGAATCGACTACTTTCCGGATAATGTACAGGGAAAAGCACCCCAGAAGATCATGCCCGGTGCCGGGCACACACAAGACTAAGAACTGATCGCCTTTCGGGCCTGGTATACAACCCCTAGAGTGTGACTATCTTTTCGTTTTAATGTGGAATACTGAAAATATGGATTTTCAAAGTCAAAAAAGTGAGTACATTAGTGTTTTTGAAAAATATGAAGATCCGGCTATATCCTATTTAAAAGATCATGCTCACCGTTTTATTCGCACAAGGGAGCTTGTCCTTTCCAGACTCAAGACGCGCGCTGGCGTAAAGATGATGGATATAGCATCCCATTGGTTACACAATGCTTTTCTCTATGCTCAGGATGGATTTGAGGTTACTGCCCTGGATCAGCTTGGTGGGGAAATTTCGGCGCCAACGGTAATCAGGTTTGCAAATGATCATGGCATTAAGCTGCTTCCGTGCAAAGAGCTGAATAATCCCCTTGAGCTGGAAACGGTTGCAAATAATACTTTTGATTTGGTGATGCTGACTGAAACCATCGAGCATATGACGTTTAATCCTGTCAGATTCTGGACCTTGATATACAAGAAAATGAAGGAAGGCGGAAAGATAATCATTACAACGCCAAACTATTATTATTTCAAAGGTGCTTTCAGGAAAGATTTGGAGAAAATATTTTCTGGTCACAGCCCAGGGATTTCCATTCATGACGTTGTTTGGATGCAGGATTATGCACCTCATTGGAAGGAATTTTCTAAAAAAGATATGGTTGAATATTTTTCCTGCCTGTCGCCTGACTTCAGGATGACGCAGTTTGTCTATAACGATCTTTATGCCTGGGATCCAGAGAATGCGTTCATCCGTTTTGGGAAAAAAAGGGCACCGAAGTTCTTTAATCCAACTATGTATGTAGAAATTGAGCTTCTTAGAAAGGATGCCGGCATCTTGGCGGTACCTCATTGTTAGGGGGCGGGATTCTCAAAATAGTAATAAAAAACTACACAAATTCGCAAGCCGGTAAGCAAAGGTGTTGATATTCTCAGCACCTTCGTTTTTTGTAGTAGATTATATCTTCATGTGTAACGACACCTATGGTGGACCCCTCTGTCAAGACAGTCCCGGTTGAAAATAAGATATAAAAATATCTGTTGTTGAAATCCAAATACTCCGTTGTGGGTAAGTTGGTGGGCGGTCTGTGCGGCAACCTGTGGGCAACCCGCAGGGTTGTCCATCAGGTTGTCCACAGTGCCGTCCAGCAGCTTATCCACAACTCATTTTTCGCCGATCAATGCCTTACGCGCCATTGCGCTTTACGCCACCAACCGCAGTGCCGGCCGGCCGTGATAGACCTGGGCCGGTGTTGCTCCACCAAGCCTCTGGTGGGGCCGTTCGTAGTTGTAGAAGTCGAAGTACGCCCTCAATGCCGTGATTAGCTCTGAGACGCTCTCGTAGTCCTTGAGGTAGATCTCTTCGTACTTCACCGAACGCCACAGCCGTTCGATCATGATGTTGTCCATGGCCCGCCCCTTGCCGTCCATGCTGATGCGGCTGCCCTTGTCCTTGAGTACGCCGGTGAACGCCTGACCGGTGTACTGCACCCCTTGGTCGGTGTTGAAGATCTCTGGTGTCCCGTGACGGCGTAGGGCGCTTTCCAGGGCGCTGACGCAGAAGTCCTCCTGCATTGTCACCGATACCTCCCAGGACAGCACGTAGCGGCTGTGCCAGTCCATCACCGCCGTGAGGTACACGAATCCGCCTGCCAGGCGGATATACGTCAGATCGCTGCACCACACCTGATTCGCCCTCTCGATCTCCAACCCCCGCAGCAAGTACGGGTAGACCTTGTGGCCCTTGGCCGCCTTGCTCGTATTCGGCTTCGGCGCCACCGATTCCAGTCCCATCCGGCGCATCAGTCGTTGCACCCGCTTGCGGTTGACTCGATGGCCTTGTCGGTTCAGCCAGTCGCGCATTTTGCGGGTACCGTAGAATGGGTGACGGGAGTATTCCTCGTCGATCAGCCGCATCAATTCCAGGTTCTGTGCCGACTCTTCCTCTACCGAAGACCCCCGGTAGTAGCTGGCCCGCGACAGGTCGATCAGTTCGCACTGGCGTACAATGCTCAGCTTCGCGTTCCCCGACTCGATGCAGCGGCGCTTCTCCTCTACGCTCAGTCGAGATGTCCGGTTTTTTTTTCAACCAGTCCACTTCCACCTGCAGCTTGCCGATCTGCCGGTATAGCCGGTCTTTCTCCGCTTCTCGATTCTCCGCCTCCCGGTCCCGGCCCCGACTGAATACCTCGGGCGCCGACTCCAGTAGCAGTTTCTTCCAGCTGTTGATCTGTCTGACGTGTACCCCATACTCCGAGGCGATCTCGTTCGTCGTCTTCTGCCCCTTGAGCGCTTCCAGCGCCACCTTCGCCTTGAACTCCTTGCTGTACTGATTTCGCTTCATTTTCTACCCCGTCTGAGTCATGCGCTCTATCTTAAGGCGCTGTCTCAATTTCGGGGTCCACTTTAACCCTTTGCCAACCCCAGTCGCATGGCAGGCGTCTTCCCATCTTTCCCTTTAAGACAGTAGTTGTAATAAACCCGGAAGGATAGGAAATTCAACCGTTCCTGGCCGATCATACAACCTTGATTTCTGCCATCAAGTATCGGAATCAGACTGAGCCGAATGGGACATTTTAAGGAGACGCGGACCCAGTATTGCGCGAGGAACCGCGCGGGGCGCAGAATCGACCAGTCTCAGGGGATGTGGAAGGCGACTCGATCGGGTTACTGGTGTTGGATCACCAGTACACCGTTTGGTCGAATTGGAAGTCAGGCTCTGGTTGGCTATCTGATCGGCCGGGAGGAGTGGCTCGGTTTCCGACTCCCAGTCCGGAGGCCCACGTGCCGGGGCGATTCTCGGAGGCTCTGTGGGTTCGCCGATGTACGTCAGTATACGGCATACCGAGACGCCGTCGGTCACGAAGGCGATGATCCGCATATCGGCGCCTCACTGCGTGCAGGCGAGCGGCGCAGACTCGTAGATGCGCGCCTGCAGCATGGCCCAGAGGAGTATAGGAAACATAAACGCCCTTTTTCCCACAGGTCTTTCGAGTATCCTCCAGTTATCAGGCGGCCGTAAACCCGCCTTCGATGCGATGTCGGCCGGAAACCCAGTCTCCTGAGCCGGGAAATGGATCGCAGGCAAAGGCCATTTTCAGAGGCATTCTGACCCTCAGGCCAAACGTTGCCCTGCCGCGCCCTTCCAGGTCGCAGCCGCTCGTAGGAGTTGTGGGGGTGGACGGTGGTTCATCCAAACAAGCCGGCCTGCGGTGGCGCCCTGCAGAGGGGTAACCGGGAGGGTTCTACGGAAGCGTTTTTGGTATCGAGGTGGGTGAGAATCTTATTGATCACCACCGGGTCTTCGATGAAGGCGATGACCCGCAGCGCCCCACTGCAGGCCGAACAGGTCTCGAAGTTGATACCAAATACACGCTTCAGTCGCTGCGCTTAAGGGTCATTGCGGCCCGACGTTCCACCGGTGTTTTCTCTTGCCCCTCCTCAAAGGCTTTGGGTTTTGCACCCTTCCCCCGCTACGCCGGTGTCACCCAGACGCGGTCTCGACTGTTAGGGGCAAATTCGCCATGGAAGCGTGCCAAGTTGACCCGAGGCATGGGGAACAGCATGGAGAAAGGCTGTATTTATATACAGTCTATCGTTGGACACCTGGCTGTGGAGACCCCCAAATCGGAATACTGTGACTCGGGCCTCGAAGCCGCGCAGGTCGGTCTCAGTTCAGCGACAATCCTCAATAAGCGTAACGGCTACCGACAGGCCGATCCCTGCCGCTCTTCTGATTTTCGGCAACGGCAGCTACCGCATTATACGGATATTCGGCTACCTGTTACACGATGTCCGCGTAGAGTTGTATAGTGGACTATCGGATATTTTCAAGGGAGTCCGGTAGATCATCCGCTCTTGGTCCGATCTTGGCCTTCCAACTAGCATATAAGGTGGCCAACCGCTCAAGGGTGGTTCTTGATTTTGAGTGTCGAAGCGTATGATTTCCAGATGTGATGTTGACTCTACCAACAGTCTGTAGATTAACTAGACCCCGTCCATCATTTGTCTAATTAATATTCACCCTTTTCTCGCATCCCCTGCATAATCTTTCTCTCAAGTCCGGTGTTAGGCGGCAACTATGGCAGCAGCCGTTTTGTACGCTGTCATTGTCTCTACCGGTGTAAGCCTGGGTCGCTGCTCAGTATCCGCTATCCCGGCTGCTCTGAACAGACTATTCGTTCAGTCGCAACGCCGATTACCGGTTCATCGATATCAGAGCGGAATTTGGGGAACGGTTTGATTGTGGTGATCCGGATAACGGCCGTTACAACTGGTAATCAGCCATCGAGTCTCTCGATCTGGCATAAAGAAGCCAAACCGGAGTCCCTATGGGACACGGCTTAGGCCCGTTCCTGGTGAGCGGGCCTTTTTTTTGCCGGATTAGTCATCGCGGGATATGCCTGCCAGGGCCTCATCGAGCATGCTCAGAGTGGCTTCCAACTCAATGCGCAGCATGCGGGCGATGGCGCGTCTGCGGTTCTGATCCATGTGCCGGGGCCTCGATGCAGGGGTTTTGCTCTCATCGCGTTCTTGGGTCCGGCCCATGAATTCGAGCTGTGAGTAGGTGACCTGAAGCAGTTTTTGCTGCCCCTGGTCTTCCGGGGGCAAGTGGGACTTCAGTTTGATGCCGCGCGTCTTTACTGTCATGGCGTGACTTCTCCGGGCAATTGCCTATCACGATTGTAGCGTGAGCCCACGTTCGATTCTATTTTTGCAACATTGTCCAAACGCTGTCCCAGTCCTCTCCCGGCGGAGATTCTCGATAACTCTTGCAGCGGTTGAGGAACAGGCGCGATGGCAGATCGGCGGGTGCAATCGACAGGGCTTCGCGGAAGCTGTTGGCGGCGCTGGTCCAGTCCCTTTGCCGATACAATCGCAGGCCGTTGCCATAGGCCTCGATCAGACCCTGGGGATCGGGCAGTTCGATATCGTCATGGCCGTCCAGGATCTCGTAGATAGCCACGGGTGTGTTACTGCCCTTGACCCGCACCAGGTCTATTTCACGTGCATGATAGATGTCGGGCAGTGCCTTCATGGAGTCTTCGGTGACCAGGATTCGGGTGCCATAAAAGCTGTTGGCCGCCTCTACCCGGGAAGCTACGTTCACGGTGTGGCCGATCACCGTGTAGTCCATACGCCGCAGAGAACCTATGTTGCCCGCGATGACCTCACCCGTGCTGATCCCCAGGCGGATGTCGATGGGCAGGTGGCCCTCCAACATACGCCTTTCGTTGAAGGTGCGCAGCGCCCGCACCATACCGATGGCGGCGCGCACCGCATTGTTGGCATCCTCCGGACCTGGGAAGGGTGTGCCGAACAGGGCCATAAGGGCATCACCAATGTATTTGTCCAGAATGCCCTCGTGCTTGAAGACCAGTTCCGCCATCTCGGTGAAATAATCATTGAGCATGGTGACGGTGGCCTGGGCACCCATGTGCTCGGTCATGCCGGTAAAATCGCGGATATCCGAGAAAAGAATGGTGACCTGCTGGGCCTGGCCGCCGAGCAGGGCTTCATTGGACTCCAGCAAGCGCTCAGACAATTCGTGGCTCATGTAGCGGGCCATTGTGCTCTTGACCCGTTTTTCCTCGGTCAGATCCTCAAAGATGAGCATGTAGCCAATGGGGTTGTTCTTGATATCGATGAGGGGTTCAACGGTTAGGTTGACGGAAACAGAATTGCCATGCCCTAGTTTGATAGTGGCATCCATGGCGGTCTCCAGGTGCTGGTTTGCCTCCACCTTGTCCAGGGCCTCTGCGATCCAGGGGTTGAGCATGCCCATGGTTTGGGCGCATGAGTTCCCGCGCAGGGCCTTTGGGTCGCGCCCGAGAATACGGGAGGCGGCCGGGTTGGCCTTGATCACCCGACGCCGGGTGTCCAGGGTGATGACTCCGTTGCTCAGGCTTTGCAATATGCTCTCGCTGTAGTTGCGGGCATTGAGCACCGCCTCGAACAGGCGGGCGTTTTCGATCGCTACCGCGGCCTGGGAAGCGAGAGCCATGAGACGTTGCTCATCACGCTTCTTGAACGGTCCTACGCGTTTGTTCAGAACTTGGATAATGCCGATGATCTGTTCGGAATGGGTGATTACGGGTACACACAGAATGCTGCGGGTGAAGTAACCGGTGGCGCGATCCACCTCCGGATGAAAACGCTCGTCCGCATAGGCATCGGGGATGTTGATCGCGCGCCGACTGGTGAACACGCTGCCGGCAATGCCTGCACTGCATGGGATTCGGATCTCATCGTGGCTCAATCCCTGGGCTATCTTGGAGCGCAGTTCATGGGTTTCGGCATCGTATAGCAATAGAGTGCTGCGGTCCGCATTCAATATCTCGGTCGAGATGTCCATGATCTTGACCAGCAATGCATCAAGGTGCAGTTCGGAGGACAGGGCAGTGGTAATGCCCAGGAGTTGCGCCTCGTCATGCAGCGCGCGCTCTACGTTTTCGTACAGTTGCATGCTTTCAAGGGCGGAGGCTGCGTGTCCGGTCAAGGCTTCCAGCAGGGCCAGATCCTCGCCTGTGAACTTACCCCGGCTTTTATTCAAAACTTCGGTCACGCCTATGGTTTTGTCATCCCAGTTTTTCAGGGGTACACAAAGTATGCTGCGTGTGGTGTATCCGGTCTGTTCATCGATGTCGGGGTTG